>WBZX01000257.1_pt1 | contig 42336 bp, 45 predicted proteins | sample 5204211 | NCBI WGS metagenome assembly WBZX01 (sample SAMN12344362, study PRJNA552823) | activated sludge metagenome | biome: Activated sludge suspended growth; feature: Nitrification reactor; material: Wastewater; isolation source: activated sludge from nitrification reactor of wastewater...
CCAGCGTGTTCACCGGCAAGCTGGGATGGGCCACGATTACCAGCGGGACGAGGAAGATGTTGGAGATCGGCAGGAAGTCGCTCAACGGCTTGTAAGGCAGATCGGGATAGAGGCTGGGGTTGACGCCGAACGTGCCGCTCGAGACGACCATCAGGGTGTAGCCGTCGGGCGCAGCGGCCTTGCCGTACTCCGTGGCGGGGATGCCGCTGCCGCCACCCTTATTCTCGACGATCACCTGCTGTTTCCAGATGTCGGTCAGCTTCTCCGCCATCAGGCGGGCGAAAATGTCGGCGGCCTGCCCCGGCGGGAAGGGCACGACGAACCTTACCGGCTTGTTCGGCCACGCCGCTTGCGCGATTGCCGGCGCCGCCAGCGCTGCACTTGCCGCCCCTGCCAGCGCCAATGCACGGCGTCGTGTCGGATTAGTCCGCATCCCAAGTCTCCGAGTTCATTTCGGCTGACAAGCTAGCACATGCCCCTGGGAATGGTCCTATCCTACCCTTCCTCTGTCACATACCCTCGCAGTGCGGCCGACCTCGTGGATACCAACGTCTCAGACTCGACATAATCGGCGCCAGAATGGGGAACGTGACGCAGGCTTATCGCCCGATGAACCACGTTGCGACTACATCCTGTTTTCGGAACCCGGTGCCAGACACCGTCTACATGGAGCTGGTCCTTTGACGGATCGCTACTACGAGGACTTCAAGGTCGGCGAACGCTTCACGAGTGGCGGCCTGACGATGACCGAGGCCGGCATCGTCGAATTCGCGCGCCAGTGGGATCCGCAGCCGTTCCATATCGACGCCGAGTTCGCCAAGAAGTGGACCTATGGCGGTCTGATCGCGTCGGGCCTGCACACGATGAGCGTGACGCTGCGGCTCTGGCTCGACCTCGGCATCTTCCGGGCCTGCAGCCTGGGCTCACCGGGCATCGGCGAAGTTCAGTTCGCCCGCCCTGTGCGTCCCGGCGACACGCTGCGTGTGGTGACCGACATCGTCGAGCTACGCCTGTCGGCATCCAAGTCCGACCGCGGCATCGCGCGGGTACGGCAGGTCACGATCAATCAGCGCGGCGAGGCCGTGCTGGAACAGGAGACCACCGTCTTCCTGAAGCGGCGGCCGATCCTCGCCGCAAATCTCAGCTTGCGATCCTAGCGCCAGGCGAAGACGGGTTGCTCGTAGTGGTCGACGCGGGTATCGCGACCGGCCAGCGCCACTTCCCTGAACTGGAACAGCAGAGCAGCCGTCGGCGCGTTCACCGTGGCGACCGGCAAGGGCAGCCGAATGATCGGCCGGTCGGATTCCTCGATCGCCACGATCTCGGGAGAACCATCGCGAAACAGCTCACCGCAGCCGATGCGGTAGGCACCGGCGACTTCGGCCGGATTTGGCGTCACCGTGATGCCCGGCGCCCATATCACGACGGGTGCTATCAGATAGCCCGAGCGCGTCGGGTAATCGTCGAGCGTGCCCAGGATGTCGTCGGTCGACGCCAGTATCCCCAGCTCCTCGTGCAATTCGCGCAACGCCGTCTGTTCGATGGTCTCGCCGGGGTCGACCCGGCCACCCGGCAACGCCCATTGACCGCCATGGGCGCGCAGCTTGGGAGTCCGCTTGGTCAGAAGGAAGGCCGCCTCTCCGGGCTGGTCGGCCTCGACGAGGACGACGGCGACGGCCGCTCGCTTCAATCCTCCGGCGTCGGGCCGGCGGCGAAGGTCGAAGCGGTCGAGACGGGCGGTAACCTCGTCTCGCAACATCTGATCAAGACGAAACGATCTCACGCGCCTTCGGGCCTCCGGAAAGTCCAGACCACGGCCGGCGGCATGTTGCGCCATATCCGACGCCCCCTCGTGGCAATGAGCCTCAGACTTTCGCGCAGGGCACGCGGCACGGGCGGCTTGGGTCCATAGGTAAACTGGATGAGGGCAGCCCCTCGGGGCAACGCCTCGAAAACGCCGTGGACAATGCCGTTCACGACATCGGCCGGCAGGGACAGCAGCGGCAGGCTGGATACGATGGCTGCAGGCGCTCCGAGCCTCCGTTCCTGCAAGAGGTCCGGCAGGCGGGCGGCATCTCCCTCGACGATGCACGGTTCGGGGAAATGGCGATGCAGGAACGCCGCTAGTTCAGGCTCGCGTTCGATCAGCACCAGCCTTTCGGCAGAAATGCCCGCCTCCAGCAAGGCCCGGGTGACCTGGCCGGTGCCGGCGCCGAGTTCCACGACATGGCCCCGACGCCCTTCGATGGCTGCAAGAGTCGCCTCCGCCATTGCCTGCCCCAGCAGGCGGCCACTGGGCACGACCGAGCCCATCGCAAAGGGCCGCCGCAACCAGCGCTTCAGGAACAGGACGGTACCTGCGCGCGCGCCGCGGCCATCGTGTGACTCAATCGAGGGCATAATCAAACGCTAACAGACGCTTTCACCGAGTCGACAGGGAAAAGCGCCCTCCCTTTACTGTGCGGCCTGAAGAGCGGGTGCGGGTGCCGCCGGAGCCGCGGGCGCGGCGTCGAACACCGCCCGGGCGTGCCGCATCTGCTCCAGGGCGTTCACCATGGAGACGTAGACAGCCGCCGCGAAGGGCAGCGACTGGACGACCATGAATACCGCCCAGAGCCGCGCCTCCGGATTGACCACGCCATTGGTGGTCCACAGGACGATTGCGGCCAGCCATAGCAGTACGGCCAGCACGGCTTCGCCGCGGGCCATGCCCAGCGCCATGCCGAGCGTCGCACGCTCGTCCATCTTGGGCGTGCGCATGAACGGCAGCCGGCTGGTCGCCAGGCCATAGAGCACGGCGCGCCCCACCGTATAGGTGAGCGCCAGCCCCGCCAGCGACGCGCCTACGCTCTGCCGGAAGGTGCAGCGTACGCGGTCGAAGTAGAGGCCGAAGGAATAGACCAGCTTGAAGACGAAGATGCCGATGGTCGGCACAATGAACTCGGCCGGAGGCAGGCCGACCGGCTTGATGCCGAACAGCGGCGGCAGCAAGACAGCCAGGACCCAGGCGAGGCCCGCCCAGGTGAAGATCAGGTTCAGCGCATCGGCGAACCACGGCAGCCAGCCGGCGACGAAGTGGAATTTCTGCCAGAAGGTGAGCTTGGTCTGGTTGCCCAGCATCTTGCCGGCATGCGCCTTCATGATCTGCATGGCGCCATAGGCCCAGCGGAAGCGCTGCTTCTTGTAGCCGGCGAAATGGTCCGGGGTCAGGCCATGGCCGAAGCGCTCTCGGCTGTACATCGCGCCATAGCCCTTCTCCATCAGCCGCAGGCCGAGCTCCGTATCCTCGGTGATGCACCAGGTCGCCCAGCCGCCCATCTCCTCCATGCAGGAGCGGCGCACCAGAGTCATGGTGCCGTGCTGGATGATGGCGTCGTATTCGTTGCGCAGACACATGCCGATGTCGAAGAAGCCGGCATATTCCCAGTTCAGCATCTCCTTGAACCGATCGCCCTTCCAGTCGCGGTGATCCTGAGGGGCCTGCACGTAGCTGATCTTGGCATCGTCGAAGTACGGCACCAGCGCCTTCAGCCAGTCCGGACGCACCATGTAGTCGCTGTCGATGACGCCGATCACCTCGGCATCGGGTGCAGTCTGGCTCAACACGTAGTTCAACGCGCCGGCCTTGAAGCCCTTCATCACGTCGAAGTGGAAGAACTTGAAACGCTCGCCGAGCTGGGCACAGTAGTCCTGCACCGGACGCCATACCGCGGGGTCCTTGGTGTTGTTGTCGATGACGATGACTTCGAAGTTCGGATAGTCGAGCTGCTGCAGCGAATCGAGCGTCTGGATCACCATTGCCGGCGGTTCGTTGCAGATCGCAAGATGCAGCGAGACCTTGGGCCAATGGCGATCGGCCGGCTGGCGGGCAATCATCTCCGCGGCCGGCAGCGCCTCGCGCGTCCAGCGGCCGCGCCAGATCGTCTCCGCCATTTCCAGCGCCTGGATCAGCGCCATGCCGAGGCTGATCACCAGGAAGAAGGCGAGCGCGGCCCAACTCACCATCTCGGAGGTGAGCATATAGGTTCCGGCGGCGACCGACGCACCATAGACCACAGCACTCGCGGACAGGGCCACGAGGGCGCAGAAGCCCACCTGCCCCACCGCGCCCAGCCGCGGCCAGCGCCACAGGAAGAGCATCATCAGAGGGATGGCGGCGCCAAGCGACCAGGCGGCGCAGGAGATCCACTGCGGGAAAGTCTCGATCGGACCGCTCCAGGCGAACTTCTGCTGCCGGTCGGCATTCCACAGGCCCCAGTAGCCACCCGCCTTGCCTTCAAGATCGTACGACTTCCAGGGCTGGTCGACGGCTTCGACGACGAAGGTGTCGATGTTCTGCGAGCGCAGCCACGCCACCATGTCGCGTACGTTCTTGGCCTGCTCGGCGGGCGTCGCGTACTTGACCAGGCCCGTGGCCGGGCTGCGCCGCGCCGCGCCGTTCGACGGCCAGCCGACTTCGGTCACGACGATATTCTTGTTGGGGTAGAGCTTGCGCAGCAGCCCGATCTTTTCCTTGAGGTATTCGAGCGGCGTCGAACTCGACTGCTCGTCCCAGTACGGCAGGATATGGACGGCGAGATAGTCGACCTCGCGCACCAGCTCGGGATAGCGCTCCCAGATGTGCCACGGTTCGGCGGTGCTGACGGGCACCTTGACGTTGCGCTTGACGTTCCTGATCTCGCGGATGAGCTGCGCCGGGCTGACGGCATTGGGGTCGCGCCGGTCGCGCTCGCCGTCCCAGCGCAGGATGTTCTCGTTGCCGACCAGGACGCGCTCGACGCTGGGATTCTGGTTGGCGATGCGGATCAGCGCGCCGGTTTCCTCGCCGTTCACCTCGCCGGCCTCGCGGCCGAACTGCTGCTTGGCCTCGTTGGCGCTGTAGATCCAGGCACCGGGGACCAGCTTCAGGCCATACTTCGCAGCAAGGGCCGGCATGACGTCGCCGCCGTCGGTCGTGCGGTAGGTACGGACGTAGTTGACCTTGCCGGAGAGCATCGCGAAGTCGCGCTCCATCTGCTCCTTGCGCGGCTTGATCTGTGGCGTCGGCGCGTCGGTCACGGCGGTGCGCAGGAAGCTCCAAACGCCGCTCGATTTGCCTTCGAGCGGATCCTGGTCCTTCGCCCATGGCGCGTAAGTCACGCCATGTAACGGACCTTCGACATTGGCGGCCTGTAGATAGCCATCGAGCAGCCGCCAGCCCACAACCGTGGCCAACGCCGCAACCAGAAGAACGAGACCCCGACGCATCATGAAAGGTTTGACAGCTCCGGCTTCCGCCGATGGCGCATGCTCGCTTCGGGATCGCGGTCGCATGTCTCCTGCGGACGACTGGCGTCGGCGCAAGGACCGTGCCGGATCGACTCACCAAACGAGCCGACTACCACGCAGTGCGGCAGACCTCTTGGAGGTTTCCTTGCGCCAGATTTCCTCGTCTACGACCCTTCGCAGGCGATCAGGCGACGCCGCGATCTATAGCCCGCGTCTCCCCCAACGGTAAAGAGACCGACAGGGATGATGGCCAAAATGCCCAATTCTCTGCTGGCTTTGGCCCGAGACCTTCGCCAAAACGCCACAAAGAATGAGCGATCAAGATCCGACGGCAGCACCGGCCGGCGTGCCACCATCCCTTCATGCAACCTATCGGGCCGCGGACCGTTACGGTTTTCTTGAACGCGACGGCGCGCGCCTTCGGTACGCCTGGTGGAACAGCCCGGGGCCCGGCCCGGCCCGGGGTACCGTCGTCGTCCTGACCGGCCGGGCCGAGTTCATCGAAAAGTATTCGACCGAGATCGTGGGCGAACTCCTGGCGCGGGGCTATGCCGTCGCGGCCATGGACTGGCGCGGCCAGGGCCTGTCCGACCGCCCTCTTGCCGACCGAGGCAAAGGCCATATCGACAATTTCACCACCTACATGGCCGACCTTCGACTGTTCATCGACAGTGTCGTCGGCCCAGCCGCGCCGCGCCCCGTCCTGGCCCTCTGCCATTCCATGGGCGGCCATATCCTGATGCGCGACCTTGCCGAGAACGGACCGGGCCCGCTGTCGGCGGCCGTGTTCGTATCGCCGATGACCGCCCTTTACCGCGAAGCCATGCTGCGGTCGGTGCTGATGCTGATGCCGGAGGTCCCCATCGTCGAGGAGCGCTACCTCTTCGGCACCGGACCCTTCGTGCTGCTGGCCCGCGAATTCAACTCCAATATCGTCACCCACGACGAGCGGCGCTACCGCTTCACCGACGACTGGTTTACGGCCGATCCGCGGCTTGCCCTCGGCGGCCCTACCCTGGGCTGGGGCCGCCAGGCGGTCCGCTCGATGGCCGCCGCCCTGCAACCCGGATACCTCGAGCGCATCGAGCTGCCGCTCCTGCTCATCACAGCAGGTGAAGACCGGCTGATCGATCCCAAGAGCCATGCCCTGGTTGCAGCCCGGCTCCGGCACGGCGAGCACTTCACAATCGCCCATGCCCGCCATGAGATCATGATGGAAACCGACGATATCCGGGCCTTGTTCTGGGAGGCCTTCGATCGGCTGGCGAAAGGCGTACTGGGCTGAAATGACCGAAGTGCAGATGCTGGTGATCGCCGGCGCGTTCATCGTCGCCGGGATCGCCAAGGGCGCAATCGGCATAGGCCTCCCGCCCATCGCCATCGGTCTCATGACGCTGGCCATCCCACTCGAGGATTCGCTGGCGATCATGACCATCCCGACGCTGATCACGAATGTCTGGCAGGCGGTCTATGGCGGCGGCTTCTGGCGCCTGTTCCGCCGCTTCTGGACCCTGGCCGTTCCCGCCGTCGCCGCTCTGCTCCTCGTCGCCGCCACTCTGGGGCAACTGGGCTCCGCCCGCGCGACGGCGTGGCTCGGCGTGATGCTGGCGGCCTATTCGGTGGTCGCCCTGCTCGCCTGGCGCCCGAAAGTGTCGATCGAGACCGAGCGCTGGGCCAATCCGCTGATCGGCATTTCCAGCGGCGCCATTGCCGGCGTCACCGGCATCTCCGCCGTTCCTTTCCTGCCCTACATGCAGTCGCTCGACATCAACAAGAACGATCTCGTCCAGGCGCTGGGCATCATGTTCATCTTCCTGGTCGGTGCGCTCAGCCTGGCGCTTTTCCGGCAAGGTGCCTTCGATGCAACCAACACCATCGGTGGCTTTGCGGCGGTGATACCGACATCGATCGGCGTCTGGATCGGGCAGAAGTCGCGCGAAGCGCTGTCGCCCGAGATGTTCCGCCGCATCTTCCTGATCGGCTTGCTGGGCATCGGCCTGCACATGTCCCGCGGCTTGCTATAGACTGGAACCCATGTCCCTCCCCCTGTTCAAGGTCACCATCTGTGGCATCCCCGAGCTGCCGCAGCATTGCTCGATCGGCGTCAGCCATGTCCTCTCGATCATCGACACCCACGAGCCGCGCCCGCTGGCGCTCGACGACTACTTCGAGATCGAGCACGAACTGATCCGCTTCGACGACGTGGTGGCCGAGTATCCGGGCTTCGAGGCCTGCACGCCGGCGCATATCGAGAAGGTGCTGGCATTCGGCGAACGCATCCATGCGCGGCCCGACGGTCATGTGCTGGTGCATTGTCACGCGGGCGTGTCGCGTTCGACCGCGGCGGCCGCCATCCTCATGGCGCAGAACGCGCCGGGCTACGAAGAGCAAGCCTTCCTGAAGCTGCTCGAACTGCGCAAGCATGGCTGGCCCAACACCCGCATGGTCGAGTTCGCCGACACGCTCCTGAAGCGCGATGGTGCGATGCTGCGGGGGCTCGTCGCCTATCGCAAGGCACTGCTCCAGGTGAAGCCGCACCTCACCGAGATCATCCGCAACATCGGCCGCGGCCACGAAATTCCGGTGTAGCCGTCGAGGGCGCGCCCCCATTGGCACGCCCTCGACCGTCTTAGCCCCGGTGGAAGACCAGCGTCCGCACCTCGATGCTCTCGCGCGGCGGGGCATCGGCCGGCGCGGTCGGGTCGGTGAAGGCGCTATGCGGCGTGAAGCGTGCCGGGACGCCCGTCGACGTATCGGAGCACTTCAGGAGAAGCGCCTCGTCGGTGCGCATCTGAGGCACGTAGTACCAGCGATGCGCCGGATTGTACTTCACGGAATAGGTCTCGCCGACGCGATGCGGATAGACGAGATCCGAAGGGACCAGATCGTCGGCGCGGATGGTCGTCGCATCGCACACGGCGAGCGGTGAATCCTGCAGCGGTCCCTTGATCGGCCGCCACAGGTTGATGACCTGCACGCGCCCCTTCAGCAGTTCCTCCGCCTCGTCCGGCAGCAGGTCGCGCACGCGCTGGGGTCCGGAACGCGCCGTATGGTCGATATGGACGCGGCGCACCGGCTGACGAGGTGCATCGGCCTGCATCTCGGCGTCGGGCACGCGGCGACGCGTCGTATGATCGAAGATGTGGACGCGATAGGCGCCGGTCGCTTCCCTGACGAGACGTTCGACCTCCGGGTAATAGACCCGGCGCACCTCCTCATCGTCGAAGAAGTCCTTCACGGCGCTGCGGTGCTGTATCAGGGCGAACCCGTTGGCATCGAGCGATACATGGCCGGCGATGGGTCGCGCGTCGCGGATCTTCACCGCGTGCGCTTCATGCTCGGCATTGGTGCGCGACACGCCGGCCGGCGGCTCGAACGTGTAGTTGCGCGGTCGCTCCGCCATCGGAACGAGATAGTTCATGTCGGCGGTGACATGGGACAGGTTTGAGAGGATGTCGAGATTCTCTTGCAGCGTCATGGGGCAAAACCTCCGAATGTGTTCGGATGATTTTGGGTCTGCCGTCTTCACACACCATGGAGAAGAGTTGCAGCACTTCATGAGGCGAGATTATCCGAAAGGAAAACCTCTTCCCCGAACGAGCCTCGCGGCAGAACGTTCAGGTCGCCGCGGCCTCCTGCGTATAGGCAGATGCCAAACGGTTGTGGAAATCGACGACCAAGGCGCCGTCGCTCCGGCATGCCGTCCCCGCAACTCTATCAGCCTGCAGCTGCTCGCAGGCCTGCTTGATGAGGCTCGTCGCCTGAGCCTGCTCCTCAACGGCGCCGCCGAAGATATGGGTGAAGAGCCGTGTGCGCAGGAACGTGTGCGGCACGATCTGTTGGACGACGACGAGTGACCCTGCCCGCCGCATCACCAGCAACGGCCAGCGCCATACGAAGTCAGGCGACGGTTCATGCTCGGCGAGCAGATATTCGACGCAGACTTTCCAGTTGCAGGCAATGTCCGTCACCGACGTGCCGCCATGGGCCGGCAGCTCCGTGTCGATTCGAGAGATCGCCGACGGTGAACTCAGGCTGAAGAAGACAATGCCAGCCATGGTCGTCGTTGGCAGACTGGCGAGGTGCAGGTCCGCTGACCGGGGATCCTTCGGTGCGACCGGCGGCGGCGCGCTCAGAAAGCGGCCCTGGAGATCGTAGGTCCAGCCGTGGAAGCGGCAGCGGAAGCTCTGGCAGTTGCCCGAGGGGGTCCCCACGACCTGCATGTTCTGGTGGCGGCAGGCGTTGCGCAGGACACGCACGACGCCTTCCCCGTCACGAACACCAAAGACACTCCGGCCACCCACGCTGGCCGCCAGGAAGTCGCCCGGACGCCCGATCTGGCCCTCCGCACAGAGCGGCAGCCAATCGCCCGAGAAAACCGTGCGTTTCTCGATCTGGAAGGCTTCGCCGTTGGTGTAGTCCTCGGTCTTCATGCGGTTCGTATACAAAAATGGAGAGAAATCGGAGTGAACGGCCAATTATCGAGTCTATTTTGACTCAGCGTTACGAGATTGTATACAATCTGCCTGCCCAACCCGAAGGAGGCCTCAAATGGCGAAGAGTGCGTTCCGTCAGGCTCTCGAAGAAGCAATCGAACAGCGTCATTCGGCCGTGCATCCCTGGAGCGAGGCCTGGACCTCGGGCAAGCTCGACCGGCGGCTGCTGGGCGAGTGGGTGAAGCAGCATTTCCATTATGTAAGCCACTTCTCGGAATGGCTGGGCGTCGTCTACGCCTCCTGCCCGCATTGGGACGTGCAGCACTTCCTGCTGGAGAATATCACCGAGGAAGAAGGCTTTGTCGGCTCCGGCGACTTCGCTGCCGTGCGCCATTCCGATCTCCTGCTCGACTTCGCGGAGACCTGCGGCATGAAGCGGTCGGAAGTGCTGGCGGCTCAGACCAACGGCGAGCTCTTGCCCGAGACCCTGGGCCTGCAGAGCTGGTGCGCCACGCAGGCCCACAAGCCCTTCGTCGAGGCGTTGTCGGGCCTGCTGATCGGCCTCGAAAGCCAGGTGCCGCGCATCTACAGCAAGACCACCCCGCCACTCCTCGAGAAATACGGCTTCGCCGAGGACGAAGTGACCTTCTTCACCTTGCACATCGTGGCCGATGCCGAGCATGGCGAGAAAGGCTTCGAGATCGTGGAGAAGTACGCCACCACCGACGAACTGCGCGCGGCCAGCATCCGGCTCGTCAAGGAAGCGACCATGATGCGCCGCCTCTACCTCGACGGCCTCTACCGCAAGTTCCTGGTGCAGCCGCAGGCGGAAGGTAAGAAGCTCGCGGCCTGACCCCGGAACGCAGACACGGACCGAAGCGTGCATACCTACAAGACCCTCACCCTCGCCGAGGCGCATACCATCCTCGACGCAGCACAGAAGAAAGCGGAGGAACTCGGCATTCCCGAGGTCCTCTGCGTAGCCGACAATGCCGGCTACCCGATTGCGCTCCGACGGCTCGACGGCGGCAAGGTGACGAGCGTCCAGATCGCCATGAACAAGGCGTTCACTGCCGCGGGCCATCGCAAGCGTACCGACAACTACAAGAACGCCTATCCGGGCGAAGAGGCGTTCGGCATCTTCACCCAGCACGAAGGCCGCTTCACGGTGTTCGTGGGTGGTTTCCCCATCTTCGTCGACGGCCAATGCGTCGGCTCCGTCGCCGCCTCCGGCGGGAACGGGGAGCAGGACATCGCCTGCTGTGAAGCAGGCATCGCCGCCTTCATGGCGACCCTGAAGGCTTGATCGTGGCCGCCGACCGCACCTCTCTCAGCAAGGTCGTCAGCGACCAGATTCGCGGCCAGATCCTCGAAGGCAAGTTCCGTCCCGGCGAGCGCCTGGTCGAGGACAGGCTCTCGGCCGACCTGGGCGTCTCGCGCGTGCCGGTACGCGAGGCCCTGCTCGGCCTTTCCATCGAAGGGCTGGTGCGGCTGGAACCGCGCCGCGGCGCCACCGTGGCCGAGATAACACCGGAGATCGTGGCAGAGCTTGTGGAAGTGCGTGCCCTGCTGGAGGGGCAGAACGCCCGTCTGGCAGCACGCCGTCACGACCCCGAAATCGTGGCCCAGCTACGCGAGACGCTGAAGCGCGGCAACGAAGCCGCCGAGGCCGGCACGCCCGATCGGCTTGCGCGGCTGAACGGTGAGTTCCACGAGCGACTGGCCGAGGCCAGCCGCAATTCGGTGCTGACGGAAGTGATGCGCTCCCTGCGGGAACGCACCAGCATCGCCTTCGCCATCAACGGCCGCAACCGCGCCCGCGAGGACTGGAAGGAGCATGCCGGCATCCTCGCCGCCGTAATCGACGGCGACGAGGAGCTGGCGGCACTGCTGGCGACACGCCATGTCCACAAGGCCGCCGAAGCCTTTGCCCGTGCCCACGCCGCCGCGGTAGACGACGCGGCGGACTGACGGACGGGAGCTAACTACCGGCCCTTCATCGGCAGGCCGCCGAGATGCGTGCCGGCATCAACGATCAGGAATTCGCCGGTGATGTTGCTGGCGCTGGTGAGGAAGAAGATCGCCGCCTCGGCCATCTGCTCGGGCGTGCCGGCCTGGCGCAGCGGCGTGGTCTGCTCCTGGGCCTGCTTCAGCTTCTCATAGTTCTCCTCGCCCAGGGCGCCCAGCAGCCAGCGCGTCTGAATGAAGCCCGGACACACGGTATTCACGCGGACCGCCGGTCCGAACCAGCGCGCCAGTGAAAGCGTCAAGGTGTTGAGCGCCCCCTTCGAGGCTGCATAGGGGATCGACGTGCCGACGCCCATCACGCCCGCGATCGAGGAGATATTCACGATCGAGCCGCGATCTTGGTTCTCGTCCCACTGCTTCTTCATCGTGGGATAGACGGCCCGGCTCATCATGTAGGGGCCGGTGACGTTGACGCGCAGGATGCGGTCGAAATCCTCAGCCGAGACGCCGTCGAGGTCGCCCTGGTTCTGGAACTTGGTGGTGCCGGCATTGTTGATCAGGCCGTCGATGCGGCCCCACTTTTTCATCGTCTCGGCGGCGAGCTTCCTGCAGTCCGCGTCCTGGCCCATGTCGGCCTGCACCAGGATCGCCTCGACGCCCTTGGCCTTCACCGCCTCGTAGGTCGCGTCGGCCTCCTTCTTGCTCTTGGTGTAGTTGATGACGACGTTCCAGCCGCGCCCAGCCAGATCGACCGCGCACGCAGCCCCCAGACCTGTCGCCGAGCCCGTCACGATCGCGACCTTGTTCGATTTCGTCATGCTTCTCTCCCGATATCTCGCGACCCCTTTCATAGGCTAGGATCGGCCGCCAAGGCAAAGCAACGAGAGTAGCGGGGGCACGGGCGGAACATGGCCGATCTGTTTTCGATGAAGGGGCGCGTCGTTCTGCTGACCGGCGCATCGCGCGGGCTGGGCCGCGATATGGCGCAGACCCTGGCGGGCGCGGGTGCCACGGTCCTCTGCGCCGGCCGCACCGTGAAGGAACTCGAGACCACCGTGCGGGTGATCACGCGCAAGGGCGGCAGGGCCCATGTCGTGCCGCTGGATATCACCGACGAAGCGGCCGTCTGCCAGCAGGTCGAGGCGATCATGCGCCGGCACCGGCGCATCGACGTGCTGATCAACAATGCCGGCATCCTCTACCGCCAGGACGCCGTCGACACGCCGACCGAGACGTTTCGCAAGACGGTCGAGACCGACCTCGTTGCGCAGTTCGTGGTAGCGCGCGAGGTCGGCCGTCACATGCTGAAACGCAAGTACGGCCGCATCGTCAATATCTCCTCAGTGATGGCGATTCTGGGCCGCGCCTCGGTGGCGGGCTATGTCGCGGCCAAGCATGGCGTGGTGGGCCTCACCAAGACTCTGGCGGCGGAACTCGGACCCGACATCACGGTGAACGCCATCGCACCGGGCTACATCCGCACGGAGATCAACGTGGCGCTGCAGAAGAACAAGGATTTCAGCGACATGCTCGAACGCCGTACCGCGGCCAGCCGCTGGGGCAAGCCCGACGATCTGCGCGGGGCGCTGCTGCTCCTGGCCTCCGACGCCGGCGCCTACATCACCGGCCATACGCTGGTCGTCGACGGCGGCCTCACGACGATCCTGGCCTGACCATGCATCTCACGTCGATGCCCCGCTGGGCGATCCTGCTGCTCGGTGTCGCGCTGCTCGGCCTGGGGTTCGCGGCTCACAAAGGCTGGCTGCGCGATCCCTCGCTGGCGCGGACCGACTATGTCGGCGGGACCGATGTATCGGTCGAAGACGCGAAGCTCTACCGCGCCGTGCCCTTCGAGTGGCGGGTGAATACGGCCGGCGGTTCGTTCAAAGGCGACGACCGGGCCTATGTGCGCATCGACCCTTCGGGGGAGAGCACCCTGCTCTGCGGCTGGATCCGGCTCGACAAGGGCGGCGCCTCGATGCGCGCGACGCGATGGCTGAGCGAAGCCCGCCTCAAGATCGGCGACCTGAAAGTCTCGGCCCTCTTCATCGCGCCGGTCGAGAAAGTGCCGGGCGACGGGCTGAGCGCCGGCTGCGCTCGCCTCGATCCCGGCGTGAAGCCTGCCGTCGATGCGCCGCTGGTGCTGGAGGGCCCGCCCGTTCGGGAGTAGCGGTCAATAGACGCCGTTGCGGCAATATCATTGCCCCAGCCGGCGCAGGATCTCCGCGACGATGTCGGATGGCCCGCCCCGGACATCGACGATGATTGGATGTTCGTCGGGTCCGGGCTCCTGCAGGGTCGCGAACTGGCTGTCGAGCAGGCCCACCGGCATGAAATGCTCGTGCCGCGCCGCCATGCGGTGCTGGATGAGATCGCGCGCCCCCCTGAGATAGACGAGCGCCACCTCCGGCCGATCGCCGACGATGATGGCACGATAGGCCCGCTTCAGCGCCGAACAGGTGACCACGCCTTTTTCGCCCTGTCCCCGCCAGACGTCGATCTCGCGTGCAATCGATTGCAGCCAGGGCAGCCGGTCGGCATCCGTGAGCGGCGTGCCGCTCTTCATCTTCTCGACATTGGCGCGCGGATGGACGTCGTCGCCTTCGAGGAAGCGTGCTCCCAGCGCCCCCGCCAGCATGGCAGCGACGGTCGTCTTGCCCGAGCCGGACACGCCCATGACGACGATGATGGTCTTCATTGGCCGCGAGCTTATCATGGGCCCGGCTCGGAAAACGAACGGGAGAGACGGATGCAGCTTGGCATGGTCGGCCTGGGACGCATGGGCGGCAATCTCGTACGGCGTCTGGCGCGGCAGGGACACGAATGCATCGTGTTCGACGAAAATCCGGCGGCGGTCGCCTCCCTGGCCGAAGAACCTGTGCAGGGCGGCGCCGATCTCGCCGACCTGGTGCGGCGCCTCGCGAGGCCGCGCGCCGTCTGGGTGATGCTGCCAGCCGGAGAGATCACCGAAAAAACCGTCGCCCACCTGGGAACGCTACTGGAGCCCGGCGATACGATCATCGACGGCGGCAACACCTTCTTTCAGGACGATGTCCGCCGCGCCGGCGACATGAAGGCCAAGGGCGTGCACTACCTCGACTGCGGGACCAGCGGCGGTGTCTGGGGGCTGGAGCGCGGCTACTGCCTGATGATCGGCGGCGCCAAGGAAGCCGTCGACCGGCTCGACCCGATCTTCCAGGCACTTTCTCCCGGCGGCGGCACGATCGCCAGGACCCCGCACCGCTACGGCCGCGATCCCCGCGTCGAGCGAGGCTACCTGCACTGCGGCCCGAGCGGCGCCGGCCATTTCGTGAAGATGATCCATAACGGCATCGAGTACGGCATGATGCAGGCTTTCGCCGAAGGCTTCGAGATCCTGAAGAAGGCGTCCTCTCCGCACATACCGGAGGAGCGGCGTTACGACTTTGATCTCGCCGACATCGCCGAGGTCTGGCGGCGCGGCAGCGTGGTCAGTTCCTGGCTGCTCGACCTCACGGCGTCGGCGCTGGCCGAAGATCCGGCGCTCGGCAAGTACTCGGGCTTCGTCGAGGACTCGGGCGAAGGCCGCTGGACGATCAATACGGCCATCGAGGAGGCCGTACCCGCCGATGTCCTGTCGGCAGCGCTCTACGCCCGCTTCCGCTCGCGCGACAAGGAAGGCACGGCCAACAAGCTGCTGTCCGCCATGCGCCACGCCTTCGGCGGCCATGTCGAACCCAAGAAGTAGCTAGAGGAACGACATGCCGCCGCTCAGCGCGACGGTCTGGCCCGTCATGTAGGCATTGCCGATCACCATCAGCACCGCCTGGGCACATTCCTCCGCCGTGCCGAAGCGGCCAAGCGGAATGCGGTCCGGAGACGAGGCGAGTCCGGCCCGGACCATGTCGGTCTCGATCAGCGACGGCGCCACGGCGTTGACGGTGACGCCGTCCTTCACGACGCGCGCGGCGTAGCCGCGGGTCAGGCCTTCCATGCCGGCCTTCGAGGCATTGTAGTGCGGCCCGATGCCTCCCGCGCCGCGCGCCGCGCCGGAAGAGATGTTGACGATACGGCCCCATTTGCGGGCGCGCATGCCCGGCAGCACGGCCTTGGTGCAGAGGAAGGCCGACTTCAGGTTCACCGCGATCGTGCGGTCGAACTCTTCCTCCGTGAGATCGTCGATCCCGCGGATGATCGCGAGGCCGGCATTGTTCACCAGCACATCGACCGGCCCCAGCTCGCGCTCCACCGTCGCCACCATCCCGGCAACGGCGCGGGCATCCGATACATCGGCCGCTACGTCCATGGCCCTGCCGCCGCCGTGCCGAATGGCGGCAACGACGACGCGAGCGTCGGCCGCACGTTCGCGATAGTTCACGGCGACGGCGGCCCCCGCTTCCGCAAGCGAAAGCGCGACCGCACGCCCGATGCCCTGCGAAGCGCCGGTGACCAGGGCCGTCCGGCCTGCCAGCGTCGTCAAGGTCAGACCTCGTCGACGCCGAAGGCCCGGCGCATGGCCTTCACGCCTTCCTGGTGCGGCGTCCACAGGCGGCCGCCCACCAGACCGCCATCGACCACGAGGTCGTGGCCGTTGATGAAGGTCGAGTCGTCGGAAGCAAGAAACACCGCGGCATGCGCAATATCGTCGGTGAGGCCGGCCCGCGGGATCGGCTGGTTCTTGGCCATGCTGGCCTTTACCGCCTCGGCGTAGCCGTCGGCCTTGTCGGCAGGCAACCCGAGCGCCTTGGCAAAGATGCCGGTGGCGATTCCGCCCGGCGAGATCGAATTCACGCGCACGCCCTTCTCGCCGAGCTGCATGGAGACGCAGACGGTGAGATGCACCACGGCAGCCTTGGCAGCGCTATAGATCATCGACGTCGAGTAGCCGGCCCGGCGGGCGGCAACGCTGCCATTGTTGATGATGCTGCCGGAGCCCTGCTTCATCATGACGGGGGCGGCATGCTTCATGCCGAGCATCACCGAGCGCACCAGGGTCGCCATGGCCGCATCGAAGCCGTCGACCGGCACGGTTTCGATACCCCCGACCGGCGCCGGGCCGCCGGCATTGTTGAAGAGGCAGTCGAGCCGGCCCCATTTGGAGAGGCAGGTATCGAGCACCTTCTTCACGTCGGATTCCTGCGTGGCATCTGCTTGTACGAAGAGGCAGCAATCCTTGCCCAGCGCTTCCTCCAGGGAGTGGCCGAGTTCGGCGCGCCGGCCGGTGGCGACCACCCGTGCCCCCTCTGCGACGAAAAGCTCGACCGTCCGCCGGCCAATCCCACTGGTCGCGCCCGTCACGATGGTGATCTTGCCGTCGAGCTTGCCCATGAAAATCTCCCCTTTTTGCAGGATGGGATGATACACCAAGCCCACGAGGAGAAGCGCATGACGGTGTTGGGCATTCTGGGCGGAAGTGGCGTCTACGATATCGCCGGTCTCGAGAAGGCCGAGTGGCGGCGGGTGGTCTCGCCCTTCGGCGAGACGTCCGACGAGTTCCTGTTCGGCGTCCTCGACGGCCTACAGGTCGTGTTCGTGCCGCGCCATGGCCGCGGCCATCGCCACTCGCCAACCTCGATCAACTACCGGGCCAACATCGACGCCCTGAAACGCGTAGGCGTCACCGACATCCTCTCGCTCTCCGCCTGCGGTTCGTTGCGCGAGGACCTGCCGCCGGGTCACTTCGTCATCGTCGACCAGTTCATCGACCGCACCTTCGCCCGCGAGAAGAGCTTCTTCGACGAAGGGCTGGTGGCGCACGTCTCCATGGCACAGCCGACCTGCAACCGGCTGGCGCAGGCCGTCCACGACTGCGCCAAGGAAGCGGGCTTTCCCGTGAGACTCGGCGGCACCTACATCGCGATGGAAGGTCCGCAGTTCTCGAGCCTGGCCGAGTCGAAGCTCTACCGGAGCTGGGGCTGCGACGTCATCGGCATGACCAACATGCCGGAGGCCAAGCTCGCCCGCGAAGCGGAGATTTGCTACGTCACCGTCGCCATGGTCACCGACTTCGACTGCTGGCATCCCGACCACGACCATGTGCAGGTCGCCGACATCGTGCGCGTCCTTTTCGACAATGCCGAGAAGGCCAAGACACTGGTCTCCATGATCGCGCCGCGCCTCAGGAAAGCACGACCTGAAGTATGCCCTGCCGGCTGCGACCGGGCATTGGAGCATGCACTGATTACGGCACCCGCAGCACGGTCGCCCGAACTCGTCGCGAAGCTGGATGCCGTCGCCGGTCGGGTTCTCAAGCCGTAGGGACTAGCGTCGTTGCAACGGCGCTCCCATCAGGCGCGAAATCTCTTTGGCCGCGGTAGCCAAAAGCGGGATGTAGCGGTCCATCACTGCCGGCTGCAGGCGTTCCACAGGAACCGTCAACCCCAGAGCGGCCAGAGGCCGGTCGGCATGATCATAGACCACTGCGGCCGCACCGCCGACTTGCTCACGCCATTCGCCGACATTCGTTGAGAAGCCATCGCGCCGCGCCTTCTCCAAAACCGTCAGCAAGTCCGCCCGCCGGCAGACCGTGTGCGGCGTGAAGCGCGGCAACTCCTCCGGCAACGCCATCAACGCTTCGAGCGGCTGAACCGAAAGCAGAGCTTTGCCGGTTGCGACGCAATGCGCCGGGGTGCGTTGACCGATCCGTGAATAGGCACGAACCGGTTGGGTGCTCTCGATATTGTGGATGGAGACAACCTCGCAGGTCGTCATATCGAGGACGGACAGATGGGCAGTCTCATCGACCTCCGCCACCAACCGCTGCATGGTCGGCGCCGCGACACGGGCGACATCGAGGCGGCCGATGACGAGGGCACCCAGCTCCCACAACTTCGTCGTCACCGTGTATCGATGATCGCTCGACGCCACATATCCTTGGCCCATCATTGTCTGCAGCAGACGGTGCACGTTGCTCTTGGAAAGGCCAAGGCTCTTGGCGAGTTCAGTGACGCCAAGCGGCGTGGCGCTGGCGGCAAGGGCCTCCAGGATCGACAGCGCCTTGACGACCGTCGTGTCCATGCCGCCGGCGCCCACTGTCAATCGAGTGAGATGTTCAGCGAACGGACCAGCGGCTCCCATAGCGCACGGTCCTTGGCGAGGTACTCTTCCGCCGATCCCGCTTCCTGCGGCCCCGGGATGACGATCGCCAGGGATTCGAAACGTGCCTGCAGAACCCCGCTGGCCAGGATCTTGTTGATAGCGGTCTCCAGCCGGTTCACCACGGCGGCCGGCGTCGCCTTGGGGACGGTCAAGCCGTACCAGCCCAGCGCCTCGAACCCCGGATAGCCGCTCTCGGCAACGGTCGGGATCTCCCGGGCGACGGACAGTCGCTTGGCACTCGTGATGGCGAGCGGCACGACCGTATGCTGCGAGATCTGCGGCAGTGCACCGGAGATCACCTCGGAGAACATCTGCACCTCGTTCGACAGCAGCGCCCGCATGGCGCCGGCACTGCCTGGATACGGAACATGCATCATCTTGATCCCGGCGCGCTGCGCAAACAACTCTGCTGCAAGATGCAGCGATGATCCCAGGCCCGGCGACGAATAGTTGATCTTGCCTGGATTGGCCTTCGCGTAGTCGACAAATTGAGCCAACGTCTTGGCTGGAAACTGCGGATTGACAATGAACACGACCGGCACCTCGGCGATGATCGAGATCATCCGGAAATCGCGGTCGGTGTCGTAGGCCAACTCCTTTTTAAGCAGCGGGTTCAGCGTGTAGGTAGTGCCTGTCCCGAGCAGCAACGTGTAGCCGTCAGGCGCGGCATTTGCGGCCGCAGTCGCCCCGATGGCCGTAGCGGCGCCGCCTTTGTTGTCCACGATGACCGGTTGGCCAAGTTCCTTGGCCAGCGGTTCGGCTAGTACACGCGCCAGCAGGTCGTTGGTGGCACCCGGTGGATAGGGAACAATAAGCTTGATCGGCCTGTCCGGGTATTGAGCGACAGCGGCGCCCGCAAAAGCAACCGTAAGAGCCACGGCACACGCTAGGACGCCGCAAATTTTCTTCCCGAACACATTTCCTCCCGATGGTTTGTCAGTCTTGTCGCCCCTGCCGCCAGGTACTTAGGCAGCCGCCTGCTCGCGGTCTATCTCGAGCGCGCCTGCCTTCAATCGCGGTATGAGTTCACGACCGAAATCCGCGACATCCCCCAGCGGATCGAATCCACGGATCAGGAACGAAGCGACGCCGAGGCGGTAGTACTTCAGCATCGCCGCCGCGACCTGCTCGGGCGTTCCGACGAGGCATGATGTATTGCCCTTGCCGGCTGCAGCACCAGCCACCGGCATCCACAGCCGCTCGTCGTGCACGTCGCCACGGCGAGCAAGTTCGACCAGACGCTCGGCGGACTTGTCCTGCGGCTTGGTCGGCAAATCGCCGGCCTGCAGATCGGCGAGAATCTTCTTCGCTTTGTCCCATGCGGCGCCTTCCGTGTCGGCGATGATCGGGCGGAACGACACATTGAAGCGAGGCTGGCGGCCGTTAGGCTGCATCATGCGTCGCAACTCGGCGATACGTTCGGCCGTCTCGGCAAGCGGCTCGCCGAACATGGCGAAGGTATCGCAGTGCCGGGCCCCCATCTCCAACGCCCCGGGAGACGAGCCCCCGAAGAACAGCGGCGGATAGGGCTGCTGGAAGGGCCTGGCCTCGGAGAACACGTCCTTGAAGCGATAGAACCTGCCCTCGAAATCGAACGGTGTCTTCGAGGTCCAGACCTTGCGCATTACTTCGAGATACTCCGAAGCGCGCTGATAGCGCTCCTCCTTCGGCGAAAAGTCGCCTTCACGCTGCTGATCGGCATCGCTGTTGCCGACGATGATGTGAAGGGCAAGGCGCCCGCCCGAAAGCTGATCCATCGTCGCGGCGGCACGCGCAGCGAGCGTTGGCGCCACGACGCCGGGCCGGTGGGCGATCAGGTAGGAGAGTGTCTCCGTGTGCGCGGCCGCGTAAGTCGCGACGCCGAAGCCGTCAGCCGACGAGGCGTAGTAGCCGACCAGGGCGTAATCGAAGCCCGCGGCTTCGTGCGCCTGCGCGAACTCGCGGAGGAACGCCCGCGAAATGCCGCCCGCGATCACATGCAACGCCGTGCCCTGGGGGGGAGCAACCCCGATCATCCCAATCACTTTTACGGGCATTGCCTTCTCCAATGTTGTTCTATATATTGGAACACTGTTCTAAAATACTGGCCACGGCGAAGTTTGCTGTCAAGGCGGGCATTCCGCCGTCTATAAGGCCGCGGTCCATGTCCCGCTTATTGCCCCCACCTCCCGCCCTCCGTGACGCCTGCACCGAGATCGCCGAAGCAGCGGCCGTCGAAATCATGCGCATCTATGCCGGCGATCTCGGCGTGCGTAACAAGGCCGACAAGAGTCCCGTCACCGACGCCGACCATGCGGCAGAGGCCGTCATCCTGGCCGGCCTGCGTAAGCTCACGCCCGGCATCGCCATCATCGCGGAAGAAGAGATGGCAGCCGGCCGCAAGCCCGCGCTCGATGGTGGGCCCTTCTGGCTGGTCGATCCGCTCGACGGCACCAAGGAATTCATCAAGAGAAACGGCGAGTTCACCGTGAACATCGCCCTGATCGAGGAGGGCCGGCCGACGCTCGGCATCGTGCTGGCGCCGGCGACCGGCCTCCTGTGGCGCGGCGCGGCCGGCCTCGGCGCCGACAAGCGCGAGCGCGGCGGCGCCTTTGCCGCGATCGCCACGCGCCTGCCGCCGCCCGAAGGCCTCACGGCCTGCGCCAGCCGCAGCCACGCGATCTACAGCGATCTCAATATCTGGTTCCGCAATCAAGGCCTGACGGTCGCCGAGCGGCTGGAAGCAGGATCGTCCCTGAAGTTCTGCCTGATCGCCGAAGGCCGAGCCGACATCTATCCACGCTTCGGACCCACCAGCGAATGGGACACGGCGGCCGGACAGGGCGTCCTCGAAGCCGCAGGCGGAGAAGTGGTGACGGTCAGCGGCAAGCCCCTGACCTATGGCCATCCGCCGTTCCTCAATCCGCATTTCATCGCGCGCAGCAAGGCGGCGCGATGAAGCTTGTCGAGCCGACGGCGCAATCGGTTGCCGAGGCGGCGGCACTTCTGCGCGACGGCAAGCTGGTCGCCTTCCCGACCGAGACAGTGTACGGGCTGGGCGGCGACGCGACCAACGAACGTGCGGTGGCGGCGATTTTCGAGGCCAAGGGCCGGCCGCAATTCAATCCCCTGATCAGCCATGTGCTGGATGCTCCCGCCGCCCAGCAGTTCGTGCGGTGGAACGAGACCGCGGACAAGCTCGCTGCCCGCTTCTGGCCCGGTCCCCTGACTTTGGTGCTGCCGCGTTCCGAAGGATCGCCGATCTCGCTTCTGGCGACGGCTGGTCTCGATACGGTGGCGATCCGAGCACCGTCGCATCCCGTGGCGCAGGCGCTGATCCGCGCCGCCGGTCGCCCCGTGGCCGCCCCATCGGCAAACCGCAGCGGCGCCATCAGTCCGACAAGAGCCGAGCATGTTGCGGAGTCGCTGGGCGACAAGGTGCCGATGATCCTCGACGGCGGCCCCTGTCTGGTCGGAGTCGAGTCGACCGTGCTCGATCTCTCTACAGCGACGCCCATATTGCTACGGCCCGGCGGCGCGACACGAGAGGCCATCGAGGCGGTGATTGGCCCGATTGCGCTCAGCAGCGCCATTCCGAGCGGCGAGGCCGCGCACAAGTCGCCTGGCCAGATGCAGAGCCATTACGCGCCGGAGCGGCCGGTGCGGCTGGAGGCGACCAGCGTTGCCGCCGACGAGGGCCTGTTAGCATTCGGTCCGACCGTGCCCGCGGGCGCCATGCTGACCTACAATCTCAGCCCGACGGCCAATCTTGGCGAAGCGGCGGCCAACCTCTTCTCCATGCTGCGCGCGCTCGACAGACCCGGAATCGGCCGTATCGCGGTCATGTCCATTCCGCAGGCGGGCCTCGGCCTTGCGATCAACGACAGGCTCCGGCGCGCTGCCGCGGATGACGGCACCGGCCGGCACGGCTAGTCTGCGGCAAACGAGAGGAAACAATGCCCGATACCGTTATTGCGCCCGTGATTCCGACCGTGCCGGTCACGCCCGCCCTTCTGGAGGCGCTGCGCGCCATCGTCGGCGACAAGGGCCTGATCCAGGACGAACCGGGCAAGCAGCCCTTCGTCACCGACTGGCGCGGCTCGATCGTCGGCAACGCCGCCGTGGTGGTGCGGCCGGCGACCGTCGAGGAAGTCTCCAAGGTCGTGAAGCTCTGCTACGACAATGGCATCGCCATCGTGCCGCAGGCCGGCAATACAGGACTGATGGGCGGCGCCACGCCCTATCCTTCGCACACCGGGATCGTCCTGTCGGTCGGCCGCATGAACAAGGTCCTGAACGTCGACCCCGTCGGCTATTCGATGACCGTCGAAGCCGGCTGCATCCTGCAGCCCCTGCAGGAGACGGCGGCCAGCCACGACCGCTTCCTGCCGCTCAGCCTGGGCGCCCAGGGCTCGTGCATGATCGGCGGCAATCTCTCGACCAATGCCGGCGGCGTGCAGGTGCTGCGCTACGGCAATGCGCGCAACCTGGTGATGGGCCTCGAAGTCGTGCTGCCGAACGGCAACATCTGGAACGGCCTGCGCGCCCTCAAGAAGGACAATACCGGCTACGACCTCAAGCACCTGTTCATGGGCGCCGAAGGCACGCTGGGCATCATCACCAAGGCCGTGCTGAAGCTCTGGCCCGCGCCGAAAGACGTAGCCACCGCGTGGCTCGCCATCCGCGATCCGCAAGCCGCCATCGAGATTCTGTCCGAGGCGCATGCCGCGTCAGAGGACAATGTCGGCTCCTGCGAGCTGATGAGCCGTGCCTGCACCGACATGGTGCTGCGCCATATCCCCGGCACGCAGGATCCGCTCAAGGCCGACACGCCCTGGTTCCTGCTGCTCGAATGGTCCTCGTCGCGGCCCAAGGCCGATGGCGCCGAGGGCATGTCGGAGAAGATGGAACAGTTCCTGGCCGACCAGATGGAAGCCGGCCGCGTGCTGGACGCCGTGATCGCCCAGAACGAGGCGCAGTCGCGCAACATGTGGGTGATCCGTGAGTCTGTGGCGCCGGCGTCGCGCGCCGAAGGCCCCGGCCTCAGCTACGACATCTCGGTCTCGATCTCCAAGATCCCCGACTTCATCGAGAAGGGCATCAAGGCGGCCTGCGACGTCCTGCCGTCGATCCGCCCCTATCCGCTCGGCCATATCGGCGACGGCAACCTCCACTTCTCCTTCATGGGGCCGGTGGGCATGGACCGGCAGACGCTGCACCAGTATTCGCCGGCCATCACGCGCGGTGTGAACGATCTGGTGCGCGACATGGCGGGCTCGATCTCGGCCGAGCACGGCATCGGCATCGAGAAGATCGACGAGCTGGCGCACTACCGGTCGAAGATCGAACTCGACACGATGCGCTCTATCAAGCGCGCGCTCGATCCGAAGAACATCATGAACCCTGGCAAGATCATTCGACTGTGACCGACCTCATCGAACGCCTGCGGGCCATCGTCGGCGACAAGGGCCTCATCCTCGACGAGGAAGGCAAGCACCCCTATCTCACCGACTGGCGAGAGACCTATCTCGGCAAAGCGCTGGCCATCGTGCGGCCTGGCACCACCGAAGAGGTGGCGGCCGTCGTGAAGCTCTGCGCGGCCGAAAAGGTCGCGATCGTACCTCAGGGCGGCAATACCGGCATGATGGGTGGCGGCACGCCACACGAGGACGGCCACGAGATCGTGCTGTCGCTCAACCGCATGAACCGCATCCTCGACATCGACACGATCGGCTACACGATGACGGTCGAGGCCGGCGTCATCCTGAAGACCATCCAGGAGACCGCCGCGCAGAACGATCGCCTCTTTCCCTTGAGCCTCGGTGCCGAAGGAAGCTGCACCATCGGCGGCAACCTCTCGACCAATGCCGGCGGCGTGCAGGTGCTGCACTACGGCAACGCACGTCAGCTCGTGCTGGGTATCGAAGTCGTGACGCCTCAGGGCGAGGTCTGGAACGGCCTGCGCGCGCTGAAGAAGGACAATACCGGCTACGACCTGCGCGACCTCTATCTCGGCGCCGAAGGCACGCTGGGAATCATCACCAAGGCGGTGCTGAGGCTCTGGCCCAAGCCCAAGGATGTCGCGACGGCCTGGATCGCCGTGCCCTCGCCGGAAGCTGCCGTCGAGCTGCTGAGTGGCGCGCATGCCGCCTCGGAGGACAATGTCACCTCCTGCGAGCTGATGGCACGCCAGGGCATCGACTTCGTGCTCGATCATGTCCTGGGCTCCACCGACCCCCTGCAGGAAAAGTACGACTGGTACGTGCTTCTCGAATGGTCCTCGACACGGGCGCGCCGGCCCGGCACCAACGAGACCGGGCTCGCCGAGAAGATGGAAACCTATCTCGGCGAGGCGATGGAGAAGGGCCTCGTGCTCGACGCCGCCCTCGCCCAGAACGAGGCGCAGGCGCGCGCCTTCTGGGCGATCCGCGAGAACCACTCGGAGGGCCAGAAGCGCGAAGGTCCCTCGATCAAGCACGACATCTCGGTGTCGGTAAGCAAGATCGCCGGTTTCATGGCGGAGGGACTTGCCGCGATGAAGAAGGCGCTGCCCGACTGCCGGCCTGTGGTCTTCGGCCATGTCGGCGACGGCAACCTTCACTTCAATTGCCAGTCGCCGCCGGGCTGGAACAAGGCTCAGTTCATGGCCTACCACCACGCCATCAGCGGTCCCGTCTACGACCTCGTGGTGAGCCATGGCGGCTCGATCTCGGCCGAGCACGGCATCGGGCGCCTCAAGGTCGAGGACCTCGCGCACTACCGCAGCAAGGTCGAGCTCGACACGATGCGCACCATCAAACGCGCCCTCGATCCGCAGAACCTGATGAACCCGGGCAAGATCCTCCAGATCTGAGGATCAGCGCGACTCCCCGGCGCTCTATCCGGGGAGTCTCGATAGGTTGTCCATTCGGCTATCTCCAAGGATCGCCGACGTCTCGACAACATCAGCTTCCTCGGCCTGAGCCGGATGGATAACCTATTAGAATCTCCCTGCTAATCTACGCAGTGGTCCGCGCCAGATGTTCTGACGACGAACACTCCAGCAATGATGAAGGCAGGGTATGGTCGCCTTATTCCAAAACGAACTTCACAACGATTTTGTCTGGGCACTTGGCTACATCCCATTCGGGGGCGCAGACTTCGGAGAGATCCAGGCGGTGGCGCAGGCCGTCGGCGACGGGGACGATGGCGTCTTCCACGATGCGTGGCTTGCCGCGGGGGAGCGGCTGACCGCCGAGGCCGATATCTCGTTGGCGAAGGGGCACTCATCCAGTGCGCGGGATCTTTATCTTCGCGCCAGCGCGGCTTACGCCTCGTCGTTCCGGCCGCTCTTCGGGGCTCCGGCCGATCCCCGTATCCTATCGGCCTTCAGACGACAGGTGGCAGCCTTCGATAAGGGCCTGTCGCTGGGGCTGCAGCCTGCCTATCCAGTGACCATCCCGTTCGGCCAGACTTCTATGCCCGGATACTTTATCGGTGCCCAAGGGTGCGAGCGGCAGTGTCGCCCACTGGTCATCTTCAACAACGGGTATGACGGCACGATTACCGATATGTACTTTGCCTGTGCCGTCGCCGCCTCGCGCCGCGGCTATCACTGCCTGCTCTTTGACGGACCGGGACAAGGCGCGATGCTGTATGAACAGGGCACCGCCCTACGCCCTGACTGGGAGGTCGTGATGTCGGCGGTGGTCGATTTCGCAGAGGCGATACCGATCGTGGATGCTAAGCGGATCGCCCTCTCGGGCTGGAGCCTTGGCGGATACCTCGCACCGCGCGCCGCTTCGGGAGAAAAGCGAATTGCGGCACTCATTGCGGACCCTGGATTGTGGAGCATCGCGGATGGGTTCCGCACCTTCCTGGTTAAATCCTTCGGACTTGTCCCGGAAGCTGCAGCCAACCTCGACGAGCTCGATCAGCGTATCATCGAGAAGATAGACGCGGCGATCACCGGCAATCCTTCCTGGAACTGGAAGATCAGAAAGCGTGGCTATTGGACTCACGGGGTCGATAATCTGCGAGCCTACTTTGCGTCGGCCGAGCTGTTCACCATGAGCGGACACGCCGACCGTATCTCTTGCCCGACACTGATCACCCAAGCCGAAAACGACCCGCTTGCGTCCGGCGCGCGCAATTTCTTCGACGCGCTTTCATGTCCCAAGACGTTCATGCGATTTACCGCGGCAGAGGGTGCCGATGGGCATTGTGAAATGCGTAACCGGTCTCTGCTGAACAGGCGGGTCTTGGACTGGCTGGACGAGCAATTCGATGTACGCCCCTAACACTACTTTGGCCGATTTGTAGTTTCTGGGCTTCCTTAAGCGCGAATCGTGATTCGTGGGGAGCCGGCTTCTTGGGAAGCTGGCTATGGAAGCGGACTGGCGGCCGTGCGCCGTATCCCTGCCGATGCCCGCTATGGCCTCTCCGCCTCAGGCAGACAAAGGGGGGAAGAATCGCCGGATTGCCACCGCAACCGAGCCTAAGGCTAGTTCCGGGGCGTCCGGTCGTTGCTGCGATCGACGATCTCGTATTGCACGTCGATCACCTTGCGGTCCTGACGTGCCGGCGGCTCTGGCGGCGGCGGGCGGCGGAACAGGTTCAGGATCCAGGCCTTGGCCTTGAAGCCCAGCAGCGCGATCAGCACGACCGCGGCAACGCCGGCGATCACGGCAAAGCCCAGCACCGCCAGGACGACGAAGCCGATCAGCGCGAGGATTGCCTGCAGCCAGACACGGGCCGGCAGGCGCGACAGCATTTCGAGAAACTGTTTGCCGTTCATGTCGCCCAGCGCTTCTCGAAGTCCCAGACCTCGGCGAAGCCCATCAGCTCATGCATGTCGCGATACTGCGGGACCTCGACACCGTTGCTGGTGCCGCGGTCTTTGAGATGCGTCCAGGCGAGCCGCATGGCCTCGGCGGCGACGCTGAAACCCAGACCGGGATAGATCGCGAGGTCGAAGCCCCACTTCTTCAGCCGGTCGACCTCGACCCGCGGCGTCTTGCCGAACTCGACCATGTTCGCCAGCAGCGGCTTGGAGACTTCGCGGCCGATCCGTTCGAGTTCCACCTCGGACTCCGGCGACTCGACGAAGATCACGTCGGCGCCGGCCTCTTCGTAGAGCCGTGCCCGGCGCAGCGCCTCGTCGAGGCCGTGCGCCGTGCGGGCATCGGTGCGGGCCACGATCAGCGTCTCCTCGTGGCGGCGTGCATCGGCGGCAACCTTGATCTTGAGCGCCATCTCCTCGGCCGGAACGACCCGCCGGCCCGGCGTGTGGCCGCACTTCTTCGGCATCTCCTGATCCTCGATCTGGATCGCGGCAACGCCTGCGGCCTCGTAGCCTCGGATCGTGCGCTGCACGTTCAGCAGGCCGCCGTATCCGGTATCGGCGTCGGCGATCAGCGGCGTCTCGACCACAGAGCAGATCATCTCGGCGCGTCCCACCATGTCCGAATAGGTCGCGAGCCCGGCATCGGGCAGGCCCAACATCGAGGCCGTGGCGCCATAGCCCGTCATATAGAGCGCTGGAAAGCCCATGCGGTCCGCCACGCGCGCCGAGATGCCGTCGTAGATGCCCGGCGCCAGGATGAACTCGCCCTGCGCCAGAAGCTTCCTCAGCTTCGCTGCCTTCTGATTGCCTGCCATGCCCTACTCCTTACCCGGAAACATGTCGGAGTTGTGTCGCCGTTGCCAGCATCGAGACGTCGATACCTGAAATGGAAACGGCCGGCGATCAGGGACCGCCGGCCGCTTCTTTCAACTGTGCTGGATCAGACCGAGACGGGCTTCAGCTCCTGCGAGCCCGCCGACTTGCAGAAAGTCGTGGTCTCGGTCGTGGTCTGGCCGTTCTTGGTGGCCGTCAGCTCGATCGGCCGGCAGGTGCTGCCGTCGGCGCGCGTGCTGGCCGGCGCGACCGGCTTGGCCGCCACAATTGTCGGCGGAGCCGATGTCGACGAAGAGGACGAGGTCTTGGTCGGCTCGACCGTGTAGGAGGTCGGCACGTTGGTTTCCGCGACGAAGGCGTTCTGGGTGGCCTCCGCGAGGCGACGGCGCTCCTGGTCGTCCAGAGCCTTGCCGACGAGATTGCCGGCCAGAGCACCGACCAGTGCACCGCCGACGACGCCGCCAACCGAACCGAAGGCCAGGCCGCCGACCACGCCACCCAGCGCCGCGCCCATGAAGGTGCCTGTCGCCTGGTTGGAGGGGCGCCCCTGGTCGTCGGACATGCAGCCAGTGGCGAGGCCCAAGGCGGCAATCATGCCGACAACGCGAACCACGATTCTCCTGAACGAATGTGCCGCTGTATCGGCAGTCAAGGCAGTCATCTGGTACATCTCCGTTTGTACTCTGGAACGTTCACTCTACCCCAAAGGTACAGTTTCCGGCCACGGGCATCATCTTCGGCCTCTGAATAAGACCGCGGGGCATCGCACGACGCCAGCAGCAGGCCCGTCTTGATCAAGGTGAGCGCGAGATCGTCGCGGTCGGAATCCGGCGCGTCGGCGAGCGGCTCCTTGGCGGTGCGCTTGGTGATGAGACAGCGATAAAGCGGCGTCCCGTCGGTCAGGCGGTCGGTCTGACGGCAACGGACATTGCGCGTCTGCTCTGCCAGGGCGTTCACTGCCAGCTTGTGCAAATCCGGATCGTCGACCGAGTCGGCACCCTGCAGCCTGATCTCGCTCGGCCGATCCTTGATGACGATCAGGTTCAGCGTCTTGCCGAAATGATCGAAGTTGCCGGCAGCGAACTCGGCAGCCTTGCGCGCCTGTTCGGCAGCCTTCCGGCGGGCGGCTTCCTCGGCCTCGGCCTTCTGCCGCGCCTCCTCTTCGGCCCGCTTCTTCTCGGCGAAAGCTGCTTCGGCGCGACGCAGAGCGTCCTCTTCCATCTTGCGCTGCGCCTCGGCCTTGTCCTTGGCCTCCTGCTCGGCTTTGGCCTTGGCTTCCTGCTGCGCCTTCTCGGCCCGGAGTCTTTCCGCCTCCGCCTGTGCCTTGTCTGCGTCTGCCTGTGCCTTCCGCTTGGCCTCTTCGGCCGCCTCCGCCGCTGCCTTCGCCCTCACTGTCTCCGGATCGGGGCCACGCGTCGCCATGGCGTAGTAGCCACCGCCCCCCAGCGCCAGCACCAGCACCGCCGCCAGCGCAACCCACAGGCCGGTCTTCTTTTTCGGTTCTTCCGGCACCCTATTGGGTGACGGCTCCGCAACCGTCGGAGCGCTGAGCACGGAAACTCGCGTAGCGGGCGCAGCGGTATCCTTGCCCATGACGACGGTGGCGCCGGCCTCGGGGGCGGACGTCATGCCGAGAACGGGTCGCCAGCCTGCAATCGACTGCGGCCGGTCGCGTGCTGCTACCGCCAGGCCGGCATCGACGCCGGCCAGAAGTCCCGGCGAAAAGCCCACTGGCGCAAACTTGGCCAGAGGCTCGTACGAGTCGTCCAGCATGCGATCGAAGGCGTTGGGCGGCGCCTTGCCCATGATCGCGTGGTAGATCGTGGCCGCGAGGCCATAGATGTCCGACCAGGGGCCCTGCTTGGCCGAGGTCATCTGCTCGGCCGCCGCGTAGCCCGGCGTGAAGATCGCCGTCATCGCCGCGGTGCGGCCGACCATCGCCGCGCGGGAGGCGCCAAAATCGATCAGCGTCGGATTGCCGGTAGCATCGAGCAGGATATTGGCCGGCTTAATGTCGCGGTGCAGGAAGCCGGCGCTATGGACCTGCTCCAGCCCGTCGAGGAGCGGCCACAGGATTCGGTCCACTTCTTCCGGCGTGAGCTTGCCGTTCTTCTTGATGCGATCCTCGAGCGTTTCACCGCTCAGGAGCTCCATAACGATATAGGCCGTGCCATTGGCTTCGAGGAAATCGAAGACCTGCACGATGGCCGGCACGCGGTGCAGACTGGCAAGCGTGCGGCCCTCGGTAACGAAGCGATCGCGACCCCAGCCGAAATCGTCGGCCATCCGGGTAGAGCGTGGCAGGACCGTCGCCCCGTCCTGACGCACCGCGAGCGCCGACGGCAGATATTCCTTGATCGCGACTTCGCGGTCGAGCTGGACATCCCGGGCGCGATAGGTGATGCCGAAACCACCCTGTCCCAGCACCGCCAGAATTTCGTAGCGTCCGATCGTCTGACCGGGCTTCAGCGCAACGTAGTCGACATCGTTCGACGGGTCGGCAGGACCGCCGCCGATCTGGGTGTCTGAACTCTCATCGGTCATGGCGTCGGGCTCCAGCTAGATGTGCTGGATGACCAGCTCGACATCGCCGAGCCGCAACTTGAAGCCGGCCTGCAAGGCCATCGGGGCGCCCGCCTTGAGCGTCACCCCATTCACCGCCGTACCATTGGTCGAGCCGAGATCCTCGACCTGCAGCGCCTCGCCGGCGAGCGAAAGCTTGGCATGCCGGCGCGAAACAGTGGGATGCGGCACGACGAGTTCGCACTGATCGGCGCCGCGACCGATGAACAGCCCCTGCGGCTGACCGACCAGCTTATCCAGCGCCACTTCGAAGAGATGTTTACGGCCCGCGGAATCGGGGCCCTCGAAGCGCAACGTGATCTGCGGCACCATGCGCGTCGTCGTCCCCGGCGCCTGGCGTGCCGGGCGGACGTGGAACACCTGTACGGATCGGCTCACGTTCTTGAGCTGGTGCTCGCCTCCGTCATGGAAGGCGTATTCGACGCGCAGTTCCACCAGGTCGCGCACGGCACGCGATACCGCAATACCGCCCGGCTCGGCGATCGCCTGGATACGGGCAGCGAGATTGACGCCGTCGCCGAAGATGTTCTGGTCTTCGTCGTCGATGATGACTTCACCGAGATGCACGCCGATACGGAACAGCATGCGCTGGTCTTCGTTCAACGCCTCGTTGAAACGCGCCATGCGCTCCTGGATGTCGATGGCGGCGCTGACGGCGGAGACGGCCGAGCCGAACTCCGCGAGCATGGCGTCCCCTGCCGTGCCGACGAGGCGGCCCCGACCGACGTCGATCGCCGGGCGCCAGACCTCGATCTGGGCTGACTTGAGGTGGCGGAAAGTACGGGTCTCTGCCCCTTCCATCATCCGGGTGAACCCGGCGAGGTCGGCGTGGACGATAGCGGCTAAGCGGCGTTGCATGATCTGTCTAGTAGAGCGGCCCCAACTCGGTAGCACGGCCGTTAGCAACATACTTCAGTCGCCTGGGATAAACATGGCCGATCGTAAGAAAGAAAAAAGCCAGGTGCCTCCAAAACGACAAATTGCCGAGCCGCTGCACTCTCTATCCAGGCGACGGCCGCGCGGACCCGCAGGTCAACGGCCCTTGAAGGCGGGAGCCCTGCGCTCACTGAGGGCAGCCAGCCCCTCACGCAGATCTTCCGACGTGGCGCAGACCTTTGCGCTCTGGCGGATCGACGGGAGGTCGGGCGAGGCCTGGGCAAACTGCTCGATGGCGCGCTTCATGCCGGCCATCGAGAGCGGCGCAAGGTTGGCGAGCCGGACGGCCTTTTCGTCCACCTTGGCCTTGAATTCGGCGCGCTCGACCAGCCAGTCGAGGTAGCCCACCGCCAGAAGCTCGGCGTCATGGAAATCCTCCGACAGCAGAAAGGCCCGCTTGGCAAAGCTCGGGCTCACCTTCTGGGTGTAGCGGCGCAGCCCGCCCGGATAGTAGTGCAGGCCAAAGCGCGCGGCCGGCATGAAGAAGCGCATGCCCTTGACGCCCAGGCGGAAATCGCAGGCCAGCGCCAGGTCGGTGGCACCGCCATAGACACCGCCGTTCAGCGCGCAGAGCGTCGGCATACGCATGGCCTCGATCCGGTCCATGACCTTCTCGAAACTGTCGTCGCTGCCTTCGTCGCGGCGCTCGCCGGCCGGGATAGAGCCCAGGTCGTAGCCGGAGCAGAAGGTCTTGTCGCCGGCGCCGGTGATCACCGTGACGCGGACGCTCGGATCGGCGTCGGCCTTTTCGACAGCCTCCCGTAGAAGTCGCAGCCCGGCCGGATCGAGACGATTGTGTTTGGCCAGATCGTTGAGGGTGATGGTCGCGCGAGGGCCATCGATGGCAAGTAAAACTGAAGCGGTCATGTTGGCGTCAAAATAGCCGAGCCAGTCGCCAAAAGCGACCGATCGCGGCATATTGCGGCCCGGAGGAGTGCACATGACTTATACCGCCCCACTAGCCGACATGCGTTTCGCGCTGCGCGAGGTGGCCGGTCTTTCCGGCGTCGCGGCCTTGCCGGGCTATGAGCATGCGACCGACGACACGATCGACGCCGTGCTCGAGGAAGCCGCCAAGCTCGCCGGCAACGGCCTGGCACCGCTCAACCGCGACGGCGACAAGGTGGGCGCCAAGCTGGAGAACGGCGTGGTCCGCACCGCCCCCGGCTTTGCCGGTATCTACAAGGAATTCGTCGAAGGCGGCTGGAATTCCCTGCCCTTCGATCCGGCCTTTGGAGGCCAGGGCATGCCCTGGCTGCTCGCCACCACGGTCCAGGAGATGTGGCAGGCGGCAAACATGGGCTTCGGCCTCGTGCTGCTGCTGAACCAGGGGGCGATCGACGCCATCCATCATCACGGCTCGGAGCAGCAGAAGACCACCTATCTGCCCAGGATGATCTCGGGCGAATGGACCGGCACGATGAACCTCACGGAGCCTCAGGCAGGTTCCGATCTCGGCCAGCTCAAGAGCCGCGCCGTGAAGAGCGGCGACCATTATCTCGTGACCGGCCAGAAGATCTTCATCACCTACGGCGAGCACGACATGGCCGAGAACATCGTGCATCTCGTCCTGGCTCGCACACCGGATGCACCGACGGGCGTGCGCGGCATCTCGCTGTTCATCGTGCCGAAGTTCCTTGTCGATGCCGACGGCAAGCCCGGGAAGCGCAACGATCTGCGCTGCGTGTCGCTGGAGCACAAGCTCGGCATCCATGGCAGCCCGACCTGCGTGATGTCCTTCGGCGACGATGGCGGCGCCGTGGGCTACCTGGTCGGCGAGGAAGGCCGCGGCCTCTCCTACATGTTCACCATGATGAACAATGCGCGGCTGTCGGTCGGCGTCCAGGGGCTGGCGATCGCCGAGCGGGCCTACCAGCAGGCCGCCGCCTTTGCCCGCACACGCGTGCAGTCCAAGGACGATGGCAGCCCCCAGCCACAGCCGGTTTCCATCGTCCATCATCCCGACGTGCGTCGCATGCTGATGTCCATGCGGGCCCAGATCGAGGCGATGCGGGCGCTGGGCTACTACACCGCCGCCGGCATCGACGGCGCGCTGAAGCATCCCGACAAGGAGACCGCGCGCAAGACCCAGGATCGCGTCGACCTGCTGATCCCGATCGTGAAGGCCTGGTTTACGGATCTCGGCAACGAGATCGCCTCGACCGGCGTGCAGATCCACGGCGGCATGGGATTTATCGAGGAGACCGGGGCCGCCCAGCACCTGCGCGACGCGCGCATCCTGCCGATCTACGAGGGGACAAACGGCATCCAGGCGCGCGACCTGGTCGGCCGCAAGGTCGCCAAGGACGGCGGCGAGACCATGCTGGGCCTGGTGGCCGAGATGCGTACCCTCGTGGAGGAGATGAAGGCCGCTCCTGGCGATGATCTGGCAGCCATTGCGGGCGGCGTAGCGGCCGCTGCGGACGCGCTGGAGGACGCCACCAAGTGGGTGGCCCAGTCGGTCAAGGCCGAGCTGGTGAACGCCCTGGCGGGCTCGGTACCCTTCCTGCGGCTGGCCGGCACGGCGTTAGGCGGCTGGCTGCTGGCCAAGAGCGCCCTCGTCGCTCAGGCCAAGCTCGCGGCCCGCGACGGCGATCCGGTCTTCCTCGAAGCCAAGCTGGTCACCGCGCGCTTCTATGCCGAAGTCCTGCTGCCGCCGGCGCTGGCCCAGTTGGGGCCGCTGAAGGCCGCCGGCCGCACGGTATTCGCGCTCACGGAGGAGCAATTCTGACCGCGGGCCTGATCGAGCTGCCGCCGGACGAGGCCCAAGCGTTCGCAGAGCGCTTCGACCTCGCCGCCCTCGATCGCGCCTTCCTCGACGATCCGTTTCCCCGCTATCACGCCTTGCGCCGCTTCGCGCCCGTGAAGCGGCTGCCCGACGGCAGCGTGTTCCTCTCGCGCTACGCCGACGTCGCGGTCTGCTATCGCGACGCCCGCATGAGCTCGGACAAGAAGGCGGAGTTCGGCCCCAAGTTCGGCGTCGGCACCCCGCTCTACCGTCATCACACGACCAGCCTGGTCTTCAACGATCCGCCGCTGCATACCCGCGTGCGCAAGCTCCTCGCAGCAGCCTTCACACCGCGTGCACTGGCTGCCTTGCAGCCGCGGATCGAAGCCATCGTCGACGGGCTCATCGCCCGGCATGCCGACGATGGCCACATGGACCTGGTCGAGGATTTCGCCTTCCAGCTCCCCGTCGAAGTCATCTGCGACATGCTGGGTGTGCCGGCCGGCGAGCGCTCGCCGTTCCGGCGGTATTCGCTCGCCATCCTGGGCGCTCTGGAGCCCGTCGCAGGACCGGAGCGGCAGGCGGCCGGCAATGCAGCCGTCACCGAATTTTCGGCCTACCTGGACGAGCTCGTGGCGGCCCGGCGCAAGCGGCCGGCCGACGACCATGACGTGCTGGGGACCTTGATCCACGGCGAGATCGACGGCGAGCGGCTGAGCCACGAAGAGCTGGTGCAGAACTGCATCTTCCTGCTGAACGCGGGCCACGAGACGACGACCAACCTGATCGGCAATACGATAGACGCGCTGCTGCGCTTCCCCGACGAACTTCGGCGCCTCAAGGCGAATCCCGGGCTTTTGAAGAGCTGCATCGAGGAAGGGCTGCGCTTCGAGAGCTCCAACCAGCTCGGCAATCGCCGCCTCACGGCCGACCTCGAAATCGGCGGCGAACGGCTCGTCGCCGGAACCTATCTCCATATCGGCATCGGTGCAGCCAACCGCGATCCGGCGCAGTTTCCCGAACCGGATCGCTTCGACGCCGGCCGCGAGCCCAACCGGCACTTCGCCTTCGGGTCGGTGGTGCATATGTGCCTCGGTGCCGTGCTGGCCCGCCTGGAGGGCACGATTGCCGTCGGCCGCCTGATCGACAGTCTGGACGGGCTGGCGCGCGACGGCACGCCGGAACGCGGCGGTCGCGCCCGCTTCCGCGGCTTCAATCGCTACCCGGTCGCCTGGGCAAAGAAGAGAATCGACAAAAGAAAAACGCCCGGCTGAACCGCCGGGCGTTTTCTATTCGGTCGAAGCAGGAGGCGGTTTACGCCGCCTGCTGCTCGGCGTTCTCGGCCGACGGACCGCTGTCCTGGCCCTTGGCGTCGGCGTTACGCTCGACGAACTCGATCACGGCCATCGGCGCGGCATCGCCGAAGCGGTAGCCCGCCTTCAGCACGCGCAGGTAGCCACCGGCACGCTTGGAATAGCGCGGACCGAGGGTCGAGAAGAGCTTGTCGGCGACATAGGGATCGCGCAGGAAGCCGATCGCCTGACGGCGCGCATGCAGGCCGCCCTTCTTGCCGAGCGTAACCAGCTTCTCGACGATCGGACGCAGGTCCTTCGCCTTGTGCAGCGTGGTCGTGATCTGCTCGTGCTTGATGAGAGCACCCGCGAGATTGGAGAACATCGCCTTGCGATGCTCCGCCGTGCGGTGGAATTTCCGGCCGCGATTTCCGTGACGCATGTCCTAGTTTCCTTCTGTCGGCCTAGTACGGCTCTTCCAGCCGCTTGGCCATCTCTTCGATGTTGTCCGGCGGCCAGCCCGGGATTTCCATGCCCAGGTGGAGGCCCATGCCGGCCAGCACTTCCTTGATCTCGTTCAGCGACTTGCGGCCGAAGTTCGGCGTACGCAGCATCTCCGCTTCGGTCTTCTGCACGAGATCGCCGATGTAGATGATGTTGTCGTTCTTCAGGCAGTTGGCCGAGCGAACCGAGAGTTCGAGCTCGTCGACCTTGCGCAGCAGGTTGCGGTTGAACGGGAAGTCGTCCTGCTGCTCTTCCTTGCGGACCTCGCGCGGCTCCTCGAAGTTGATGAAGAGCTGGAGCTGGTCCTGGAGGATGCGCGCAGCCAGCGCCACGGCGTCGTCCGGACGGGTCGTGCCATTGGTCTCGACCGTCATCGACAGACGGTCGTAGTCGGTGACCTGACCGACGCGGCTGTTCTCGATCTTGTAGGAAACGCGCTTGACCGGGCTGAACACCGAGTCGATCGGGATCAAGCCGATCGGCGCATCTTCCGGACGGTTCGCCGAAGCCGGAACGTATCCCTTGCCCGTGGCAACCGTCAGCTCCATCGAGATCGAGGCGCCGTCGTCCAGCGTGCAGATCAGGTGCTTGGGATCCATGATCTGGACGTCGCCCGGCAGTTCGATCATGCCGGCCGTCACTTCGCCCGGGCCTACGGCACGGAGGTAGAGACGCTGCGCACGATCGCCCTGCATTTTGACGGCCATCGCCTTGATGTTCAGGACGATGTCGACCACATCCTCACGGACGCCCGGGATGGAAGAGAACTCGTGCAGCACGTTGTCGATCTTGATCGACGTAACGGCGGCACCCTGGAGCGAAGACAAGAGAACGCGGCGCAGTGCGTTGCCGAGCGTAAGTCCGAAGCCACGCTCGAGCGGCTCCGCGACGATGGTCGCGGTACGACCAGGATCAACGCCGGCTTCGGTGACAAGCTTTTCCGGCTTGATCAGGTCCTGCCAGTTCTTCTGAAGCACGGGGGCTACCTCTCTAGACCGGGTGGTTTCAGCGACTCCCTAGGGAATCGCGATACATTCCTCACGAGCGGGCGACGCCGAACGCGCCGCCTCCACTCAAATCGAACTCAAACGCGACGACGCTTCGGCGGGCGGCAGCCGTTGTGGGGGATCGGCGTCACGTCGCGGATCGCGGTGACGGCGAGACCAACGGCCTGCAGCGCACGCAGCGCCGACTCGCGCCCCGAACCGGGGCCGCGCACTTCGATCTCCAGCGTGCGCATGCCGTGTTCCATCGCCTTGCGGCCGGCATTCTCGGCGGCCATCTGGGCGGCAAACGGCGTCGACTTGCGCGAGCCCTTGAAGCCCTGCTGGCCTGACGACGACCAGGAGATCGTGTTGCCCTGGGCATCGGTGATCGTGACGATCGTGTTGTTGAACGAGGCGTTCACGTGAGCGACGCCCGCGATGATGTTCTTGCGTTCCTTGCGACGAGGACGCGCGCCGGCGGTGGCGCCCGAAGAGCCTGCAGCCTTGGCCATGATCCGGTTCCCCTCGACTTACTTCGTGACTTTCTTCTTGCCGGCAATCGGCTTGGCCGGACCCTTGCGGGTGCGCGCATTGGTATGCGTGCGCTGGCCATGGACCGGCAGACCGCGGCGATGCCGCAGGCCGCGATAGCAGGCGAGGTCCATCAATCGCTTGATGTTCATCGCCACCTCGCGACGCAGGTCGCCTTCGACCGTGTAGTCACGGTCGATGGTCTCGCGGATGCGGATGACCTCGTCGTCGCTCAGCGTGTTCACCCGCCGCGACTGGTCGATCCCGACTTTTCCACAGATCTCCTTGGCTTTCGCCAGACCGATCCCGTGGATGTACTGGAGCCCGATCACCACGCGCTTGGCGGTCGGAATATTCACACCGGCTATACGAGCCAAAGTCCCAACTCCTTCAAAGACTTATGGCGCGCTCGCGCGCGCCCGTCACATGTTCCGCTGGCCCCGGAAAAGCGCGCGATTATATGTACCTGCGCTCCCGAGTCAACGGAACTCCCTCTTGTCAAGTCCCCACCAAAACCCCTGAAATCTGGCGGTAAACTTCGTCCATCTGAGCCATCCCGTCGACCTTCCGCAGCACCCCGCGAGCGCTGTAGTACGGCAATAGGGGCTCCGTCTGGGCCCTGTAGGCAGCCATGCGTGTCTTCATGGTCTCTGCATTATCGTCCTTGCGACGGCTGAACTCCGTCGAACCGCAGACGTCGCAGACCCCGTCGACCTTGGGCCGCTTGAACTTGTCGTGGTACCCCGCGCCGCACTTGGCGCAGGAGAACCGGCCGACGATGCGCTCGGTCAGCGCCTTCTCGTCGACTTCCATTTCGACCACCCGGTCGAGCTTCTTGCCCGTCTTGTCGAGCATCTTGTCCAGCGCCCTGGCCTGAGCCTCGGTCCGCGGGAAGCCGTCCAGAATGAAGCCGTTGGCGCAATCAGGCTGCGCAATGCGATTCTCGATCAGGCCGACGATCAGATCGTCCGGAACCAGCTCGCCCCGCTCCATCAGGCCCTTGGCCTTCTGACCAAGCTCGCTGCCCGAGGCGACGGCCGCCCGCAGCATGTCGCCGGTCGAGAGCTGGACCATGCCGCGATCCTGCTGCAGCCGCTGGGCCTGGGTGCCCTTGCCGGCCCCGGGCGGTCCCAGAAGGATGATATTCATCGTCCTTTGCCCCGTAGACGGGCCTTCTTGATGAGGCCCTCGTATTGATGCGCCAGCAGATGCGCCTGGATCTGCGTTACCGTGTCGAGTGTCACCGAGACCACGATCAGGAGGCTGGTGCCGCCGAAGTAGAACGGCACGCCGCCCCGGGCGATCAGCAGCTCCGGCAGGATACACACTGCCGAGAGGTAGATTGCGCCGATCACGGTCAGGCGGCTGAGGATATACTCGAGATACTCAGCAGTGTTCTTGCCCGGGCGGATGCCCGGCACGAAGCCGCCGTTCTTCTTCAGATTGTCCGCCGTGTCGTTCGGGTTGAAGACGACGGTCGTATAGAAGAAGCAGAAGAAGACGATCAGGGCGACATAGGCCAGCAGATAGAGCGGCTGGCCGTGGCCGAGATAGGTCGACATCCACTGCATCCAGCCCGGCTCGGCCGTATTGCCCTGGAACGAGGCAATGGTCGCAGGGAAGAGCAGCAGGGACGACGCGAAAATCGGCGGGATGACACCGGCGGTGTTGATCTTGAGCGGCAGATGCGAGGCTTCACCGCCATACATGCGGTTGCCGACCTGGCGTTTGGGGTACTGCACGACGATGCGCCGCTGGGCCGTCTCGACGAACACGACGACAGCCACCACCAACACGATACCCACGATCAGGGCGATAATGAACAGCGCCGAAAGGGCGCCCGTGCGGCCGAGTTCGAGCGTCTGAACCATGGCGTCGGGCAAGGCCGCGACAATGCCAGCAAAGATGATGAGCGATACGCCGTTACCGACGCCGCGCGCGGTGATCTGCTCGCCCAGCCACATCAGGAAGAGCGTGCCGCCGACCAGGGTCACGGTCGTGACGAAGCGGAAAAAGATACCCGGATCGACCACTACGGGCCCGGCCGAGGCTACCTGGCTCTCCAGACCGATCGCGATGCTGTAGGCCTGGAAGGCCGCCAGAACCACGGTGCCGTACCGCGTATACTGGTTGATCTTCTTGCGGCCGGCCTCGCCTTCCTTCTTCAGCGCCTCGAGCGACGGCACGACCGTCGTCAGGATCTGCATGATGATGGAAGCCGAAATGTACGGCATGATGCTGAGCGCCAGCACCGACATGCGGCCGATCGAGCCGCCGGAAAAGACGTCCAGAAGGCCCGCAATGCCGCCCGCGTTCTGGCGGAAGATCTCCGCCAGCGCATGCGGATCGACGCCCGGTACCGGAACATAGGCGCCGATACGGAACACGACGAGCGCGGCCACGGTGAACCACAGGCGCTTCTTGAGCTCGGTCGCCTTACCGATAGCGCCCCAGTTCAGATTGGATGCAAGTTGCTCGGCGGCGGATGCCATGGAACCTCACGCGTGAACGACACAAAAGGGGCACGACGCCCCCATTGACGTCGTCCGGTTCAGGCCGCCTCGGCCACGGGCTTGGGCGGGAGTTCGACCTTGCCGCCGGCCTTCTCGACCGCGGCAATCGCCGACGCCGAGGCGCCCGCGACCTTCACTTCGATCTTGGTCTTGATCTCGCCCTTGCCAAGCAGGCGCACGCCGTCTGCGGCGTTCTTGAACAGGCCGGCGGCCTGCATGGCAGCGGCGTCGATCACCTGGCCGGCATCGAGCTTCTTGTCGTCGATCGCCTTCTGCAGCGTGCCGAGGTTCACCACCTGGAAGATCTTCTGGTGCGGCGGACGGAAGCCCCGCTTCGGAATGCGGCGATAGAGCGGCATCTGGCCGCCCTCGAAGCCCTTGATGGCGACGCCGGTACGGGACTTCTGGCCCTTGACGCCACGGCCTGCGGTCTTGCCCTTGCCCGAGCCGATGCCGCGACCGACACGCATGCGTCCCTTGCGGGCACCCGGATTGTCGGAGATCTGGTTCAGTCTCATCGTTCTCTACCTCCGCGCCGAAGCCTGCAGCTCAGCGCGTTTCCTCATCGATGCGCACCAGGTGCTGCACCTTGTTGATCATCCCGCGCACCTCGGGCGTGTCCACGAGTTCGCGGCTGCGGTGACGCTTGTTCAGGCCCAGGCCGATCAGCGTCGCGCGCTGGTCTTCGGTGCGGCCAATGTGGCTGCCCGTCTGGGTGATCTTGATCTTCTTCCCTTCGGCCATTGTCCGGTTCCTTAAGCGGCCGCTTCGGCGACGGCATCCTCGCGACGGCCGAGCAGGTCACCGACCTTCTTGCCGCGGCGGGTCGCCACCATGCGCGGCGAGTTGAGCTGCTCGAGCGCCTTGAAGGTCGCCTTGATCATGTTGTGCGGGTTGGACGTGCCGACCGACTTGGCGACAATGTCCTTGATGCCCAGCGTCTCGAAGATGGCGCGCATCGGGCCACCCGCGATGATGCCGGTACCGGCCGGGGCGGCGCGCAGCGTCACCTTGCCGGCGCCGAAGCGGCCGCGCACGTCGTGATGCAGCGTCCGACCGTCGCGCAGCGGCACGCGGATCAGTCCGCGCTTCGCAGCTTCGGTGGCCTTGCGGATCGCCTCGGGAACCTCGCGCGCCTTGCCGGCGCCGTGGCCGACACGGCCTCGCTGGTCGCCGACGACGACGATCGCCGCGAACGCAAAGCGCCGACCACCCTTCACCACCTTCGCGACGCGATTGATGGTGACCAGCTTGTCGGTCAGTTCGTTTTCCTCGTCGCGATCGCGATCGCGGCCCCTCTCGCGCTCGCGCGGGGGACGGCCGGAACCACCGGGTGAACGAGCCATGTGCACTAACTCCCGATCAGAACGACAGGCCGCCCTCGCGGGCGGCATTGGCCAGCGCTTCCACGCGGCCGTGATAGATGTAGCCGCCGCGGTCGAAGACCACTTCCTTGACGCCGGCCGCGATGGCGCGCTGAGCGATCAGCTTGCCCACTTCGGCGGCCGCACCCTTGTCGGCGCCGGTCTTGATCTTGCCCTTGACGTCCTTGTCGAGCGACGAGGCGGCAGCCAGGGTCAGGCCCTTCCGGTCGTCGATGACCTGAGCATAGATGTGCTTGCCCGAGCGGAACACGCTGAGGCGCGGGCGACCACCGCCAGCCTGGCGCAGCGCGTAGCGCGTGCGCCGCTGACGGCGGGCGAAAAGAGCGTTGCGATCGGACATGATGGATCTCGCCTTTACTTCTTCTTGCCTTCTTTGCGCCGGATCGTCTCGGTCGAGTACTTGATACCCTTGCCCTTATAGGGCTCCGGCGGACGCAGGCTGCGAATCTCGGACGCAATCTGGCCGACGCGTTGACGGTCGGCGCCGCTGAT
>WBZX01000363.1_pt1 | contig 42280 bp, 34 predicted proteins | sample 5204211 | NCBI WGS metagenome assembly WBZX01 (sample SAMN12344362, study PRJNA552823) | activated sludge metagenome | biome: Activated sludge suspended growth; feature: Nitrification reactor; material: Wastewater; isolation source: activated sludge from nitrification reactor of wastewater...
CCCGCTCGAGCTGCGGGTGCCCGAGCTGCTGCCGCGCGCCCACGGTGGCAAGGGCCACGCGCACTGCCGCGATGCGCTCGAGCTCGCCGGTGACATCGAGGTCGACATCGCCTACCTCGATCCGCCCTACAACCAGCACAAGTACCTCGGCAACTATCACATCTGGGAGTCGCTGGTGCGGTGGGACAAGCCCGAGGTCTACGGCACGGCGTGCAAGCGCATCGACTGTCGCGAGCGAACCTCGGCGTTCAACTCCAAGCCCAACGCCGCGGCGGCGATCACCGGCCTGGTCGATCGCGTGCGCGCGCGCTTCGTGGTGCTCTCGTTCAACAGCGACGGCTACTTCACGCGCGAAGGCATGGAGACGTTGCTGCGTGGTCGCGGCCTGGTTGCGGTGCACGAGCACGACACCAAGCGCTACGTCGGGGCGCAGATCGGCATCTACAATCCACGCGGGCGCAAGGTCGGTCGCGTCGGCGCGCTGCGGAACAAGGAGTTCCTGTTCGTGCTCGATCTGCGAGCCGCGGGCGCGGGCGCGTCGGCGACGAGCTCGTGAGGGCGCGCCCGCTCGGGGCGTCTTCGCCCCGGCGGTGGCTTCGGTTTGCCTCGCTCGGGCGCCAAACGTACACTGCCGCGCATGTCGAGCCCCCGCCCGTTCCTCACGGCCACGTTGGTCGCCCTCGCGATCGGTGCCGCGTCCTGCGAGAAGAAGCAGGAGACCGGCACCAACGCGCCCTTGGTGATCAACGGCACCGCGCCGGTCGTGACCGACGAGCCTGGCGGCAAGCCGGCCACGAACACGCCGCGGCCGGCGATCCAGAAGCTCAACATCACGGGCACGATCACTGGCATCCCGGATCTGTTCGACGCGTTCCGCGAGATCAACGCCCGCTGGGCCGACGGCGACACCGACGCGCGGGCCGAGCTGCAGGCGGGCCTGCTGCAGGCCGGCTTCTCGCCGTCGTTCCTCGACAACCTCGATCTCGCGGGCGCGCACTCGGTGTGGTTCGCGTACCCGCAGCAGTCGGAGAACGCGACCCCGGCCGACGTGAACCTCGCCGCGAGCATCGCGGTGATCGACGGTCGCAAGGTCATCGAGGGGGCGCCGGCGTCGTCGCGGCCGCAGCCGCTGGGTGATGGCATGTGGGAGCTCAAGAGCGCCGACAGCCACCTGCTGATCAAGGAGAACGGGAAGGAGCTGTTGCTGGGCCTCTCGCCGCAGGACATCGCGCGCGCCGGTTCGCTGCGCGCCGAGGCCAAGACCGATCACCACATCACCAGCAAGCTGTGGAACATCCCCAAGGACGAGCTCGATCCGGCGGCGTTGTTCGGCCTGCAGGGCAGCTCGAAGCCGGCGCGCGAGCTCGCCGAGGTGCTGAAGAACCTCGAGTCCATCTCGCTCGTGGCGGACGCGGCACCCGACAAGGACGCCACCATGGTCGTGTCGGCCGACGCGCCGTTCTCGCGGCTGGGCATCGAGCCGATCGGCAAGGCCCGCGGGTCGGCCACCGCGATCGAGGGCAAGCTGCCGGGCAACCCGATGTTCGTCAGCACGCTCAGTTGGGGCGACCCGGCGCTGCTCGAGCGCACGCTGACCTCGCAGGTGCCGGTCTCGCAGCTGCCCGAGCCGTTCGCGAGCATCGTCAAGCAGGCCCTCGACGCCTCGGTCACGCTGCTAAAGCAGGTCGCCAACGACGTCGTGATCGCGATCTACGTCGACGCCAGTGGCAAGCCCACCGCGTTGGTTGCCGCCGACGTGAAGGACGACGCCAAGACCCGCGATGCCATGCACGCGATCGCCGACGCCATCAAGCAGGCCGTCGAGGCGCAGAACACCCTCGCGGGCAAGCAAGCCAGCGCGAAGATCGGGCTCGAGTGGAAGCCCGGCGGCGTCGCGGTCGCGGGCGGCAAGGCCGACAAGATGGTCCTGCGTGCGCCCAAGGATCTCGCGGGCGAGATCGGGGAAGCCTCGATCCTGCTCAACAAGGACGCGCTCGACGTCATCTCGATGGTGCAGGGCAACGCCGCCGTGATCGCGATCGGACCCGGCGCGAAGGCGCTGGCGACCGACGTCGCCAAGGGCCTCGCGAAGCCACGCAAGGACAGCCTCGCGCAGCACACCGGGCTCGGACGCCTGCGCACGACCATGGGCGGCTGTCAGATCTGCGTGGCCTTCGATCCCACGGCATACCTGCGCTTCCGCGTCGCGCTCATGATCGCCAAGGACAAGACCGCGGCGAAGCAGGGCAAGAGCTCGCTGGCCGAGCTGAAGAAGGTCGGCAACGTCGGCTCGGCGATGGTCGGCTTCAAGGTCGAGCCCAAGCAGGGCGCGATGGGCAGCGTGCTGCCCAAGGAGCTGCTGTTCGCCAACAAGGCCGCGGTGGCGACCTTGAAGCGGGTGAACGACCTCGTCGATGCCGGTGGCGCGAGCGTCGTCGCGACGCCGCCCGGCGCGAAGAAGGAACCCGCGCCGAAGAAGGCGCCGCCCAAGGGCAAGGCGGGCTGAGGCCACCGCCCTTGCGGGACGCGCTTCGATGATCCACGCGCTCGTCCTCGCCGCGGGTGCGGGCGAGCGCATGGGCGCGGCCAAGCCACTGTTGCGGTGGCGTGATCGCAGCTTCGTGGCCCACGTGGTCGCAGCCGTGCGCGACGGCGGCTGCACCCGTGCGTGGGTGGTGCAGGGCGCGTGGCCGCTGCCCGTCGAGGAGCTCGGCGACGCGACCATCGTTGCGCATCCGGGGTGGGCGGCGGGGCCGTTCACGAGCCTGCAGGCGGGTGTGCACGCGATCTCGGCGACCCCGCCCGGGGCGGTGCTCGTCGCGAGCATCGATCGGCCGCACCTGCGTGTGCAGACGGTGGCGGCGTTGATCGAGGCATGGCGCCGCGAGCCCGCGGCGATCTGGCAGCCGTTCCAGGCCGGGCGGCGCGGCCACCCGGTGCTGTTGCCGTGGTCCGCGGCCGCGCACGCGTTGGTGTCGCCGGCCGCGAGCCTGCGCGAGCTGATGGCCGCGCTGCCGCATCCGCGCCGCACGCTCACATCGGACGACCCCGCGGTGCTCGACAACATCGACACCCCCGAGGACCTCGCGCGGCTGCTGGCCGAGGACGGCGGCCAGGGGTAGCTTCGCAGGCCGTGGACACCTCGCGCTTCGCCGCCCTGCATCCCGAGCTCGACCTCGATCGCAAGCTGCTGACGTTGTGGCTCGATCACGGCAAGGCCAACGAGATGGGCAGCGAGCAGCTCGACGCCTTCACTGCGCTGTGCGAGGTGCTCGAGCGCGACGACCGCGTGATGTGCCTGTGCACGAGCAGCCGCCGCACGAGCGCCAAGGGCAAGCCGATCTTCATCAGCGGCGCCAACGTGACCGAGCGCGTCGGCTGGGACGACGAGCGCGTGCGCGCCCACGTCGTACGTCAGCGCGAGCTCATGTGCCGCATCCGTCGACTGCCGCTTTTCCACGTGGTGGTGCCGACCGGCATCACGCTCGGTTGGGGCACCGAGTACGTGCTCACCGGCGACTACGCGATCGCGACGCCCCAGGCGAGCTTCGCCCTGCCGGAGACCGGACTCGGCATCATCCCCGGTGCTCGCGGCACCGCGGAGCTGGCCGATCTCGTCGGCGTGGCGCAGGCGCTGCGGCTCGGCTGCACCGGCGAGTCGATCGACGCCACCGAGGCGCACCGCATCGCCTTGGTGCAGGAGCTCGCCGAGGATCTCGCGGCCGCCACCGCACGCGTTGCAGCGATTGCGCTCGCCGTCGCCCGCCGATCGCCGACCGCGGTGGCCGCGTTCAAGCAGGCGCTCCTCGACGGCCGCGGACGGCCCGAGCCCGAGCGGCTCGCGTCCGAGGCCGCCGCCTACGCGCGCACCGTCGAGACCGGGGAGGCCGCCATCGGGCGCGCCAACTTCGCGGCGATCGTCGCTGGATCCGCGCCGGGCTGGGGTCCCCGGCGGTGAGTTGGGTGGTCTTCCCCGCCGGCGGCCCGAGCCAAGCCAGGATTCCAGCCGGAGGCGCGGTGGGCGGCCCTGCCCGGATGTAACGATGTTCTGCCCCGCGAGGCCGATTTCGTCACGGCCTGCATGAGTCAGTTGCATTACCTCGAATGCAGGTAGACTAAGCTCTCGTCGCACGCGAGGGCTGTTGTTCGCAACCGCCCAGCTGACCTACCCTCGGGCCGCCCGTTGCGGTCCATCCGCAGCCGGCCGCGTTCGTGCGGCCAGACCCCCCGAAGACGGCGATGCGATCCACCCGATGACGTCGGAGTACCAGCCCGAGGCCGAGCCGCTCGAGGGCGATGCGCCCGAGCGCATCGCGCGACGCTATGCGGTTCGTCGTCTGCTCGGTCGCGGCGGCTTCGGTGCGGTCTACGAGGCGTACGACGAGCTCGAAGACCGCGTCGTCGCGCTGAAGTTGATCCGCCGTGACAGTCCGGTCGGTACGCGGCTTGCGCCCCCCGACTCGAGTCACGCGCAGGACTCACGGATCCAGCAGCGTCGCGCCGTGACGCGGAGCTTCGGCACCCCGGGCTCGCTCGGCCCCGACAACCTCGCGGCGGCGTTCAAGGAAGAGTTCCGGCTGCTCACGCAGCTGCACCATCCCAACCTCGCGACGGTGCACGACTTCGGTCGCTGCGGCGACACCGACTCCTTCTATTTCACGCAGGAGCTGGTCCGCGGCGACGACATCTCGGGCTACCTGAAGGGGGCCACGCGCGACCAGGTCGTCGAGCTGTTCCTGCAGCTCGCGCGCGCGCTCGACTACATCCACGCGCTCGGGCTCGTGCACGGCGACATCAAGCCCTCGAACGTGCTGGTCACGCGCACCGAGGCCGACGGTACGCCGCAGGCCAAGCTCATCGACTTCGGGCTCGCCCGCATGTTGCGCGAGCCCGCCGACAGCATCCCCAGCCCCGAGGCCGAGGACGACGAGAGCATCACCGTGCTCGGGACGCCGGGCTTCTCGGCGCCAGAGAAGATCCGCGGTCAGCTCACCGACGCGCGCTCCGACATCTACTCGCTCGCGGCAACGCTCTACGCGGCCATCCGCGGTCATCGGCCGTTCCCCGGCAAGAGCTTCCGCGAGGCGTTGCGGGTCCAACGCGACTGGCGGCCCGAACTCGCCGGCGCGCTGCTGCAGCCCGCAGGGCCGGTGGTCGCCGAGCTCATCGGTCGCATGCTCGAGCCCGATCCGGCCAAGCGCCCGCAGAGCGCCCGCGCGGTGGTGCTCGAGCTGCTGCGACGCGAGGCGGTGCAGGTCCGCGATCGCGCACAGAGCGAGCAGGAGCGCCGCGACTTCGCACGCGTGCTCGTCGAGCAGCTGCCGTTCGTCGATCGAGCGCACTACGCCGAGCTCATGCTCGACAAGGCCGCCGACGTGCTGCGCCCGGTCGGCGAGGGCGCCGACCCGGCGGCCTCGAGCGCGACCCGCCTGCGCGGCCGATTGCTGCGCACGATCGTCGTGAAGGCCCCCGAGGGCATGGGCAAGCAGCGACTGCTGGCCGAGCTGCGACGCGAGGTCCAGCTCGGCGACGGCCTGTTCGTCGAGGGCAGCTGCTGGACCAACGACACCTCGGCGGTCGGTGCCTTCGCCGCGGTGATCGTGCAGCTCGCGACCGCGCTGGGCGAGCGCTCGCGGGTCGTCACGGCCTACGGCGAGCTGGTCCGTGCCGCACGCCGACGGTCGCTGACCGAGTCGGCCAGCGATCAGATCACCGAGTTCCTGGTCGCCGCCGCGCGCGAGCGACCCTACGTCTTGCACGTGTCGAACCTGTCGCGCGCGCAGGAGGCCACGCGCGCGACCTTCGAGCAGCTGTGTCGCGCGATCGATCATGCCGAGGCGCCGTTGTTGCTGTGCGGCACCACCGAGCCACACAGCAAGGTCACGCCGTTGCTGCACGCGCTGAGCCGCGACCAGGTGTCCGAGGTGTGGAGCCTGCGGCCGTTCTCGGAGCGCGAGATGCAGCTGGTGCTGCAGGGAGTGCTCGGCGACACGCCGGTGCTGCGCGAGCTGGCGTCGATGCTGGACAAGCTGACCGGCGGCCATCCGCTGTCGTTCCGCGAGACCCTGCGCGTGCTGATCGAGGAGGGCATCCTCATCCGCGACGCCGACACCTGGACGCTGCGCGGCGCCTCGACGGCCGCCGACGAGCTGCACAAGACCCTCGCGCAGCGCTCGGAGGCGCGGCTCGACGGCCTCGGAGTGTCGGGCTGGGAGATCGCCAGCATCCTCTACCTGCTCGAGGCGCCGATCGAGGAGCGGCAGCTGTCGCAGCTGTCGGACCTACGACCCGAGCGATTCTCGCGCACGCTCGACCGCCTCGAGGGCGAAGGCCTCATCACCCGCAGCGCGAGCTCGGGCGCGAGCGTCATCCAGCTCGCGCACGAGTCGGTGCGCGAGGCGGTGCGCGGGCGCTACGAGGACTCGCTCGACGAGACCCGGCTCGACCTCGCCGCGCGCATCGAGGAGTTCGACAGCCCGGAGGCCAACTTCGTGTATCTCCGGGCGCGCCTGCTCGACGACGCCTCCGAGGGGCTCGAGGCGATCGACGCGCTCGAACAGGCGGTCGATCGCCTGCTCGACGCGCAGCAGCCCCAGCTCGCCGGCCAGGTGCTCGAGCGGCTCATCGCGCGGCTTCGTCGCCACGGTCGCACCACCGCGCTCGACCGCCTGCTGCGGGCGCAGATGAAGCTGCTGCGCCACGCCGCCGGTGCGCTCGACGACCCGCGCCGCGAGGCCGCCCACTACGAGGCCGGCATCCTGGTCGCCGAGCTGCTGGGCGACTTCTCGGCGCAGGCGCAGTTCTGGCTGGGCCTGGTCGATCGCTATGCTGGCATGGCGAACCTCGACATGGACCTCACGCTCGAGCGGCTCGAGAAGGCCTCCGAGGCCGCGCGTCATGCCCGTGATCGCGTGCTCGAGCTGCGCATCGCCAACCGGCGCACCGAGGTGTTGCTCGGCGCGGGCGAGATCGAGAAGGCTGCACGGTGGAGCCGACAGGCGATGGAGATCGTCGACCTCGACGAGGCCTCGCCCGCCGACAAGCTGCACGTCATCGGCGTGCGCCTGCGCTGTCTGTCGTTGTCGGGCCAGATCGGCGAGGCCCGGCGACTTCACGACCTCGGGCGGCCGATCGCCGGTGACGTGCCCGTGCTGCAGCGACAGAGCTACCTGTCGGGCATCGCCTACCTGGCGGTGTTCGGTGGGGATCCCGGCCGTGCAATCCCCGAGATCGAGGATGGCGTGCAGGAGATCCGCGACGCCAACCTGCCGCGCCTGCTGCTGACACCGCTGCACAACCTCGGCGACCTGCGGCTGCGCAACGAGGACCTCGAGCTCGCCGAGGACGCGTTTCGCGAGTGCATCCGCCTGGCGGCCGCGTTCGGCCACGACTACCACGTGCACCTCAACCGCGGATTCCTGGGCTACGTGCTCGCGCGCCGTGGCAGCGCCGAAGACGGCGCCGTCATGCTCGCCGACGCCAAGAACGGCATGCTCACCGTCCACGGCGAGCACGTCGCGTTGCAGCAGCTGCGCCTGTTGGACGCCGAGGTCGCACACATGCTCGGCGACAGCGCGCGGGCCCGTCGCGAGCTCGAGGAGATGCTCGCGGACTTCCACACCGCCAACGAGCTGAGCCTCGCGCACTGGGCCCAAGAGGCGCTGGCCCGCATCGAGCGGGATCTGGGCACGAGCTTCATCGAGACGCCTGCCGTGGTCGCGGACGATTCCGACCCGGAGCAGGACACCGTGCGGACCAAGCCGCTGCGGTGATGCTCGCCGCGGCACGTGGCCTCGCGCCGCGGTAGCCGGCCCTGAGGGCCCGCAGTGGGTCACCTGGGCGGTGGCGCGCCGCGCGATCGTGTCCCGACCGCTGCCCGTACGGGCTCGCGTGGCGATGCTATGCTGCCGGTCGAGTACCGATGACCGCTGCGCTCGCGACTCTCCACCCGGATCTGCAGGATCTGGTGGGTCGAACGATCGCCGAACGTTACCGCATCGATGCCCTGCTCGGGGTCGGCGGTATGGGGGCGGTGTTCCGGGCGCATCACCTCGGGCTGCATCGCGACGTCGCAATCAAGCTGCTGCACCCATCGCTGTGTCGCGACCCCGAGATCTCGTCACGATTCGATCGCGAGGCCCGCTCGGCGTCGCGGCTCGACCATCCGAACTGCCTGCAGGTGACCGACTTCGGCACCACCGAGCAGGACATGAAGTTCATGGTGATGCAGCTGCTCGATGGTCGCGAGCTCTCGCGCGTGCTCGGCAAGCCGCTGTCGGCCACGCGCGCGCTGGCGCTGACGCTGCAGATCTGTCGCGGGCTCGAGCACGCCCACGCGCAGGGCGTCGTGCATCGCGACGTCAAGCCCGAGAACGTGTTCATCACCCGTGATCACGACGGCAACGAGACCCTCAAGCTGGTCGACTTCGGCATCGCGAAGATCGTCGGTGCGGGCAGCGGTGGCGAGGGGCATCGCACCCGCGCCGGCCTCATCTTCGGCACGCCGGCGTACATGAGCCCGGAGCAGGCCGCCGGGCTCGAGGCCGACGAGCGCGCCGATCTCTACTCGCTGGGCATCATCCTCTACGAGATGCTCGCCGGGCGTCCGCCGTTCGTCTCGGACGATCCGGTCGCGCTCGTGCGCATGCAGGTCGGGGCCGATCCACCGCAGCTGCCGGGCGACGTGCCGCCGATGGTGGCCGCGATCGTGGAGCGGATGCTGGCGAAGCAACGCGAGCACCGCTTCCAGAGCGCGAAGGAGCTGCGCGACACCATCGAGGGCACGCTGGCGATCCTGCGCTCGGACCTCACGCCCTCCGCCGAGATGCCGATGTTGCCGATGATCGGCAGCGCGCCGATTCGAACCGTGTCGTTCGACCGCGTGGCCACGGTACCGCCGCCACAGCGCGTCGCGCCGGTGCCTCGGCGGCGGCGCGTGCTGGTGGGCGTCGGTGCCGGCGCACTCGCGCTGGGTACGTTGTGGGCGCTGGGCGCAAACGATGACGCGCCCGTCGAGCTCGAAGGCGCGGTCGGCACCACCGAGAGCGTGCCGGACGATCTCGACGAGGACCCCGCCGTCACCGTGCTCGCCGAGGCCGGGCCGACCGCCGAAGAAATCGCCGAGATCGATGCGTTGCTCGCCGCGGGCAAGGCCGACGACGCCGACAAGCTGCTGTCGCGCCTGCGTGATCGATTCCCCAAGGACGCGCAGCTCAGCTGGCGGCACGGTAAGGTGCTGGCCACGCGCAAGACCAAGCGCGCGCAGGCGCTGGCGGCCTATGGCGACGCGATCGAGATCGACCCCACGCTGCTCGACAGTCCGGTGTTCTCCGGTGAGCTGCGCAAGCTGATGAAGACCGCGGCGCTGCGCGACGATGCGCTCGATCTCGCGGTCCATCAGATGGGTCACTACGGCCACCCATTCCTGCTGGAGCTGGTGAACTCGGAGAAGCCACCGCTGTCCTACGACAAGCGCCACCGCGCGCTCGACGAGCTCGCGACGCGACCCGAGGACCTCGCGCTGGTCGATCACCGGCTCAACATGGCGCTCGACCTCATGCAGGCCGAGCAGTCGCTGACGCCGTGCCAGTCGTACCGCGAGGCGCTCGCGACGATCGACTCGCAGCCCGAGGTCTACTTCGTGCCGCGGGTGCAGAAGGCTCCCGTGCCCAAGCCGGTGGCCGAGAGTGCGGTCGGTTACGAGCCACCCCCGGCCTGCGACGGGCTCGACGTCGCCCGCCAGAGCACGCTCGATCGCCTCCTCGCGCTGACGGCCACGGGCGACACCGACGGCGAGATCGTCATCGACGACACCCAGGCACCCGCACCCGCACCCAAGCCCGCGCCGGCCAAGCCCCGCAGCAGCAAGAAGTCGACCAAGAAGAAAGCCGACGACTGCGATCGGCTGCGCGGCGTGCTGAAGAAGAAGTGCTGGCAGAAGTGACGCCGCCGCCGCTGGTCCTGGCCTCGACCTCGCGGTACCGCCGATCGCTGGTCGAGCGCCTCGGGGTCCCGTTCGCCGCGATGGCGCCGGACTTCGACGAGCGGGCCCACGACGACGCGTTCGAGCGCCTCGGACCCCACGCGTTCGCGCTGCAGCTCGCGCGAGGCAAGGCCGCGTCGGTCGCCCGTGCGCTCGTGGCCGCCGCGGGAACCTCGGTGGGCGCGTCGGCAACACCCGCCGACGACGCGGACGTGTGTCCGCGCGCCGATGGCGGGCGCTGGATCCTCGCGGCCGACCAGCTCGCGCTGTTGCCCGCCGGCGCCGACGCGCCCGCGCGGCTGCTGCACAAGCCGGGCACGCCGGTGGCGGCGGTGGAACAGCTGATGACGCTGGCCGGGCGTGAGCACCGTCTGGTGACGGCGATCGTCCTGCGTGGTCACGACGGCACCGAGCACCACGGCGTCGACGAGGTCGTGCTGCACATGCGCGCGTTCGGCCGCGCCGAGGCCGAGGCCTACGTGGACGCGTGCGCGCCGCTCGATTGCGCAGGCTCGTACCGGGTCGAGGACCGGGGAATCACGCTCTTTCGCGCGATCGACGGCGCCGACCCGACGAGCATCATGGGCTTGCCGCTGCTGCTCACCGCGAGCCTGCTCCGCCGCGCCGGGCTCCTGCCCGGGCCGTGAGAATCCACCGCGACGCGGGCTCGCCGTCGGTGCTACTGATGGGACCGTGGCGAACTTGGGCTTCTTCGTGCGCGCGACTCTCGGCTGTGTCGTTCTCACTGCGGCGTGCAGTGCGGGTGGTGGTGATGGCCAAGGTGCGACGTCCAACGAAGAATCGGAGTCGGGCGGAGAGCCCACGTCCGCCACGTCCTCGGGCAGCGCCGGGCCCGGATCGGAGAGCGGCGATGCCAGCGACGCCGACACCGGGAGCACGACCGGCGCCGGCGACGACGTGCAGGTGGTGCCCCTGCGCATCGATGCGTTCAATGTGCCGACCATCGAGACCTACTACGCGTGCTTCGAGTTCTCGTTCTCGCTCGATCAGCTGGGGCACATCGTCGGCTTCCGGCCCCACATCGACGACACCAAGCACGTGCACCACTACGTGCTGTCGAAGCTCGACGAGCCCACCGGCCAGCAGGACGGCTACTCGTGCTTCGACCTCTCGGGCGAGATGATCTACACCTGGGCACCCGGTGGCACCGACTGGATGCTGCCCCCCGAGGCCGGCTTCCTCATCGGTGACGCGCCCGGCGGGACCGCGACGCTGCGCCTGCAGGTGCACTACAACAACGTCGCGGGTGACACCGGCTTCACCGACTCGAGCGGGCTCGACCTGCTCGTGAGCAAGACCCTGCGCGAGCACAATGCGGGCACGATGGTGTTCGGCGACATCGAGGGCATCCAGATCCCCGCCGGCATGGCCGCCTACGAGCACGTCGCCACCTGCCGCGGCGGCGCGACGAGCACGCTGCTGTCGGAGCCGATGCACATCTTCGGCACTGCCATGCACGCCCACGAGCTCGGTCGCGTGCTGTGGAGCGAGGTGTGGCGCGACGGCGCGATGTCGTACGAGCTCAACCGCGACGAGCCGTACCTCTTCGATTCGCAGCACATGAACCCGGTCGATCTCGTGGTCGAGCCCGGTGACGAGGTGCGGACCCACTGCATCTACGACTCGACCGCGCGCGTCGACACCACCATCGGCGGCCCGGGCACCGGCGACGAGATGTGCTGGAACGTCGTGACCTACTGGCCGCGGGTGAATCAGCCCATCGACCAGTGTGGCACCGGCAACTGACGGGGTTGCCGGTCTGCGGGGGCTCTCGTAGGCTCTCGCTCCGATGACGGCAACGGTGATTCGTGCGCCGCGGGGAACCGCGATGACGTGCAAGGGTTGGGCGCAGGAAGCTGCGCTGCGCATGCTGATGAACAACCTCGATCCGGACGTCGCCGAGGCGCCCGATCGACTGGTCGTCTACGGTGGCACCGGCAAGGCGGCGCGCTCGTGGCCCGACTTCCACCGCATCGTCGCGTCGCTGCGTTCGCTCGAGAACGACGAGACCCTGCTGGTCCAGAGCGGTCGCGCGCAGGGCATCGTGAAGACCCACGAGGACGCGCCGCGGGTGCTGATCGCCAACAGCAACCTGGTGCCGAAGTGGGGCACATGGGACGAGTTCAATCGTCTCGAGGCGCTGGGCCTGACGATGTACGGCCAGATGACGGCCGGCAGCTGGATCTACATCGGCACGCAGGGGATCCTGCAGGGCACCTACGAGACCTTCGCGGCCTGTGCCAAGCAGCACTTCGGCGGTGATCTGGCGGGCCGGTTGGTGGTCACGGGGGGTCTCGGTGGCATGGGCGGCGCGCAGCCGCTGGCGGCGACGATGAACGGCGCGGCGTGCCTGTGCATCGAGGTCGATCCGAGCCGCATCGACCGGCGCTTGCAGACCCGCTACCTGATGCGCAAGACCAGCTCGCTCGACGAGGCGCTGGCGTGGCTCGACGCCGCCAAGCGCGACCGCGTGCCGCTGTCGGTGGGGCTCGAGGGCAACTGCGCCGAGGTGCTGCCCGAGCTGGTGCGACGCGGCGTGGTGCCCGACATCGTCACCGACCAGACCAGCGCCCACGACGAGCTCGCGGGCTACGTGCCCGACGGCATGTCGCTGGCGGCGGCGCTGCAGCTGCGGGCCGATGATCCCGCGCAGTATGTGAAGCGCAGCATCGACGCGATGGGGCGCCACGTCGCGGCCATGCGCGCGCTGCAGCGCGCCGGCGCGATCGCGTTCGACTACGGCAACAACATCCGCGCGCAGGCGGTGAAGGCCGGGGTCGCCGATGCCTTCGAGATCAAGGGCTTCGTCCCCGAGTACATCCGCCCGTTGTTCTGCGAGGGCCAAGGGCCGTTTCGTTGGGCGGCGCTGTCGGGCGACCCCGAGGACATCCGCAAGACCGACGACGCGATGCTCGAGCTGTTCCCGGACAAGCCTCAGCTCGCCCGGTGGATCGCGCTCGCACGCGAGCAGGTCGCGTTCCAGGGCCTGCCTGCGCGCATCTGCTGGCTCGGCTACGGCGAGCGCGAGCGCGCCGGCCTGCGCTTCAACGAGATGGTGCGCAAGGGCGAGCTCTCGGCGCCGATCGTGATCGGCCGCGATCACCTCGACTGCGGCAGCGTGGCCTCGCCGAACCGCGAGACCGAGGGCATGAAGGATGGCTCCGATGCGATCGCCGACTGGCCGATCCTGAACGCGCTCGTGAACACGGCGGCCGGTGCCTCGTGGGTCTCGGTGCACCATGGCGGCGGCGTTGGCATCGGCTACAGCCTCCACGCCGGCATGGTGGTGGTGGCCGATGGCACCGACGGTGCCGCCCGGCGACTCGCGCGGGTGCTCGTGACCGATCCGGGCATGGGCGTGATCCGCCACGTCGACGCCGGCTACGACGAGGCCATCGCGTGCGCGCGCAGCCACGGCGTGCGCGTACCCGGCCGCACCGTGTTCGAGGACGCGTGATGGCGACGCTGTTCGCCGACGCCGACGTGGTGCTCACGCTCGCCGGGCCCGCAGGCCCGCGCGCCGGCGCGGCCATGGCCGAGCTCGGTCGCATCGATCGCGGCTGCGTGTTGGTCGACGACGACGGTGCGATCGCTTGGGTCGGCCCCACCGCGCATGCGCCCGAGGCTGCCGCGGCCGCGCGCGTCGACTGCCGCGGCAAGCTGCTGATGCCCGGCCTGGTGGACGCGCACACCCACGCGGTGTGGTCGGGCGATCGCAAGGACGAGCTCGAGCTGCGGCTCGCCGGCGCCGACTACGAGCACATCTTCGCCGCCGGCGGCGGCATCCTCTCGAGCGTCCGTCGCACCCGCGAGCAGTCGCCCGAGGCGTTGTTCGACGAGAGCCGCGCCCGCCTGCAACGGATGCGGCGCTGCGGCACCACCAGCTTCGAGATCAAGAGCGGCTACGGGCTCGACCTCGACACCGAGCGCAAGCAGCTCGCGGTTGCGCGTCGGCTCGGCCGCGAGGCGGGCTTCCGCATCCGCACCACGTGTCTGGCCGCTCATGCGATCCCCGCCGAGGCGCGCGGCAGCGCGGCCGATCGTGCGGCGTTCGTCGAGCGGGTCTGTGCCGAGATCCTGCCGGCGGTCGCCCACGAGCAGCTCGCCGACTACGCCGACGTGTTCTGCGATCGCGGTGCGTTCGACCTCGACGAGGCCCGTCGCGTGCTCGAGGCCGCCAGGGCGCTGGGGCTGGGCCTGCGCGTGCACGCCAACGAGCTCGGCCCCACCGGTGGTGCCAAGCTGGCCGCCGAGCTGGGCGCGGCCTCGGCCGATCACCTGCTGTATCTCGACGACGACGACCGCACCGCGCTGCGCGAGGCCGGCGTGGTCGCCGTGCTGTTGCCCGGCACCTCGACGGTGCTCGGCAAGCCCTTCGCCGATGGTCGCGCGCTGGTCGAGGCCGGCGTGCCGATCGCCGTCGCGACCGACTGCAACCCCGGCTCGTGCGCCTTCGAGAACCTCGCGATGGTGCTGGCGCTGGCCTGCTACGGCAACCGGCTGTCGCCCGCCGAGGCCATCTGCGCCGCGACCCACAACGCCGCCGCTTCGCTCGGCCTCGCCGGCACGGTCGGATCGCTGCAGCCGGGATTGCGCGCCGATCTGCTGGTGCTGGCGACCAGCGACGTGCGCGACCTCGTCTATCACGCTGGCTCGCCGCTGGTGGAGCAGGTCTGGCAGGACGGCCTGCGCGTCGCGTGATACCGTCGACGCCGACATGGGCTCGGGACTCGAGGAACTCGGCATCATCGACGACGGCGAGGAATCGAGCGGACAGCCCGAGCAACGCAAGGCCCGCGGCACCACGCCGCCCGTGGAGAGTGAAGCCGAGGCGCGCACCGGCTCGCTGGTTCGCATGCTGCGACAGGTGTCGCTCTTCGAGGGGCTGCTGCCGCTGCACCTGCGCCGCATCTCGGCGCTGTGCCAGGAGGTGCAGTTCAAGACCGGCCAGTCAGTGTTCGGCCACGGCGACCAGGGCGACGGCCTGTACCTGATCCTCGAGGGCGCGGTTCGCATCAGTCGCTCGGTGTCGGGCATCGGTGAAGAGGCGCTGGCGGTGCTCAAGCCCGGCCAGTACTTCGGCGAGATGTCGATCGTCGAAGACGACATGCCGCGCTCGGCCGACGCCATCGCGCACGAGAACTCGCGCCTGCTCAAGCTGCCCAAGGACGACCTGCGCGATCTGATGTTCGTCGACCGCGAGCTCGCCTACGAGCTGCTGTGGCGGTTCGTGCGGACGCTGAGCTCGCGCCTGCGCGAGAGCAACGACCGTCTGCTGATGCTGACGGTCTCGTCGAAGTTCTGAGTCGCGGACGAACGCGTAGCGTTCACCTGCGACCAAGGCACGCGCAGCGCGCGCGGGCTACGGCGCCGCGTCGGGTTGGGGCGGATCCGAGGTGTCGGGCGCCAACAGGAACGGGTACGAGACCACGACGTTGCCGCCGCCCTCGGGCTTGGGGAACACCCACGTCCGGATCGCGGAGGCGATGCAGTCGCCGACCGCGGCGTCCTTCACATCCGAGGTGTGCACCTTGGCCGCGGTCACGGCACCTTCGGGTCCGATCGTGAACTGGATCGCGACGCGTCCCGTGAGCGACGGATCGCGGCCGAGGCCGGCCTCGTAGCACCGCTTCACCTCGCTCAGATGCGATCGCACGACCCGGCGGATGATGTCCTTGTCCATGCTGCCACTGGGCTTGTGATCGCTCGGCTTGGGATCGTCGCTCGAACCGATCGTGCCCTCGCCCGGTTCGACGCTCGGCCCGCCGGGCGTCGCGATCGGGTCCGTCTCGGGCCCGGCGACCTGCCCCTGGCCGGCGCCGGTCGGATCGACGGCGTTCTCGTGCGCGGTTGCTCCGGGCGGACTCGTGCCAGGTGAGGTCGTCGGCGCGGGCGATGGTCCGCAGGCGATGATCGAGACCAGTGCGGCGAGCGGTACGAAGGTGCGTGCGGTCATCGGCGAGGACATGGTCGCACGTGGATCGCGTGGCGGCTCACGGCCGCGGCGGCGTGGTCGGGGTCGTGCCACCGCGGTCGGCCGGACCCGGGTTCACGATGACCTTGGGCTTCGGCGGCTCCGGGCGCTGTGGTCCGGTGTTGGTCGTGATCACCGGACCCGGCCCGGGGTCGGGCTCGTGCGGCTTGATGTCGAGCGTCGGGGAGGTCTCGGCGACCGGCTCGCTGGGCGCGTCGCCGTCGGTCGCGGCCGCGGGCGCAGTGGTGGGCGCATCGGCAGGCCGTTGGTCCTGCGGTGGCAGCTGCTGCGGCCCCTCGTTCACGTAGACGCCACCGGGCGGACCGCCGCGATGACATCCCACCGCAGGCATCGCGAGCAGCGAGGTCGTGACGGTGAATCGCAGCACGCGGGAGGTGTCGTGACGAATGGGCGCCATCTCGCTGAAGATGGTGCCCACGGTCCGAAGCGGCGGTCAACGGGCCGCATCTGGCTCGCCTGCGCGAGCGAGCGCGTCCTCACCCGTGGCGCTTCACCAGCGCGAGGATGTCGGCGCCGAAGCGCTCGAGCTTCGCGGGGCCCATCCCCGGGATCTTCGCCAGCGCGTCCCGGGTGGTCGGGCGCTCGCGGTCGATCGCGACGATGACCTTGCGGGCGAAGACCATGTAGATCTTCCACGACAGCGTGCGCGCCACGCTGCGGCGGTACTGCTCGAGCGCGCGGGCGACCGCGCCGGTGCCGGCCCGAGACGCTCGCTTGCCGCCGGCCTTGCCCGTCGCCTTGGCGCTGGTCTTGCTCGCGGTCTGGGCAGTGGTCGCCGCACGCGTCCGCGAGGGCGCGGCACGGCCGGCGATCCACACCGTGGGGAAGCGACGACCGCGTCGCACCAGCACCCGCGTGCGCAGCATGGCCTCGATGGTCGCGACGATCTCCGCCTGGGTGTGCTCGCGCAGCGCCCCGTACTCGGGCATCGACAACAGCCCGCCGCGGGAGAGCGACTTGGCGCGGCTGCCGTGCAGCGCCTGCGCGAGCGCGGTCTTGCCGACCGGTCGCGAGAGTCGACCCAGCGCCGCGACGATGGTCGCGCGGGCGACCTCGCCGAGTGACTCGGCGACCACGGGCGCCGGGAGCTCGAGCGCGTCGTCGTCCTCGGCGTCGCTGCACGCATCGCAGTGACCGCAGGTGGGATGATCGTCGCGGCCGGTGAAGTGCGAGCACAACACCTGCTGACGACAGCGCCGCTGCCGGGCGTAGCGCTCGATCGCGGCCAACGCCTGCTCCGATCGCTCCTGCATCTCGATGCTGGCCGATGCGGTCTGCGTGAGCCGTCGCTGCGTCACGAGATCGCCGGCGCCGAACAGCATCAGGCACTGCGCGCGCGCGCCGTCGCGACCGGCACGGCCGGCCTCTTGGTAGTAGGCCTCGAGGCTGCCGGGGGTCTGGTGGTGCACCACCAGGCGCACGTCGGGGAAGTCGATGCCCATGCCGTAGGCGTTGGTCGCGACCAACACCGTGGTGCGGCCCTGGGCGAACGCGCGGTGGGCCTTCTCGCGCTCGCCCTGGCTGCGACCGGCGTGGTACCAGCCGGCCGCGATGCCGCGCGAGGCCAGCGACTTCGCCACGCGCTGGGTCGCCACGCGCGTGCTGCAGTAGACGATTGCGCGGCCGTGGCCCGCCCGTCGCACGCCGGCGCGCTCGATCGCGTCGACCAGCACGGCGATGCGAGCGTCCTCGTTGCCGACGTGGCGGACCGCGAAGTCGAGGTTGGGCCGACTGAAGTCGCCGCGCACGACCACCGGCTCGCGCAGCTCGAGGCGGCTCGCGATCTCCCGCATGACCATCGGCGTTGCGGTCGCGGTCAAGGCCAGCACCGGCGGTGCCGTCGCGTCGCGCTCGAGCGCGTTGCGCAGCTCGTGCAATCGCAGGTAGTCGGGGCGGAAGTCGTGGCCCCACTGGCTCACGCAGTGGGCCTCGTCGATCGCGATCATCGCGATGCGCGTCCGCGTGATGCTGCGGCGGAAGCTCGGCGCTGCGGCGCGCTCGGGCGAGACGTAGATCATCACCAGCTCGCCGCCCTCGAGCGCCGCGATGGCTTCGCGTTGCGCGTCGTCGTCCATGTGGCTGTGCAGCGCCCGCGCCGACACACCGCGGCCGTGCAGCGCCCCGACCTGATCCTGCATCAACGCGATGAGCGGCGAGATCACGATGGTCGTGCCACGACCTGCGCGCGCGGCGACCAGCGCCGGCACCTGGTAGCACAGCGACTTGCCCGAGCCGGTCGGTAGCAACACCTGCGTGTCGTGGCCGGCGATCGCGGCGGCGACCGCCTCGCGCTGGCCGTCGCGGAAGTCGTCGTAGCCGAACACCTCGCGCAGCACCGCCTGCGCCGGGTCGCGCTTCACGGTGCGAGCTCCTCGTTGGGCCAGCGCTTCACCAGGTGACCGTTGGGGCGGCCATCGGGGGCCTCGAGGTATGCGCGACGATGCTGCATCGTGCGGCCCGCATTCTCGTTGGCGATGAGGCGGCTCTCGCCGGGCTCCCACGGAGCGCGATAGGCCCCGACCGCGACATCGACCGCGTCGAAGTACGCGCGGCAGTCGGGGGTCGACAGCTCGCGTCGCACCAGCCGTGTGAACACGCCCTGGGCCTGGTCCCACGCGGTCGACGAGTCCAGCTCGCGGGCGGTGACGCGAGCGCGCCACTGCCCGAGGTCGTCGCGTGTGGACAGCCGTGCCGGCATCGCGTCGAGCATCGCGATGACGGTGTCGGGGAACGGGGCGATCGCGGTGCGGGTGTGGCGGGGCGTGGCCTGGTGCGGAAAGCGGATCTCCACGATGCGCGGGCGCGTCGGCGTCGAGCAGCCGTCGTGGTGGAAGTACTCGCCCTGCGACAGTCGCCCGCGGCTCGATCGACCGCGCACGCCTCGATAGCCTTGCTGCTCGGGCGCGGGGGTGTGCACGTCGCGACAGACCACGAGGCCCTCGCGGTCGACCAGCGCGAACAGGGCCTCGCGCCACGATGGCACCGCGAGCAGCTCGTGCAGCCAGTCCGGATGCGGCGCGGGATCATCGAAACCATCGATCGCGACCCCGAATGCGCCGAGCGAGCGCACCCGCAGACGCGGACCTGCGGGGATCGTCGTGGCGATGTCGGGGGGCGCGCTCGCCATGGCCGCGGAGTGTAGCGATCTCCGTGTCCGCGGCGAGCGCGATGGAGCCGCGGGCTGCAACGGCCCGCGCGGCGCGGCCAACCAGCGGCGCCGACCCCGACTGGACGAGGGGCGAGCGTGCACTGCCAACCCGGTCGGCCCCATCGGCGGCCTGCAGCCGACCGGCGCGGTGCCGCTGTGCTGCGGCTTCGAGTCGATGGACTGACGAACGCCGCGCTCGGGCGCCGTCAGCCGGGAATCGGGCAGGCGGCGCTCTGCGTGCCTGCGGTGTTGTTGGCCTCGTCGCACTCGGCGATCGCACCGGCATCGGCGTCCTGCCCGTCGACCGCGACGAAGTAGCTCTGCGCCGCGCCGCCCGGCACCGCATCGACCGACCACACCAGCTGCGCGGACGCCCCGGGAAGCAGCGGCGCGTCGGTCGGCATGGTGCCGATCAACGTGCCGCTGGCGTCGGCACCCTCGTAGAGGCTGACCTCGACGCCGGCAGGTACCCCGAGCGCGCCGATGTTGCGCACGGTCGCGATCAGCAGCAGCTGCATGTCGAGGCAGTCGCTCACGCCGATCGCGAGCTCGACGGTGAGGTCGGGCGCATTGAAGACGCCCGCGCCCTGTACGTTCTGGCGGTAGTTGTTGAGCCCCGGCGTGGTCCAGTTGTCGATCTCGGGGCTGGGGTAGTTGCCCGAGGAGTTCACGTTGCTCACGTGGTAGGTGTGCGAGGTCCACACGCGGCGGGTCTGCACCCAACGATCGAAGGCGTCGCCGTAGAGGAACACGCCGTGGCGGGGCTCGTAGCCGTCGATGGCGCTGCAGTTGTTGGCCTCGTCGTTGGCGACGACGATGATCTCGGAGTTGCCGTCGCCGTCGGCGTCGACCACCAGCGGGTACTCGTGGATCGTCGCGCTGCTGTTGGGCTCCTCGAGGATGACCGTGCCGTCGACGCCCGAGTAGACCCGCAGGTAGCACTCGTCCGCGTAGACCACCTCGGCGATCCCGTCGCCCTGGAAGTCGAACACCGAGGAGCCGGTCGCGTTGCTCGACTGATCCTGCGTGGCCTGTGACCAACGCACGTAGACCGCACCGTCCACCGGCACGGGGTCACCCATCGGCACCACCAACTCTTCGCCGGCGCGCGCGAGGTCGTAGACCGAGTACGAGCTGCCACCGGCCGCGGCGATCTCGGGGCGACCGTCACCGTCGAAGTCGGCGATGGTCGGGGGCCCGCCGCGGCCCCCGCCCGGGATCGCGACCGCCGGGGTGCGTAGCGTGTCGTCGGCGTTGCACATGACCCCGGTCGGATCGACGCCGCACCATGCCAGGCCGGTGCCACCGTCGAGCACGCGGACGGTGCCGCTCGCCACCAGCACCACCTCGGGATCGCCGTCGAGATCGAGGTCGGCGATTGCAGGGTAACCGTCGGGCGCGCCCGCGTCCCATAGCTGCGTGAGTGTGACGCTCGGACCGGCCTGCCAGTCGACCGTCCACGCCTGCCGGCCCGACACGATCTCGGAGGCGCCGTCGCCGTCGAGATCGACGATCGCCGAGATGCCACCGGTGTAGCCGCTGTTGGTGCCGAGCGTGGCACCGGCTCCGTTGCCGCCCTCGTCCCACACCACCAGACCGTCGTTGTCGATGACGGCCGCGCCGAACACCACCTCCGCGCCGGCGTCGTCATCGAAGTTGCCGAAGCTCGGACCGCCGTTCACGACCGTGAACGCGTGCGGCGTGCCGTCGTCGTCGTGCGAGCTCCACAGCAGGTTGCCCATGCCGTCGTAGGCGTAGATCACCGAGCGGTTGCTGCTGGGTCGCCCGGCGTAGACGATGTCGGGGGCGTCGTCACCGTCGACGTCGACGACACCGACGGTGCTGCGCCCGTGGGGCCCGACCGCACCGGCCACGCCGTGATCGACGCGCCACTTCGCCGTGCCGGTGGCGCCATCGAGCACGACGAGGTCGCCGGCCTCGTAGCCGCCGCCCTCGTCGGCGGTCGTGATCACCACGATCTCGGGCGTACCGTCGGCGTCGAGGTCCGCGACCGTGGGGATCGAGATCGACTGATCGTCGGTGTACGACCACTCGAGGGCGACCTCGATGTCCTCGAACTCGGGATCGTACGCGCACGTGACCGGGTCGAACTGCGGCAGGCACTGGTCGAGGGTCGGCTCGCAGAATTCGCCGAGCTCGCAATCGAAGGAGTCGATGCACGTGCCGGTCGGAGTGACGCAGGCATCCGACACGCATACCTGCCCCGCATCGCAGCAGATCGACTGATCGGCCCCGCAGCGCACGCCGGTCTCGCACGCCGGGACGCACGAGCCGGCCGCGCAGTCCTCGTCGGCCGCGCAGCAGGCCGCGTCCGCGCCACACAGCACCGTCTCGCACGGCCCGATGGGACCGCCGCTGCTGGATGCCGTGCCGCTGCTCGAGTCGTCTGCCACCGCGGTGGTGCCCGACGATGTCGCGCCGTCCGACACCGACGCGATGCCGCCGCTGGACTCACCGCCGTCGCCACTGCCACCGCCGTCGCCGCGACAGGCAAGCAGCGTGAGGCACGAGAGGGAAAGGCGGTACAGGAGCGCGTTGCGTTGAGAGGGCGTCATCGAGGCGGGCTTGCCCGCCTTCGACACCGGCGTGGCCCGGGAATTCCGCGCACTCGGGCGCTACGGGAACAGCATCGTGGTCTCGATCGAGCCGTTGATCGTGCACACGCCACCGTCGACGACGTTGCGTAGGGTGACGTCGGTGAAGGTCAGCTCGGCGAGGCCCTGGGCGGGCTCGTACTGCACGACGCCGAGCACGCCGCCGATGGTGTCGATCCCGCCCGCGAGTGCGTCGGCGTCGAGGTTGGTCCACGTGCTCGCGGTATCGACCATGTTCACGACCATGCCGGTGTCGACGCGGTGCTGCGAGGAGAGCTCGATGTCACCCACGGCGAGCATGTCGAACTGGAAGCTGCCGGTCAGGTTCGAGCTGTCGTAGACCGAGGCCACGCCGAGCGAGCCGTTGTAGCTCACGACCACCGTGCCTCCGAAGTCGACCGCGCAGCCATCGAGCTGTACGTCGATCACACCGCCGCCGCTCTCGCCACCACCCGTCGATGCCGGGCCCTCCGCCGTGCCGTCCGAACCGACGCTGGTGTCCGCGGCGGTGGGGTCGGTCGCCGAGCTCGCGGTGTCGGTCGCGGTCGAACCGTCGCCGCCCTGCGAGGTGGCCCCGGTCTGGGAGCTGCCACCGGTCTGGGAGGTGCCGTCGGTCTGCGAGGCCGCCGAGGCGCCGTCGGCCTGGGAGGCCGGCGAGGTGTCGCCGGCGTCGTCGCCTGCCTCGACCACACACGCCGACCACGTCGCCATCGCGACGAAAAGGATGGATGCACGCTTCACGAAGACCCGAGTACCACGGCCGCATCGATGGGTCCCGCCCATCGCTGGCGCACGGGTGTGCACAACCGTGGCGCAGTGTTGTGTATGCTCGTCGGCGTGCCCCCTCGTCCCTGCCTGCGAACGACTACGGCCGTGCGCTGGCGGTGGGTCGGCGCGCTCGTGGGCCTGCTGCTGCTGCAAGGGGTGCTCGCCTGCGGCGGCGGCGAGCGCAGCGAGATCGTGATCGCGACCGGTCAGCGCGGTGGCACCTTCATGCCGCTCGGTGAGACGCTCGCGCGCAGCTTCGCGAGCGATCTCTCCCATGTGCAGTTCAGCGCCGTCGAGAGCCCGGGCGGGCTGGCCTCGATCGCCATGTTGGCCGACGACGAGGCCCAGCTCGCGCTGCTGTCGAACCATGTCGCGGGTGCGGCCGGCGTCCAGCTGATCGCGCCGCTGTACGAGGAGACCCTGCAGATCGTCGTGCGCATCGGCCCCGATGGCGCTCCGATCGCGGCCCGCCCGCACGACCTCGCCGGCCGTCGCGTGAGCGTCGGGCCGGCCGGCAGTGGCACCGAGTCGATCGCCGACGCGGTGCTGCAGCACTTCGGTGTCACGCCGGAGGCGTTCGATCGTCGCAACCTCGCCCTCGTCGACGCGACCGCGGCGCTCGAGGCGGGGGAGCTCGACGCTGCATTCATCGTGGGTGGCATGCGCACGCCCGCGGTCGATCGCCTGCTCGCGCGGGACGACATGACGTTGCTGTCGCTGGGTGAGCCGGGGCGCGTGGGTTCGGCGCTCGAGGGCATCCGACTCGACGCGCCGTACTTCACGATCACCGCCATCCCCGAGCACGCCTACGGTCGCAAGCCCACCGCGCCGATCGGGACCATCAGCGTCCATGCGCTGCTGGTCGCCCGGGAGGATCTCGATGAAGACCTGGTCCAGGCGATGACCGAGTCGCTCTTTGCCCACAAGGTGCAGCTGGCCAAGCAGGAGCGGCTGCTGTCGCACCTCAGCGAGCGCTACGACCCGGCGATGTCGCCGTATCCACTGCACGCGGGTGCCGATCGCTACTACCGGCGCGACGAGCCGACCTTCCTCGCCAAGCACATCGACGAGATCAGCTTCGCGATCACCATCGGTGCGCTGCTGTTCTCGGGCTTCTCGGCGCTGCGGGCTGCGCGGCGGCAGGCCCGGCGCAACCGCGTGGAGACCCACTATGAAGAGGCTCGTCGCATCGTCGCGGGCCTCGGCGGGGCCGACAACGAGCAGCGACGGCGCGCCCGTGAGCAGCTCGCGGCGGTGCGCGAGCGTGCGCTCGGCGAGCTCGCGCAGGAGCAGCTCGACGCCAACGAGGGCTTTGTGATCCTGCAGCAGTACATCACCGCGCACCTGGCCGAGATCGATCACGGCCTCGCGAGCGCGTAGGCGACTACCCGCGCGGGGGGAACGCCGTCGCGATCGCACCGAGCACCCGCGAGGCGTCACCGCGTAGGCGATAGTCGTCGGCTTGGTCGATCCATCGCACGATGCCGTCCTCGTCGATGAGCAACGTGGTGGGCACCGCCATCGTGCGGCGACCGGTGTACATCGCCAACGGGATGCCGAACAACGAGAACGGCGCCGTCGAGAACTCGACCGCACGGTGGTGCTCGAGGCCATAGGAGCGGATCGCGACCAGCTCGGGGTCGGACAACACCACGAAGCCGAGCCCGTCGCGCTGCTTCGCGCGGGCGGCGTCGGCCACGGAGTCCTTGCTGAGCACGACCACGATGAAGCCGAGCTGCTCGAGCTCGGGACGCATGCGTTCGAACCGCCGCAACTCGGCGGAACAGTATGGTCACCAACCGCCGCGGTAGAACTTGAAGAGCACGCGACGACCCCTCAGGCCGTCGCTCGACCACGGCTGTGCGTCGCTGGTGGTCGCGCGGATCGGCAGCATCGGCTGGCCGACCGCCACGCGGATCTGCGTGTCGGGCACCGGTGCCTGCGAGAGCAGGAACAGGAACAAGCCCGCGAGTGGGATCACCAACGCGGCGGCGGCGATCGGCGCGCCCAAACCACCGTCGCGAGCAAGCCAGATCGCGGTGGCCACGGCCGCCAGCGCGAAGCCCTGTGCTGCGACGTGACCCCACGGCCGCGGCGGCACGCGCTCGCGGGCGATGGCATTCATGTAGAGGATCCAGCTGCCGAGCGAGGCCGCCAGTGCGAGCAGTGCGAGTGTCACGGTGATTCGCATACGGCACGGCCGACCGGCGAGTTGCACCGCGGGGCCCGAAGCCGCCATCGATTTGCGTTGCTCACTCGCGATCCCCTACGATCGCGCGCATGCGCGCTGCATGCCTGGCCATCGGGATCGCCGTGCTCGGATCGTCGGGCTGTGAGAAGTCCGCGTCGTCGACGCCCGGGCAGGCACGGGGCTACACCATCGAGCCGGCCGACTATGGCGAGAACGCCAACGCACCCGAGAAGACCCGCACGCGCTGCAAGTTCGAGATGCGCGTGAGCCAGGAGCTCGCCGAGGCCATCGAGGCCCGCGGCACCGGTGATGGCGCCGACAAACGCATCGCACTCACGGTCGTCCGCATGGACGGTGCCGAGCCGGCCTGGGAGGGCGTGATGAACGTGCTGGTCGAGGGCGAGCTGGTGGCCCATGGCGATCGCACGGCGGGCTTCTCGGTGCGCGGCAGCTCGCGGCCGGGCGTCGGCGGCGGGCAGTCCGGCGTGTGTGCCGGGCTCGACGACATCGCCGAGCAGATGGCCGAGGCCATCGTGCCGTGGCTGGCGGATCCCAAGGACGGCGCCGAGCTCGACGCCCGCGAGCCGGAGTAGGGCATGCCACACGCGATCGAGTCGGCGCCGACGGGGCGCGCGAAGTGTCGCGCGTGCGGGCGCGCGATCGCGAAGGACTCGCTGCGATTCGGCGAGCGCGCGCCCAACCCCTTCGGTGAGGGCGAGGCGTCGTTCTGGTTCCACCTGCGCTGTGCGGCGTGCAAGCGACCCGAGCCGGTTCACGAGGTGCTGGCGCACAGCGACGCGGCGCTGGCCGCCGACGAGGCCGCGCTGCTGCAGGGGCTGTGTGCCCGCGGGCTCGCGCACCCTCGGCTGGCCCGCGTCCATCGGGTCGAGCACGCCAGCTCTGCCCGCGCGCGCTGTCGACACTGCCACGAGACCATCGATCGCGGCTTGCTGCGCATCGGGCTCGACTGGTGGGAGGAGGGCCGCTTCAGCGGCGCGGGCTTCGTCCACCTCTCGTGCGCGCGCGAGTACTTCGGTACCGCCCAGGATCTCCCGCTGCGCCTGCGCACGTCGATGGGCGAAGGACTCACCGCGGAGCTCGACGCCGAGCTGATCAGCGCCCTCGCGAGCGCATCGTCCACGGACGGCGGCGACGCGTCGCCTGGATGACGAGCCACGGCAGCAGCCACGGCACCAGCGACCAGCCACGGCCGGGCGCGGCGGCGCGACAGCTGCAACCGCCGTCGTCGTCGAGTCCGGTCTGCGATGGGGCGCCGGAGCTGCTGCCGTCGCCGGCACCGTTGCCGTCGTCGGTCGCATCACCCTCGGTCGCGCCCCCGCTGGTGTCGGCTCCCGCAGGCGCTCCGACCTGCACCGTGACCGCCTCGCTGAAGCCCTGGTTGCGGCCATCGCTGGCAATCACGCCGAACTCGTAGGTGCCGGCGGGGATGTTGGTCACGTCCCACGACCACGGTGGCTCGTACAGTCGCACGACCGGCTGGCTGTCGAGGTACAGCACGAGGTCGCTGAGCAGCCGATCGTCGCTGGCCTCGGCGGTGATGGTGAAGCTGGCGCCGGGGTCGAACATGTCGCCGTTCGCGGGCGAGGTGATGTTCACCGTCGGTGCGGCGTCGTCGGGTGGGTAGGGCGCGTCGGCGCACGCGAGCGAACCGACGGCACCGCCTTCGGTCTCGGGCGTGGCGCCGCCGAGGCAGGTCGGTGCCCCGCTGCCGCCGTCGGCAAAGGTCACCGTCACGACCGCGTGATCGGCATCCATCGCGTCGACCGTGAACGAGACCGTGCCCATCGGGTCGGTGAACGAGGTGCCAGTCTTCATCACGCCGTTCTCGCCGACGCGCAGGAAGTAGGGACTGGGCCCGAAGCCGCCGAAGTCGTTCGAGACGTGCACGAGCACGCCATCGAGCCCGAGATCGGCATCGAAGGCGCCGATCGGCTGGCGATACTCGAGGTAGTAGCTGCGGCCGTCGAACGCGGGGATGCGCAGGGCCTGGGTACCGTTGCACGGGCGCTCCAGCGGCACGAGGTTGAAGGTGCCGTCGGCGGTGGCGTCGACCAGGTTGCAGCCGTCGAGCCAGCCCATGTACAGCTTCTGCACTGCGTTGATGTGCGCGCAGCCGTCCCCCATCGGGTCGTAGGGATCGCCGTACTCGATGTGCCCGCAGTTGTCGGCGAACACGACGTCGTTGCCCATGTCGTCGACGCCGCAGTCGTAGGCGTGCGAGTGACCCATGCCGTAGTTGTGCCCGAGCTCCTGGTTGCGCACGACGCAGTCGAGCGACGACTGGTACCAGCTGTCGCGCGCGGCGAACTGCGGCGAGCCGATGTCGGCGAGGCCGGCAAAGTCGCAGCCGGCCTGCGGGAAGTGGTACATCAGCTGGCTGTACTTGCTGGGGTCGTGGCCCTTCGCGCTCATCGCCGCCTGGGCATCCTGCGAGATCGAGTAGGGATCGCAGCCGCCGGGATCAGGAATGTCGTAGGGGCCGAAGACCTCGCCGATCATGCGCTCACGACCGTAGGAGGCCTCGCCGTAGAACACCGCGACCGACTCGGCGCCCTCGAACATCGCCTCCTTGCCGTAGCCGTTCATGAGCCCGGGGTTGTCGCCCCAACGCAGCAGGATCAGCGCGATCGATCGCGGGTCGTAGGGCTCGGCGTCGATCAGTGGTTGCGGCGGTGGTGCGACGACGGTGACGTCGTCGACCTCGAGCACGCCCTGCGCATCGAGCGAGCCATACGCGCGCAGCAACGTGTTGCGCTGCCACGGGACATCGGCGACCTCGTCGGTGGTCGGTGCGAACGTGGGCGGAAGCCGCAGCTCGAGCTCGCCGGTCGCGAACACGAGGTGATGACTCTTGCGCGCGGTGCCATCGTGCAACCGCGCGATGCGGGCCACGTAGCGACCCTGCACGCTGCCGTCGGTGAGGGTGCCGACGGCGGCGGGATCGTCGTCGGGCACGCGGGTGCCGGTGTGCGTCGAGGTGATCGCAGTCGCGTCGCGAGGGGCATCGGGTCCGCTCGCATGGGCCGCCTCGCAGGCGGGCAGGGGCGCGAGCACTGCGAGCGCACTGACGAGTCGGAGGATGCGAATGTCGCGGAAAACCAGGAATGAGCGCATCGTTCGTTCTCGGGCGCGCGAGCGCTTGGGGACATGGTATCCGGCTCCTGCGGGGCCCGTGGGGCCCTTTCGCGGGCATTCGTTGCGGTGCGGGGCGTGAGCTGTGGTGGCGGCCGCAGAGGCCGGATCGCCGGGCCCCGCGCGACCTCGCGCGCAACGGAGGTCGCGAGTGGCTGTCGGGGACGCCCGCGGCACGGCCCCGCGGGCCGAGGGCCGAACGACGCGCCGTACGCAAGCGCACGTATGGCTGCGAGCCGCCCGCGCGCGCAGCTCTTTCGTGCGCGTCGCGAGACCTCTAGCCTGGCGTCGTGACCTTCGTGCGTCCCCCATCGGTCCGCGGCTCTCGCCTCTGTCTCGCCGCCCTCTCGGCGCTCGCGCTCGCGTGCGGCACGGACGGGCGCGACAACACTGGGAGCGGCATCGGCCTCGATCCCACCATCGGCAGCGGTGGTGTCGACGGTGATGCAAGCACGGGCACGAGCACGGGCGCTGCCGACGAAGGTGGTGGCGACGAAGCATCGCCGGCCACCGACACTGCGAACGCCGATGGCAGCAGTGGTGCGGATGGGATGCTGCCGAAATTCGACATCGGCTACAACCCCGGCGGTGAGGTCGATTGCATGGCCAACCCCGCGATGGACGAGGACGGCGACGGCTGGACCGGCAACCAGGGCGACTGCAACGATTGTGACGCCGACGTCAACCCCGGCGCGATCGAGGTGGTCGTCACGATGCCCGACGACACCGGCCAGATCCCCGCGCCCGCCGACGAGAATTGTGATGGTCTCGTCGACAACCTGATGCCGTCGTGCGACGGCGGGCTCGCGCTCGACGACGACGACCCGCTCTCGGCAGCGGCCGCGCTGGGCATCTGCAAGATGTCGAGTGGGCCCGGCGACTGGGGCATCGTCGATGCCAAGTACGTCCGCGCCAACGGGGCTGCGGTCGCGGGTGCCGATCTGCAGTACGGGCTCGAGACCGAGTGGGGCACCAATGTGGATCCGCAGGAGGGCGCCTCGATGTTGGTGCTCTCGAGCGGCCACGCGCGCTACGCCGGCCAGGCGGGCGAGTGCGGCGCGCTGACGTGCTACGGCAGCGGCGCGGGCACGGCTCCGGCCGGCTTCCCGCAGGACGTGCCCGCGTGCGCGGGCTCGACCAACATCAACGACGATATCGCGCTCGAGCTGACGCTGCGCGCACCGACCAACGCGACCGGCTACGCGTACAACTTCGACTTCTACTCGTTCGAGTACCCCGAGTGGGTGTGCACGAGCTTCAACGACCAGTACATCGCGCTGGTCGACCCCGCGCCGATGGGCTCGATCAACGGCAACATCTCGTTCGACTCGATGTCGAACCCGGTGAGCGTCAACATCGCGTTCTTCGACGTGTGCTCGGGTTGTGCCCTGGGTACCAGCGAGCTGGCGGGCACTGGCTTCGACACCTGGGACGACGCCGGCGCGACCAGCTGGCTGGTCACGACCGCGCCGGTCGACGGCGGCGACGAGTTCACGATCCGCTTTGCGATCTGGGACACCGGCGACTCGGCGTGGGACTCCACGGTGCTGCTCGACAACTTCCGCTGGCTCGCCGGCGGCGGCGAGGTCGACGTCGGCACCGAGCCCGAAGGCTGACGAGGGGCGCGCGCTCGCGCGCCGCTCACACGCACACGACGACGTTGCAGATCCCGAGCACGTTGCCGCCCACGCCCGCGGGGCAGCACGTGCTCTGGATGTCGTTCTCGTCGAACAGGCAGAAGTCGCCCATCATCCCGCAGTTGGTGAGGTCGTCCATGCACTCGGCGACGTCGAAGGTGCAGCCGGGCGTGCAGCCGAGCGTGCCCTGATCGAAGCCCTGCGACGCACAGCTCGCGCCGCCGACGTCGTTGCCGTCGCACTGCTCGCCGCCGTTGCGTACACCGTCGCCGCAGGTCGGCAGCGGGATGCAGCCACTGGTGTCGATCGACTTGCACCCGACCTCGCACAGCAGCGCGCCGCCGCCGAAACCCAGCGAGGTGCAGGTCTCGCCGTCGAAGTCGGTGGCCTCGCAGACCTCGGTCAGCGAGATCTCGCCGTCACCACAGCTCGAGCACGCGTCCGTGATGGCGTGGCAGTCCTGGTCGCAGGCGAGCACGCCCTCGTCGTAGCCGAAGTCGGTGCAGTCGTTGCCGCCGAGGTCGGAGCCGTCGCAGGCCTCGTCGCCCTCGACCACGCCGTTGCCACACATCGGCACGCCACCGCTCGAGCCCTCACCGGGGCCGCTGCTCGCCGCTTGGCCACTGCTGCCCGCGGCGCCATCGCTGCTGACATCCTCACCGCCACCGCTACCGACCGCGGTGCTCTCGCCCGCGGACGCGTCGGTCGTGTCGGCGGTCGTGGTCGTGAAGCTCGTGCCGTAGTAGCCCGATGCGCCCTGCGGGGCTGCGCCGGTGGGGCAGGCTGCGATCACGACGAGCATCGCGGCTGCCACCGATGCCCGTGCCACGAGCGAGCAAGCGCAGGGGGGACGCCGAGCCAGCGAAGATCCCATCATCACGCACGCTAGGGCACCGCAGCGTTCTTGGCGATCGAAGAACGCAGTTCGAGCCCGCACGGTCGAGCTTGGAATTCTCACGGGGTCGACCCACTCGGACGAGGCCCCGGTCATGAGCCGGTGTGGCCCTGGTGCGGCCCCGGTGTTGCCGCGGTCAGGCGCAGACCATGCCGAGCGAGGTGACGTCGTAGCAGGTCATCGGCGGTGGGCAGGTCTTGCCGCCGGAGCAGTCGAGCGCGCAGGCCTGCTCGGCTGCACCATCGATCGTGACGGGCACGCACGTCGGCGTGGCGGTGCCGCCGGGCGACACCGCGCAATCGACCGCCGGCGAGGCACATCCCGTCTGCGAGCAGAAGCCGTCCTGGGGGTTGCCCATCATGTCCTGGATCGTGATGCACAGGATCGGCGTGAAGCCGCACTCCTGCGGGGTCGTGCACGGCGAGTACATGCCGTCTTGCGGCTGCATGCCGTTGCCGCCGCCCGAAGGATCGCCGCTGTCGCCGTCGCTCCCCGAGGAGCTCCCCGCGTCGTCGCTGCCGGCGGCGCCCGAGCTGCCCGTGTCGCCCGATGCGGTCGCGCCGACGCTGGTCGAGCCCGAGGTGTCGGAGCCCGAGCCCGAGCCGTCGCTGTCACCGTCGCCCGGGCTGCTCGACACGCCGAGCGTGGACGATGCTGCGACCGTTGCCGCACCGAACGGGTTGCTGTCCTGCTCGATGGTGCAGCCGAGCAGGACCGCGCAGCACAGCATCGGGGCGCCAGTCGGGGCGCGGACCCTTGCGCTGCGTGGTTGCGCCGCCGCGACACGAGGTTCCCGTGGTGCGTCCGAAGGCGATTCCACGCCGGCGTCGGCGTGCGGGTGCGTGGCGGCGGTGCGGCGCATGGGCCTTGGACACCGCATGGCGCGGTCGATTCCATGGTGCCGCGCCCGCGGGTGGCCGGGGATGTCATCATCCGCGCCATCGTCGTTGCCGGCGTTCGACCCGCGCGCGCCGCTTCTCGATCCGTGTCCGCCGACGAGCATCGCGTGCGTGCCTCCGAGCCGAGTCCGCGGCCGTGGGGATCGACGGAGTCGATCGGCCTCGCGAGCACGTTCGCGGCGTTCTTCTTCCTCTCGGGCGTCGCGCTGCCGTACTGGCCGACGTGGTTGGGCGCCGCCGGCATGTCGCCGCGGGAGATCGGCGTGCTGCTGGGCGTGGGCATGTGGGCGCGGCTGCTCGCACCACAGGTCGGCGCGTGGGCCGATCGCAGCGGGCACTCGCGCCAGCTGGTGTGGGCCGCGGCCGCGCTGGGGCTGGGCTGCTACCTCGGCTTCGGCGTCGTCGCCGGCTTCGTGCCGCTGCTGCTGTTGTCGCTCGCGCTCGGCTGCGCCCACGCGCCGGTGGTCCCACTGCTCGATGGCATGGCACTGCAGGCCTCGGCCGCGGGCCGACTCGACTATGGGCGCGTGCGTGCGTGGGGATCGATCGCGTTCATCGCAGCTGCAGTGGTCGGTGGGCGCTGGCTCGAGCAGCGCGACGCCGCGGCGGTCCTGCCGGTGCTGCAGATCGCGGCCCTGGCAGTGCTGCTCGCGTCGTTCCTGCTGAGACCGGTCGCGCACGGGCGCGGCGGCACGCCGGTGCCGCTGCGCGTCGTGCTGCGACAGCCGGGGCTACCGACGCTGTTGCTCGCGGTCGCGTGCTTGCACGGTAGCCACGCGGTGCTCTACGGCTTCGGCACCAAGCACTGGCTTGCGATCGGCATCGACGAGGGCACGGTGGGGTGGTTCTGGGGGGTCGGAGTCACCGCCGAGGTGCTGCTGTTCGCGGTCGGCCAGCGCGTGGTCCGAGCGCTGGGGGCGTCGGGCATGCTCGTGGTCGCCGGCCTGTGCGCGACCCTGCGCTGGCTCGCGTTCGCGGAGCTCGCGTCGGTCCCGTGGTTGCTGGTGGTGTCGGTGCTCCACGCGGCGAGCTTCGGCGCGATGCACCTGGGCGCGATGCACTGGCTGCGCGAGCACGTGCCCACCGATCGCGTGCATCGGGCGACCGCGTCGTATGCCGCGGTCGCGAGCGGGCTCGCGATGGGCGTGGCGATGCCGGTCGCGGGGTTCTGCTTCGACGCTTGGGCGGGCGGTGCGTTCCGTGTGATGGCCGCGCTCGCGCTCGTCGGTGCGTTGGTGTCGCTGCGACTGGGCCGCGTCGTCGTCGCTCAGCCGACCTCGAACGAGTAGTCGACGCCCATCGGCGGCCCGTCGTAGCTGGGGAAGCGGTGCTCGAACACCACCTGCCGCAGGCACGGCACGATGCCCGCATCGCGGATCGCCGGCGGCGCCTTGGCGGTGACGCCGGTGACCTTGCCGCTCGGTGACAGCCCGAACACGAAGTCCACGCGGCCGCTGCCGATGCTCACCCCTGCGGTGGCTGCGTCGGTGATGCAGCGGTCGAGCGCAGGCTCGAGCTTGCGAAGGTGCGAGCGCACGGTGGCGTCGTCGAGTCGCTCGCTACCGGCGGCGGGGTCGAGCACGGTGGTCGCCGTCGCGTCGTACTTGGGAATGCGGCGATCGTCGACCGGCACGTAGGTCGCGGTGGGGTCGCTGGCATCGCCGTCGTCACCCGAGCCCTCGCCACCCGCGCGTGGTCGCCGACGTCCGCGTCGACCGCTTCGCTTGGCCTCGGGCGCGACGGCGGCGGGCTCCGCCGCGGCTGCGACGACGACGCACTTGCCACCGTCGCAGCGGGTGCCCTCGCCGCATGCGTCGAAGCAGGTGCTGGCGTCGGGCCCACGCTCGCACGCCAGCACGGCTGCCGCGGCCACGGCGACGCATGCGAGGAACCGACGCGGTTGCGACATCGCGGCGGATGATAGCAACGTTTCGGCTAGGGCTCGGGCGGACGCTCCGGCGGTGCACGGTCCTCGTCGATGATCGCGCCGCGGATCGAGCCGCCGGTGGGACGCACGCCGCTGATGCGCAGGATCAGCCGCGGCAGCGCGACCGCGAGATCGAGCGGACGGATGACGACGAGCAGCACGCCGAGCGCCGCGGCGCGCAGCACCGCCGATACCAGGAACACCATCGCGTAGTCGAGCAGGCCGGTGGCGAGCAGCCAGCTGCCGCACAGGGCCCCCGCCAGCTGCAGCAGGCTGCCCAGCGCGCCCGACAACGACAGGAACTCGAGCCGGTGGTGCTCCGCCGCCGAGCCGAGCAACAGCTGGAAGCTGGCGTACTCGAGGCCAGCCCACACCACGCCGCCCAGCAGCTGGGCGCCCAGCAGCGGGCCCACGGTGTCGAAGGGGATCCACAGCAGCGGCAGGATCGCCACGCCGATGCCCGACACGATCAACAGACGACGCAGGCCGATCGCGGCCGCGATGCGGTGGCACAGCGGGAACGACAGTGCCTTGGCGAGGATCGACGCCGACAGCAACATCGCATACTCGTCGAAGCCGAGCCCGAGGTTGCCCAGCATGTGCGGCGTGAAGAACGGGATCGCGATGCTGGCCCCGAACATCATCGCACCGATGTAGATCGAGATGCGCCAGCGCGAGGCCCGTGCGGCCACGAGGAAGTTCGCCAGCGATGGTGGTCGGCTGTCGCGGCCGCGCCGATCGGGATCGTACTGCCACGCCAGCAGCACCGCGCTCACCGCCCGCGCGAGCAGGGCGGCCGCGAACATCCATGCGAATCGCTCGCGGGCCTGGGCCCCTTGGGCATGGTGCAGCCACACGCCGCCGGCCGCGAACGCCAGCAGCAACGCCACCTCGGCCATGCCCGAGCGGATCGCGAAGTAGCGCTGACGCCGGACCCACTGCGTCAGCGAGGCCATCTGCGCGCCCCAGGCCGGGGCGATGAGGGCCCCGGAGCCCCAGAACACGCACTTCACCGTGAGCAACGGCCACAGCCGTCGATCGTCAACGACGGCGATGGCGATGAACCCCAGCTGCGACAACGCCTGCAGCGTCGCGCCGAGCACGATGACGTGGCGTCGGTGCCCGAGCGCGTGGACCAGTGCCGACGCGCCGAGCTGTAGCGAGGCTCCGACCACCAGCGGCAGCGTCGAGAGCAGCGCCAGCGCGAGCGGACCGTGGCCCTGCGCGACCGCGAACGCGCCGAGATAGCTCTCGCTCCACCCCAGCATGAGCGCATGGCACATGCCCTCGACCATCGAGCCGCGCAACGCACGGCGAGTGCGGAGATCGGCGCGCGACGCTTCGCCGCCGTCTTGCATCGGCTCGTCCACGATCGCACTCACGTGCCCAGGGGGGCCGCCGCATCATAGGCCCCATCCGTCGGCGCGCGAACCCTTCAGGGTGACTGCGCAGTCGCGCCGCCCCGCGTGGCGGCGACCGGGTCCGCAACGCCGAACAAGCGACCCAAGAAGTCGAGCACGGCCCGGATCCTCGCTGCGCCCATGAGATCGCGATGCACCGCTTGCCACACCACGCGCGGCTCGGGCCCCTGGCCCGGTGCTCCGGCAGCGCCCGGCAGCGCGATGCGACGCAACGCCGGCTCGGCGTCGGCGACGCGACACGGCAGCAGCGCGATGCCGACGCCAGCGATGGCGGCCGACATGATCGACGACACGCTGTCGGAACGCAGCGCGACCTCGGCGTTGGGCGCAAACTGATCGAACCACTCGTTCTCGCGTCGGAACGCGCGCGTGTCGGCGAAGCCGACGCAGCGATGACCGCCGAAGCCGTCCTGCCCGTTGCTGCCAGGCTCGCCGAGCTCCTCGACGTAGCCGTGCGAGGCGTACAGCGCCAGATCGATCACGAACAGGCGCTTGACCACGACGTCGTCCTGGTGGGGCCGGGCCAGTCGCAGCGCGATGTCGGCCTCGCGACGGCCGAGATCGACGTCGCGGTTGGTACAGGCGAGCTCGAGCTTGATGTCGGGGTAGCGGCGATTGAAGCGATGCAGGTGCGGCGCGATGAAGCGCGTCGAGAGCATCTCGGTCGCGGCCAGTCGCACGTTGCCGGCGAGTCGCTGATCCTCGCCCTCGACATCGCGCATCGCCGCGATGATCTCGCGCTCGATGGCCTCGGCCCGCGGCAGGATGCGGGTGCCCGCGGCGGTGGGCACGTAGCCCTTGGCGGTGCGATCGAACAGCCTGGCATCGACCGCTTGCTCGAGCCGAGCGAGGCGACGGCCTACGGTCGTCGCGTCGAGCCCGAGCGAGGTGGCGGCCCCTGCGAGCGTGCCGCTGCGCACGATCGCGAGAAAGAACCGCACGTCGTCCCAGTCCATGCTCGGGCATTTTCGCAGGCAAATCGCCCCCGCGCGACCTGCATTCGCGCAGACCCTCGCTGCGGTCGCCTTCGCGCGATCACGGCCCCGCCTCGCGCTCCGACCGGAGGCTCGAGGCGGGCATGGGCGCACCGCGGTGGGCGAGCTAAGGGCAGCGATGGGCGACGAACTCGACGTCGGCGTCGAAGTCGAATGACACCGCGTCTTCGATGTGTCCGCTGATCGTTCCCTCGTCGAGCGACTCGATCACCAACGACCCCTCGAGCGTGCCTCCGCCCCAGTAGCACTCGTCGTTCTCGTCGAGCGGTCCGGTCGCGGTCTGTGTGCCGTTGAGGTCGGGGAACAGCTCGAACGTCCCAGCGGCGGCGTCGGCCGGCAGCGTGAAGCTGACGCGCCACGCTCCGCAGGCCAGCGCGGCGTAGGGATCGTCGCAGTTGTCGGCGCCGGTCGAGATGATCACGTGCAGCGCATCGGGATCGATGTCGCTGCCGCCGTCACCGGCACCCGAGCCGCCACCGGTGTCGGTGCTGCCGACGTCGATGTCGGGGAGATCGCCGAACCGCATGAAATACGCGTGCATCGGCTGCGGCTCCGGCGGATCGACCGGGCAATCGTCGCCTTCGCAGCCGACACCCGAGGTCGCGCCACTACCCACCGAGGTGCCGGGCTCGTCGGTGTCCGCCTCGGTCTCGTTGCCGTCGTCGTCTTGCCCCGCGTCGTCTTGCTCGATCGCACCGTCGTCGCCGGGCACCAGCGGCTTCGGATCACACGCGGTCGCGACCGCGAGCACGCCACCGGCGAGCACCACTGCACCACCACGCATCCACACGTCCAACCCACCCATTCGCGCCATCTTCGACATCCAAGCCATGACACACTCCTCGTTCCATCCAAGTCGCGCCCGGTCGGGCCGCTGCAACCGCGGCCCCGCGCACCGGGCTTCGTAGGAGCAATGCCCGCGGTCGGTCGGCGTTCGTGGTTGCCGCGGTTTTTTTCCCGCCGCGGGCTCCTGGTAGTCTTCGCGGGCCGTGTTCGCCTGGTTTGCGCTGAGCGCGTGGGCCCTCTCCGGGGCACCCGGGCAGGACGACGGCGCGTGGCTGCGGTGGCAGGCGCCCAGCGAGTGTCCCGACGCGGCGGTGCTGTCGGGCCGCATCGCAGCGCTGGCGGGGCGCAGCGTGAGCGACGACGATCCCACCACCGTGCCGTCGCTCCAGCTCGCGGGCGAGATCACGCGCAGTGGCGACGGGTATCGCCTGCAGCTGCGCGTGACCCACGGCGACGAGGTCGACGCGCGCACCCTCGATGCCGAGCACTGCGAGACCCTGACCGAAGCCGCCGCGCTGGTCGCCAGCGTCGGCTGGGATCCGGTCGCGACGGTGCACGCGCTCGAGCTGCCGTCGGCCGACGATCTCGCCGAGCTTCCGGAGCCGCTGGGCGATCCGGTCGGGGTTCCCCGCGAGGTGCGGCCGCCGACGCGCAGCGGCACGCGCGTGCGCGAGCAGAGGCAAGCGCCGCGAGCGGGGTCGCGAGAGCGCACGATCGCGTGGTGGCTGCGGGCGCGCGGTGGCGTGGGCGTGGGCGTCGTGCCGCGGGTCGACGCGCTCGTCGATCTCGCGCTCGGGATCGGCACCTCGCGCGTGCGGGGCGAGCTGCTCGGTGCGTGGGCGTCCCCGCGCACCATCGGTGCCGATGCGCTGCGTCTGCGCGTGCAGTTGGGAAGCGTCACGCCGCGGGTGTGCGCGACGCTGCCCCAGGGCCGCATCGATCTCGTCGCGTGTGGCGGCGTCGCGCTGGGCGCGATGCGAGGCGTGCGCGCCGAGGCGGCCGGGCGCGTGGTGCCATGGATTGCCGCGCACGCCGAGGTCGGTCTGCGCATCGTCGTCACGCCGCGGCTGTCGGCGTGGCTGTCGGCGGTGATCGAGCTCCCGCTGCGCTACCCCCGATTCGTCGTCCATGCCGCCGCCGATGCCGGCCGCACCCGCGAGCTGTTCCGCCCTCAGGTGGCCGGGCTGCGGGGCCTCGCGGGCCTCGAGGTCCGCCTGCGCGGCGTCGATAAACGTCAATGATCCCCACCGCTTGATGGCCGGTCCCCGGCGCCGTGGGCGGGCCGACCACGAAAGCCCGTCGCATCCGGCCATGAGACAATGTCGGGGCGGCGGGTCCTTCGCCTCGCCACCGGCCAACGACGATGAGTGCGGCGAGCTCCGGGGTGTACGACGACGTTGGTGCGGGGGTCCATGGCGGCCTCGCGCCGACGAGCTTCGCGGCGTTGTACCGCGAGCATGCTGCGTTCACGTGGGCGGTGCTGCGTCGCCTCGGCGTACAGCCTGCGGCCATCGATGACGCGATGCAGGAGCTGTGGGTCACCGCGCATCGCCGCCTCGCGACGCTGCACGGCCCGACGGCCGCGCGTGCATGGTTGTACGGCATCGCGCGACGCGTGGTCTCCCACCAGCGTCGCACCGAGCAACGCCACCGTCGCAAGATCGACGCGCTCGAGCACGCGGTCACACCCGATCCGGATCGCACCGACGTCGCGGGTTCGCTGGTGGTGGAGTCGATCCTCGCGGGGCTCGACGATCGCGTGCGCGAGGCCTTCGTGCTCAGCGAGCTCGAGGGCTGGACCGCCGCCGAGATCGCCAAGGCGACCGGCGCCAACGCGAACACGGTGTCGTGGCGCGTGCGCGTGGCGAAGCAGGAGCTGCGCGAGCGCTTCGCCGACGACGCGCGGGCCGGCGCCGCCGTCATCGATCTGCGCGAGCGCACCAAGGCCTCGAAGCGCGTCACGCAGCACTGCTGGTTGTCGATCGCGCCGGCGGTGGGCAAGGCCGCTGCCGCCGGTGGCACCGTCGCGGTGACGTCGTTCGGCGCGCTCAAGCTCGCGGCGATCGCTGCGACCCTCACGGTCGCGGCAGGCCTCGCGATCGAGGCTGCGCGGCCAGCTGCGCCCGAGCGCGGCACGAGTTCGAGCGTCGAGCCCGTGGGTCACGGCGCCGTGGCGGTGGGCGGTGTCGATGCCGATCAGGCCCCGGCGATCATCCCGGCGGTCGTCGCTTCGCCCGTCGACCCCTCGCGGCCGCCGGTCGGTGATCTCGATCCGCCGCGACGCGCGGGCGTCGGACGCAGCGCCGCCCCGACCGTGCCACCACCGCCCTCACCCTCGAACGTCGACGCCGCCCAATCAGGCAGCGACGCGATGGATCCCGACGACGTCGCGATGCTCTCGCGCGCGCAGCAGGCCCTACAGGCCGGCCGCCTCGACGAGGCCGATGCCGAGCTCCGCGAGCACCGTCGGCGCTTCCCCGGCAGTCGCCTGGCCGACCTCCGGGAGCTGGTCGAGCTGAGCCTCCTGTGCCGCTCGGGTCGCCGTGAGGACGCGCGCCGCCGCATCGACGCCGCGCTCGCGCAGACCTCGAGCGCGGCGCGACGGGCGAAGCTGGAATCCACCTGCCCCGAGTGAACGACGTTCACTCGCCGGTAGCGCCCGCGATCGACCGAACGATCGCGGTGACGACAAGTTTGCCGGCACGGTGCCGAAGGGCGGCGCTTGGCGGATGCCCTGTGGCGACCCATGCTCGCGCCCATGGCCCACGGTCCGACGCTCCGCTGTCCGCAGTGCAACCAGGCCAACCGTGTACCGTGGTCGCGGCTCGCCGATCACGGACGCTGCGGCTCGTGCGGCACGCAGCTGCCGATGCTCGACCACCCGATCGAGGTCGACACGACCACGTTCGACGAGGCGATCCGGGCCTCGGCGGTACCCGTGCTCGTCGACTTCTGGGCGCCGTGGTGTGGCCCGTGCCGCTCGTTCGCGCCGCAGCTCCAACGCGTCGCGGCGGAGGCCGACGGTCGCTTCGTGGTCGTGAAGGTCGACACCGAGCGCAACCCTGAGATCGCCGCGCGCCACGGCGTGCAGTCGATCCCGACCATTGCCGTGTTCCGCCACGGTCGCGAGCTGGCGCGTGACGCCGGGGCCCGACCAGCAGCGGCGGTGCGCGCCTTCGTCGACCAGGCCATCGGCGACCGCTCGGCGCGGATGTCCGCGCGTCGCTGGTGATCCGCACCATCTCTCGCGCGGCCTCGTGCACGATCGTCGGTGAAAATCGGAAGTCCTGCCGATGGTGCGCGTCAGCGTGCCTGGCTAGCCTGACGGGGAACGTGGGCGTGCTCTGGCGCCTGCGAGGCTCGGGGGGACGGCATGGCGAGGACGGCGACGAGGACGATTGCGGGCGCGATGCTGCTCGCGCTGGGTTTGCCGGGCTGCTACGGCGGGCTCGGGGGCTCCGACGGCGCCGGCGGTGACGGTGCCGGCGACGCGTCGGGCGGCTCCGACGAGGGCGGATCGGGTGGCGACGACGGCGGTGACGATGGTGTGGAGGCGGCCTGCGATCCCAGCGTGCCGCCACGGGCGAGCCTGCTGCGGATGAGCCGCACCAACTACGTGCACGCGCTCGAGTCGATCTTCGGCGCGGCAGCCGTCGCGGCGATCCGGCCCACGGTCGACACCCTGCCGGTCGCCAAGGCCGGCGTGTTCGCGACCGAGGTGCCGCCGGTCGGCTTCACCGAGGTCTCGGCCTACTTCAAGATCGCCGACGCGCTCGCGCAGGAGCTCACCAAGGACGACGTTGCGCTCGCGGCCCTGGACGCCTGCCTCCCGAGCGTGCCGGCCGGCGCCGACGCCAGCAGCGACGCGTGCCTGGTCGGCTTCGTCGATGCGCTCGGACCCAAGGTGCTGCGGCGACCGCTGACCGCCGACGATCGCACGCGGCTGGCCGCGGACTACGCCGTCGGGGGCGGCGAGAGCGTGGGCGAGGGTGTCGCGACGTTGCTGCTGGCGCTGCTCATCGACCCGGCGTTCCTCTACTTCGTCGAGACGCAAGGGGACGAACTGTCGCCCGGCATCGCTGCGCTCACCGATCACGAGCTCGCCGCGCGTCTGGCCCGTGTGCTGTGGGACGACGTGCCCGACGACGAGTTGCTCGCGGCCGCCGACGCCGGGCTCGACGACGACGCGCTCGCGGTGCAGGTCGATCGCATGCTCGCCGATGGGCGGGCCCGCACTGCATTCGAGCGCTTCACCGCCGACTGGCTGGCGCTCGACGTGATGCCCGAGCCCTCGCCGGTGTTGTTCCCCGACGCCGCCGCCCGTGCGGCGCTGCGCGACGACATGCGCGCCGAGCTGCTCGCGTTCGCGTCGACGGTCGCGTTCGACCAGCACGGTGGCTACGCCGAGCTCCTGCTCGATCGCACGACCACGATCGGCACGCCCGAGCTCGCGCAGATCTACGGCGTCGAGCCCGGCGCGAACACGCTCCCCGACGACCGTGCGGGCCTGCTCTCGCGCGCGGGCTGGCTGGCGACGCCGCAGGTGATCCGATCGGATGCCGGCCACATCATCAAGCGTGGTCGACGGCTCGGCGAGTTCCTGTGTCGGCCGGTGCCACCGCCCGATCCGGGCAACTTCCCCACCGAGGATCCCGCCGATCCCGCCAACAACCCCGAGCAGGGCATCCGCGAGCGCTTCCAAACCGCTGCCGCCGAGCCGCAGTGCGCCGGCTGCCACAAGCTGCTCGATGCCTACGGCGCGCCGTTCGGGCACTACGGCGCCGCTGGGCAGTGGATCGACGTCGAGACCGTCGACGTCGACGGCACGCCCGTGGGCATCGCGATCGACACCGCCAGCACGATCACGCTCGACGACGACATCGCGGTCGCCGACCCGGTCGCGCTGTCCGAGGCGATCGCCGCCAGCGACGTGGGGCCACAGTGCCTCGCCGATCAGCTGACGCGAAACCTCGTGGCGCACCCGCCCGACGACGGCGACGCCTGCCTGCGGGCCGCGGCGCGCGAGGCCTTGGCACCGGCCGACGGTGCCCCGCAGTCGCTGCGCGACGCGATCGTGCGCTTGGTGAGCTCGGACCACTTTCGTCAGGTGTCGCTGCCATGAACACGCCACGAACCATCGGCCGTCGTCACTTCCTGCTCGGGGCCGGCGGCGCCGCGCTGGTCATCCCCACGCTGTCGTCGTTGTTCGGCCGCGAGGCGGCGGCCGGCGAGCCTGCACGCCCGCGCAACTTCGTCAGCTGGCGCATCGCCAACGGCTTCTACGGTCAGCAGTGGTACCCGAGCGCCGCGAACTCGGCGGCGCTGCAGGTGGTCGAGCCCAACGTGCGCGAGCTGGCACTCACCGACATCCAGGGGCCAGTGTCGGAGATCCTCGACGCGCGCTTCGATCCGTTCCGCGCCAAGTCGAACCTCCTGCGTCACATCGATCGGCTCGACTGGGGCGATCACAACGCGGCAAGCGGGCTGCTCGGGTGGTCCGACAGCGCAGCGTCGCTGGCCGGCATCGACGTCGCCGGGCTGGCGCCATCGATCGACCAGATCATGGCCACGCGCCTGGGGGCCGGCCTGTGGGTGCCGCTCAACCTCACGGTGCACTGGTCCGCCGAGGGGCGCTCACCGTCGTGCTCGACCACGCCCCAGGGCGCGCTGGTGTTCGAGCCGGGCCTGTTCCCCGAGCAGGCCTTCGCCACGCTCTTCACCGGTTTCGACGCCGACGCGACGGTGGTCGCACGCCTGCGTGCGCAGCGACTGACGATGGTCGATCGGGTGCTCGAGCACTACGGCGCGTTGCGCAATCACCCCCGCCTCTCGACGGCCGATCGCGAC
>WBZX01000364.1_pt1 | contig 42208 bp, 33 predicted proteins | sample 5204211 | NCBI WGS metagenome assembly WBZX01 (sample SAMN12344362, study PRJNA552823) | activated sludge metagenome | biome: Activated sludge suspended growth; feature: Nitrification reactor; material: Wastewater; isolation source: activated sludge from nitrification reactor of wastewater...
AACTGCTCCTCGGCAGCCACAGCCATCTGCGACAGCATGGCCAGGGAAACCGCGGCAGCGGCGATAGCAGGTTTGAAATTTTTAATCATTGATTGTCTCCTCCAGTCATTACAAAAAGCGGCGGGGCCCCACCGCTATCACTACAGTCAGCACTAATGCGGGAACGGCCACAAGCGCAGCTTCTCCTTGGCGATTTGCCACAAGCGGGCCAGCCCGTGCGGCTCAACGATCAGGAAGAACATGATCAGCGCCCCGAATACCAGAATCTGGATATGCGACACGGTAGCGCTGGAAAACGGCAGGCCGAACAGCTCGGCGCAGAACGGCAAGGCAATGTCGAGAAAGATTGGCAGCAGCAAAATGAACGCGGCGCCAAGGAAGCTGCCCATGATCGACCCGACCCCGCCGATGATGATCATGAACAGAATCTTGAACGACATATCGAGCGAGAAACCATCCGGCTCAACCGAACCGAGGTAACAGAAGGCGTACATCGCACCGGCCACACCGCAGTAGAAAGAACTGACGGCAAACGCCAGCAACTTGGTCGGCATCAGTTTGATACCGATCACCGACGCCGCCACGTCCATGTCGCGCACCGCCATCCAGGCCCGTCCCGTCGACGATCGCACCATGTTTTTCGCTGCCAGCGCCATGACCACCACGATGGACAGCACCAGCAGATATTTCTCGACTGGCGTATCCAGCTCATGACCAAACATGATCAATTTTTGGGTAGAAATGACGCCCGAGGACGAATTATTGGACAACCAGGGGAATTTGGTCAGACACCAGACGATGAAAAACTGCGCCGCCAGCGTCGCCACCGCCAGGTAAAAACCTTTGATACGCAACGACGGCAAACCGAACAGGATTCCCACGCTTGCTGCGGTCAACCCGGCAAATATGAAAGAAAGCAAAATTGGAATGCCATCAATGCGCAACTGGAAGTTATAGGCGGCATAGGCGCCCACCGCCATGAAGGCTGCCGATCCCAGCGACAGCTGGCCGGCATAACCGGTCAGAACATTCAGCCCCAGGGCGGCAAGTGCAAAAATGAGGAAGGGAATCAGGATGGCCGAGAACCAGTACTCACTGGCAAACAAGGGCACGCCGATAAATGCAACCGCCAGCAGCGCAATGATGCCAATCCGATCCTGCCGAATCGGAAAGATTTGCTGGTCGGCGGCATAGGTTGTCTTGAACTGACCGGCTTCACGATAGAGCATGCGTTTTCCCCTTAAACCCGGTCGATATGGCGTTCGCCGAACAAGCCTTCAGGCCTGACCAGCAAGAACAGAAGCGCCAGCACGTAGGGAAACCAGCCCTCGATGCCGCCGAAGTTGCCGCCGAACAGATCCTGCATGACGGGCGGAATGTAGATTTCCGCCAGCTTTTCTGAAGCGCCAATAATCAATCCCCCCACGATCGCCCCCGGCACCGAGGTAAAGCCGCCGAGAATCAACACCGGCAGCGCCTTGAGCGCGGTGAATGTGAGCGCAAACTGTACACCGTTGCGTGCCCCCCACATCATGCCGGCAACCAGCGCCACAAACCCGGCCACGCCCCAGACAATCGCCCAGATATGTTGCAGCGGAATACCGATCGACAAAGCGGCCTGATGGTCGTCCGCCACCGCGCGCAACGCCCGGCCGATTCGGGTGTATTGAAAGAACAGCGCCAGGGTGGCAACCAGCACCGCCGCCACGCCGGCGGCAACGAGGTCGAACTTGGAAATCACCATGTTCCAATTGTCGAGAATCCATGGAATCGGTTCATCAACAATGCCCAGTTCGAGCGCCCGCGGTTCGCTGCCGAAGATCATCGGCGCCAAACCTTCGATGAAGAAGGCCAGACCGATGGTGGCCATGAACAGCGCAATAGGCGGCTGATTGACCAGCTTGCGCAGCACGAACTTCTCGGTCGCAATGCCGAACAAGGTCATGATCGCAAAGGCCAGGAGGATGGCCAGCCACAGCGGCGCGCCCTTCTCCATGCAGCCGACGACCGACAGCGCAGCAAGATAGACCATGGCGCCTTGGGCAAAATTGAACACCCCGGAGGCCTTGTAGATCATCACGAAACCGAGTGCGACCAGGGCGTACATGACGCCGGACAGCAGGCCGCCAATCAGGACTTCAAGGAAAAAATTCATCTCGGTCTCTCCTAATGGCCAGCACCGAGGTATGCCTTGATGACATCCTCGTTATTCTTGACTTCTTCCGGCTCGCCATCGCCAATCTTCTTGCCGTAATCGAGCACGACGACGCGATCGGAAATATCCATGACGACGCCCATGTCGTGCTCGATCAGCACGATAGTGGTGCCGAACTGGTCATTCACATCAAGGATGAAACGGCACATGTCCTGCTTTTCCTCGACGTTCATGCCGGCCATCGGCTCGTCAAGCAACAGCATCGACGGCTCAGCCGCCAGCGCCCGGCCCAGTTCGACCCGCTTTTGCAGACCGTAGGGCAGGCGGCCGACGGGGGTCTTGCGAATGTGCTGGATTTCCAGGAAGTCGATGACTTCCTCGACCTTTTTACGGTGTTCCAACTCTTCGCGGCGCGCACGCCCAAACCACAGCGCGTGTTCGATGAAGTTGGCTTTCATCTTGGTGATGCGCCCGGTCATGATGTTGTCGAGCACGCTCATGCCCTTGAACAGCGCGATGTTCTGGAAGGTGCGCGCGATGTTCTGCTGGGCCGCCATGTGCGGCTCCATTTTCCTGCGCTCCTTGCCATGCCAGAAAATCTTGCCTTCCTGCGGGTGATACACGCCGTTGATGACGTTGAGCATGGAACTCTTGCCGGCGCCGTTCGGACCGATGATGGCGCGGATTTCATGCTGTTTGACGTTGAAGGAGATATCGGTCAGCGCCTTGACGCCACCGAAGCGCAGGGAAATGTTCTGCAGATCGAGAATGACGTCGCCTATTTTCTTGGACATGTCAGGCCGCCTTCTTCACGATCGGAAAGGTCTTGGCATCGACGATCCTGAGGTCGGCCGATACCTTGCCGCGTCGGCCATCCTCGAACTTGACCTCGGTTTCGATGAACTGATTCGCCTTGCCCGTATAGAGCGCGTCGATGAGCACCTTGTATTTTTCCGCAACGAAGTTGCGCCGCACCTTGCGCGTCCGCGTCAGCTCGTCGTCGTCGGGGTCCAGTTCCTTGTGCAGCACGAGGAAGCGGTGGATCTGCGAATCGGCGACCATCGTGTCGTGCACCAGATCAGCATTGACCTGCTCGACACATTCGCGGAGCAACTCCAGCACTTCGGGTTTGCCGGCCAGATCGGCATAACCGGAATAGGCGATGCCACGGCGCTCGGCCCAGTTGCCGACGGCGCTGACATCGATATTGATGAAGGCACAGACCATGTCGCGGTCGTGGCCGAAACAGACGGCCTCCTTGACGTGCTGGAAGAACTTCAGCTTGTTCTCGATGTAGTTCGGGGCGAACATCGCGCCGTTCTTCAGTTTCCCGACGTCCTTGGCGCGGTCGATGATCTTCAGATGACCGTCCTCGTCGAGGAAGCCGGCATCGCCGGTCATGAAGTAACCCTCGGCATTGAGCGACTCAGCCGTCGCATCCGGGCGCTTGTAGTATTCCTTGAGCAGCATCGGCCCCTTGACCAGCACCTCGCCGTTGTCGGCAATCTTGATGTCGACTCCGGGCGCCGGTTGCCCGACGGAGTCGAACTTGATCTGGCCGTCCGGCTGCAGGCAGACGTAGGCACAGGTTTCGGTCTGGCCGTAGAACTGCTTGAGATTGATGCCCATCGAGCGGTAGAAGCGGAACAGTTCCGGGCCGATCGCGGCGCCGGCCGTGTAGGCCACGCGGATGCGGCTCATGCCGAGCACGTTGCGCAACGGGCCATAAACCAGCAGGTTGCCGAGCCAGTATTGCAGGCGATCGCCGAAGCCGACCGACTTGCCATCAAGGATGTCGGCGCCGCAGCGTTTGGCCACCGCCATGAAGTGGTGGAACATGGTCTGTTTGAGCTTGCCAGCGTCCTCCATGCGGATCATGACCGAGGTCAGCAGGCTCTCGAAGACGCGCGGCGGGGCGAAATAGCAGGTTGGACCAATTTCGCGCAGGTCGGACATCACCGTATCGCCGGACTCCGGGCAGTTGATGGTGAAACCGGCGACCAGCGCCTGGGCGTAGGAAAACAGGTGGTCGCCGACCCAGGCCATGGGCAGGTAGGAGAGGATGTCACCGTCGGCGCCGAGATGATCGACTTGTACGCCACCCTGTGCCGCGGCAATAAACGCCGCGTGCGTCTGGCAAACCCCCTTCGGCTTGCCGGTGGTGCCCGAGGTGTAGAGCATTACCGAGGTGTCGTCGAAATGCCCCTGCTCGACTTCGGCATTCAGGAAATCGGCGTGATTGCGGTCGTGAATCCGCCCCATTTCCATCAGTTCATGGATGTCATGCAAGTAGGATTGGCTGTAGTGCCGCATGCCACGCGGGTCGTCATAAATGATCTGTTCCAGGGTGCCGACCTGGTCACGGATCTCGAGCATTTTGTCGACCTGCTCCTGATCCTCGACCACCACGAAGCGAATGCCGGCATCCTGCAGCACGAACAACATCTCGTTGGCCACGGCGTCCTGATAGAGCGGCACCGGCACGCCACCCAGACACTGGGCCGCCGTCATCATCATGTACAGGTGGGGGCGGTTGTCGCCGATGATCGCCAGATTGTCGCCCCGCTTGAAACCGAGAGAGGCCAGGCCACAGGCCAGCGCGCGAACCCGATCGGCAACATCCGACCAGCTCCAGGTTTGCCAGATGCCGAGATACTTTTCACGCATGGCCGGCGCCTGCGGGCGAACGGTAGCGTGATGGAACAGTAGCCGCGGGAAGGTGTGCAAACCATCCAGCGCGGCGAAATTCGCCTGCTTGGGCATCTCTTGTCTCCTCCGCCGCGTCTCATTGTCCGCGGTCTAACATTCGTTTGAATCATTGTGACCCCGGCCAGCTTACATAGACCTTGCAGGGCGCCACACAATCTCACAGTTGCGCCCCAGTGTATGTACACTCGCGGCTTATAATTGTCATCCGGCAGACATTCCAGGAAATAAATTGAAAAACGCTGAGGAACTGCTTCGCGCCTCTGCCTGGGGGCCGGCATTGACCGCCGAGGAAATGGAGAAAGCCATCACCGGCACCTTCGAGCGCAGTTTTGCGCCCGGCGCTTTCATCTGCATGAAAGGCGAAACGGTCGATTACTGGATGGGCATCATCGACGGGCTGGGCAAGATGGCCAGTCACTGGACCACGGGCAAAACCACCTCGCTGACCGGCATCAGTACCGGCGGCTGGTTCGGCGAAGGCTCGCTGCTCAAGAGTGAACCACGCCGCTACGATGTCATGGCACTGCGCGAAACCCGAGTGGCGTTCATGAGTCGCAGCACCTTCCTGTGGCTGCTCGACCACAGCATCCCGTTCAACCGCCACATCATCGCGCAGTTGAACGAACGCCTGGGCCAGTTCGTCGGCATGATCGAAAACGAGCGCATGCTCGACACCGACGCCCGCATCGCGCGCGGCCTGGCCGCCCTGTTCAACCCGGTGCTCTACCCCGGTACCAATCGCCTGCTGCAGATTTCTCAGGAGGAACTCGGCTATCTGGCCGGGGTGTCTCGGCAACGGGCCAATCAGGCGCTGAAAGTCCTGGAAGACGCCGGCCTGGTGCGCAGCGAATATGGCGGCATCAATATTCTCGACCTCGAGGGGCTGCGCGCCTTCCGCGACTGACTGCCACGGTCAACCGGAAAAAACGCCCATAATCCGCATGATTCGAGACGGCCTCTGGGCGCCAGGCCGCGCGTCGACGATTACGCTGACTTGCCTGCAGCCTGAGACTTCAGGGAGGCAGCCAATTGCGCCGCCTCCCTTGCAAAAACCTTCACCAACATTCCAACCGTCCTTTGTCATAATGTCACCCTGACAAAAATTCTGAGGCAGTCGATGATGCGCGCAATCTTTATCTTTTTGGGTCTGGTGCTGCTGGCCGCAGTGGCCTGGGTCTGGGCGACCCTGACCTGGAGTTACTCGGAAGGTGAGCGGGCTGGCTACATTCAAAAGCTGTCACGCAAGGGCTGGCTGTGCAAGACCTGGGAAGGCGAAGTTGCCATGGTGACCATGCCGGGCGCCATTCCGGACCGCTTTGAATTTTCGGTACGTGACGAAGCCGTTGCCGCCAAGATCAATGCGCTGGCTGGCCAACGCATCGTGCTGATCTACTCGCAGCACAAATTCATTCCCACCAGTTGCTTCGGTGAGACCGAGTATTTTGTCACTGACGTCCGTGCCGTCACGGAACAACCGGTGTCAACCGCACCGGCAGTCGCCCCGCCCCTGACCCCGCCAGCCCCCGCACCCGCGCCGGCCGCTCCCGCCAAGTAGGCTGAAAAACGACGGGGGTGATCGCCTCGCCGTCATGGTCTCCGCCATCCCAATCGGGACTGGATGGCGGCGTTTGGCCGGCATGGCCGGCAACCGCTCCAAATCGCGCGCCTGGAAATCACGCAGGCGCTTGATCTGCGACTGCTTTTCTTCTTCGCTGTCATAGGTCAGCTTGCCTTGGAAAACTTGCACCCCAAGCCAGTTTCAGGGCATTGGATTCACCGCATGGCGGCGCAGAGCATGAATGTCTGCCAAGCTTGTTCACATCGGTGACCTTGGGCAATCGCTAAACGGCATCGTCGCCACCGATTCAGACAGCCTCCCTGACGACCTCCTTCGGCTCACGCTTGTTTTCCGGGGCGAAGTAGAGCACCGTCCAGCCGGGCTCGGCCGTGAAAGGCAGCTCGCTGGAGTAAAGCCGGAAGGTACCGTCGGGCGTCACGGCGGCAACGAGCAGCCAGTCGGTGCCCGGTTCGCCGAGGCGTTGCCGCATGTTGTCAAAGGTGTAGGTTTTGCTCAGGACCGAAGTCTGAACTTTCCAGCCTTCGTCCAGGCGCTGATTCAACGTTTCGAAATCGGCGCTGGCGTTGAAGGCGATATGGCCGCGCCGCTGCAATGTCAGGCGCTTCGGCTCATGGCGCGACTCCTGATGGGTAGCCAATTGGAAAGCCCGGTGATGGCCGAAACTGCGGCCCATCGCCTTGCACACCAGGGCGTTATAGAAATCGTTGTCGGTCGCTGCCAAAAGGTGGTTCAAATGCAGTGTTTCCAGCGTGTTTTCGGCATGCTCGGAGAGAATTTCGCCGTAATAGATGTCTATGCCATCCATCCGTGCCGTTTTCAGCCGGTGATAGGCACCATCGACGAGCAGCACTTCGACTTCGTATTTCTTCAGGGCTTTGGCCAGTTCATTGGTCCACGGCGAGGCGCCGACAATGAGCAAGCCGTTCGCCGTCTTGGCCGCGAGGCCCAGGTGACGGGAAAAGCGGCCGATAGTCAGGCCATGGGCCAGCACGGTGGTGATGATGACGAGAAAAACGATGAACGGCAGTTTCTCGCCATCGGGATAGCCAGCCGCCACCAGGGCCGGGCCAAAAATACCGGCCGTCGCCGCCGCAACAATTCCGCGCGGGGCAATCCAGGACAGCAGCTTGCGATCGGCCATCCGCATCGGCGCGCCTATGGTCGCCAGCATGATAGTCAGCGGGCGGACGAGGAAAACCACGGCAACGACGAACATCAAAATCCGGAAATCCATCAGGTAAATCAATTGTCGGTCGAGCTGCGAGGGAATGACGATGAACAGTACCGACAGGAGAATGACCGTCAGGTTTTCCTTGAAGCGCATCAAGTCTTCGCGGTCGACCAGTTTCATGTTGCCCAGCACCAGCCCCATCGCCGTGACGCTGAGCAGCCCGGCTTCGTTCTGGACCATATTGCTGGCCGAATAGACGAGGAGGACGAGGACCAACAGCAAGGGCGCTTTCAGATGCTCGGGAACAAGTCCGCGCTGGTACAGCCAGCCGGTCAGCCATCCGCCGCCACCGCCCAGCAGCATCATGACCGCCAGCGCCATACCGACCCCAGCGAGGGTTTCGGCCCAGCCACTGCCGGCAATGGTGAAATACTGAAAAGCCAGCACGGCGAGCAGAACGCCGATCGGATCGTTGACGATGCCTTCCCACTTGAGCAGAGAAGCCGACTCCTTGTTGAGGCGAACCTGGCGCAGCAAAGGCAAAATGACGGTCGGGCCGGTGACGACCAGAATGGCCCCGAGCACCGAGGCGACCGGCCAGCTCAGACCGGCGATGCGGTGTGCGGCGAAACTGCCGAACAGCCAGGCCAACGGTGGCCCAAGCAGGGTCAGGCGACCGATCCCTTTGCCAACCCGGCGGAACTCCTCCAGCTTCAAGTCCATGCCGCCTTCAAAAAGGATGATCGCCACCCCCAGCCCGATCAAATCCGCCAGATCGTGCGGCGACATGCCGGGCGCAATAAAGCCGGAAACCGGCCCGAGGATCAGCCCGACCGTAATCAGCACGACAATGGCCGGGATCTGGAAACGCCAGGCCAGCCACTGGCTGGAAAGCCCGGCAAACAAGAGTGTCAGAAGAAGGGTGGCTGTATTCATTCAGGATGCTCAACAGATGACAGCGCGTATTCTCCTGGCTGACGGAGAACGGATTTTCATCCCACACGCGTTGTTCGGGGCCGGTGCCACACAGGCGGCAGTCGCGACGGGACGTTCTGGCGGATTCTAGCAGACCGCGTCGGCGCTGCCCGTTTCGCCCGTCCACCGCCGCCCTCATGGCGAAAGAAGATGATCCGCCGGCTTGCCACGGTCAACCGGAAATTCTGCCCAAAATTGAAATCGCTGCCACGACTACTCGGGGTAGCTGATGGGCAATGTTATTTCGATTCGCGTCCCGGCCCCTGGCGCACTGTCGATCTGGCAGCGCGCGCCAATCTGCCCGGCATGCTCCTTCAGCCCGGTCAGCCCGAAATGGCCGGCCGGCGTCGCCGCCGGGTCGAAGCCGCAACCATTGTCGCTCAGAGTCAAGCTCAAAATGCTGTCGCCCTCACCCGCCGCCAGCCGCAGTTCAACCTGACTGGCGCCGGCGTGCCGTTCGACGTTGCGCAAGCCTTCCTCGACCATGCGGAACAGCGTTTCAGCCGACGCCTGGGCAAAACCGGCCATTGCCGGAGCACAGTCGAAACGGGTCTGAATGCCGGTGCGTGCGGAAAATCGCTGCAAATGCTCGGCCAGCGACGCGCCCAGACCAATGTCGCGTACCGCATTGAAGCGCATCTGGGTAATCGCCGCGCGCGCTTCGGCCAGCCCCAAGCGGGCGGTTTCCTCGGCCTGCTCAAGCTCGGCCGGCAGGGCGGCAGGATCGCTCACGGCCAGTCGCTTCAGCACACGAATCTGGGCCACCATGGCCATCATCGAGTGGCCCAGCGTGTCATGCAGGTCACGAGCCAGACGCAGGCGTTCGCGAAACGTCTCGGCGTAACGCGATTCTTCGGCCAGGCGCTCGATTTCCAGCGTTCGCGCGACGACCCGGCGATCAAGTTCCTCGTTGAGTTGGGTCAACGCGGCTCGTTCGGCATCGAGCGACGCGAACAGACGAGACAGTACCTCAGCCAGGCGCGACGCCTCATCGCGTCCGGGCGGCACGGCAATTTGCCGGACCTTGCCGGCCAGCATTTCTTCGGCCGAATCGGCGATCTGCGTAATCCGCCGGGTCAGCCGCCGCCCGAGCAGCAGCCCGCACGCGCCGCCGGCCAGGCCCAGCGCGAAGATGGTGAAAAACATTTTCCAGCCGGTCAACCGGGCCTCATGGCGCAATTCGGAGAGCGGCTGAACGGCGCTGACTTGCCAGCCGGAGCGCGCCATGTCCGGGTTGACGGAGGGTCTTGCCGTGACGCTGAGCAACTCGCCGTCGTCAGGCAGACGTTGGCCGATGCGGGCGTGATTCGAACTGATCTGGATGCTGCCGCTGTCGTCGGCCAGTACCCACTCTTCGCCAGCCGCCAGTTTGAAATCCGCGGCCAGCGAAGGCGCCAGCGCATTGGCCCAGGTCCAGTCGAGGCGACCGACCAGGGTGCCCACCTCGGCGCCGCGAACGTTGCGGATAGCCACGGTCTGGGCGATATAGCGACCTTGCAGACCCTGATTGTCGGCCAGCGGCTGGCCGCTCGCCTTGCCGAGATTTCGGCCGTCGCGGTCGAAGGCCTCAATTGCAATGAATTCGGGAAAAACCAGGCGCATGTCACGCAACACACTGGGCAAGTCGTCGCCCGCTGCATGCCCGAGATGCTGACCAAGAATCGCCGCCGTGGCGCGCAGGGCCTGCTGGCGGAGCAGGATGCCCTGGGCCAGTTCGCCGGCAACCTGATCGGCCAGGGCCTGCAGGTGCTCGCTTTCGCGCGCCATGACCGCTTCGCTGGCCCGATGTCCGGCCCACAGGCCGGCCAGGGTGCCGATGCCTAGGGAAAGGGCGAGAACCAGCCAGCCAACGGCCGCCCCCAGGCTGGCCCGAGGATCGATCCGGCGAGCACCGGTTGGCTGGGTTTCAGGGTTCGGCGGCGGCATGGCGAGTGCATTCCGTGTGATCTTGTCGCGGATTATGTAGTCTACTCGCCAAGGCATCAAAGCCGCCTGGCGAAAATCCGGCACTGATGCAGATGAACGAAGGCGAGGATGAGCGAGATGGCGAGCCAGATGAGCACCGAGGCAAAAAAACGTATCCGGGTATTGGTGGTCGACGATCAGGCCCTGATTCGCCGCGGCATGGCGCTGATGATCGAAGCCCAGCCCGGCCTTTGTGTCGTTGGCCAGGCCGAGGATGGCGAGGTGGCCGTGCGTCTGGCCAACGAGCTGAAACCCGATGTCGTGCTGATGGATCTCAATATGCCGCGCCTGGGGGGGGTTGCCGCCACCCGGCAGATCACCCGGGAACTGCCCGAGGTGCGGGTCATGGTGCTGACCACCTTCGATACCGACGAACTGGTTTTCGATGCCATTCAGGCCGGCGCCGGCTCCTATCTGCTCAAGGACGCCAGCGAAGACGAGGTGGTCGACGCCATCTTCGCAGCCCATCGCGGCGAATCGCGCATGACGCCAGCCATAGCACGCAAGGTGCTCGACCAGTTCCGGGTGCTCGCCGGCCGGGCCGGTTCGCCGCTGGCCGACAAGGAAGGCGCGCATGCGGCCACCGACAGCGGCGAGCCGCTGAGCGACAAGGAAGCCCAAGTCCTTGAACTGATTGCCCAGGGATTGGGCAATCGCCAGATCGCCGAACGTATCTTTCTGGCCGAAGGTACGGTCAAGAACTACGTCAGCCGCATCATGGAAAAGCTGCACGCCCGCAGCCGCACGGAACTCGCCGTCATCGCCCTGCGCGAACGCCGCTCCTGAGCACTGCCGCCCGCATCGGGCGAGCTCGCACCCTCGTCAAATGACTTTCGTCACCTGCGATCGTGACATTACTCCCTCTGCATTCGTGACTTTCGGCCGCTGAAGAACGTCTTGCTGCGTCCTACATTGGAGTCATGGAAGCAAGGGATGCAGCAACGGTATCTGCAACAAACCGCCCCGATCCGAACACCCCGACCAGGCTTCCCGATCGGGTCAAGGCAGAAAGGAAGATCATGAAACACATCGAGCACAGATCAGTTCTAGCCGCCACGCTAGCCGGGCTGATCGCCATCGCGCCAGCCATTCGTGCCGAATCTTTAGCGACGCCCGATGGCACCGTGCGAACCGCGACCTTCGCCAACGGCGGTATCGGGGATCAGGACCTGAAGCGCATGCACCTGCTGGCGCCCAGATTCCCCTTGCACATCCTGTTGGCAACCCATCCGAATGGCGAGTTTCTGGCCAAAGTGCCGGTCACCATTCGCGATCAGCAGGGCAACACCGTATTCGAGATATCCGATGCCGGCCCGCTGCTCTACGTGAATCTGCCGGATGGCCATTACCAGATCACGGCGACGGTTGCCGGCATGGCACAAACCCGCAACATCACCCTGCATTCCCACGCAGCAAGAGAAGTCGATTTCTACTGGCCACAGGCTGCGGCTTGATCGCTGCCGCTGTTGGCACCCCGGGCCGATAACGCCCGATATTGAAACAGCCAAAGGAGTCCATCATGAAAAACCAAATCAACCATCAACACAGTAATGTCTTCACCATGAGTGCCGTCGCCCTCGCCACCATGCTCGCTTTGGGCACCGGCATGCGGGCCTATGCCGTCGAGAAAACCGCCGCGCCAACGGTAGCGCCCACCGTGGCAACTGCGCCGGCCAACAAGCCCGAGGCTGATGCCCTGCTGCGCTTCTCGCAAGCCGGACGGACGGCAATTGACAACATCAAAGTGGCCCGTATCCATCTGAACGACGGGAAGTCCGACCTCGCCATGGGCGAACTGAAGGAGGCTCAGAGCGCACTGATGACCGCCAAGGCCGAAGCACCAACTTTTGTCGATCAAACCAAGGTGATGGTGCAGGGCAAACAGGTCGGCCAAGAGTCGGCGAAGGTCACGGCCGATCTGGTTCCGGTCGGCAGCGATATCGTTCTTGCCGACAATTTCAAGCTTTCCGAAAAGCATCGTCCTTTCCTGTCCAAGGCCAAGGATTTTCTTTCCAGAGGTAACCAGAAGAGCGCTGTCGAGACCCTGAAGCAAGGGGAAATAGACATCGCGGTCAGCCGCGTCTGGATGCCACTGTCGAATACCGAAAGACAGCTCGACAAGGCAATTTCATTGGCCGCCAAGAAGGATTATTACAATGCCAACCTGGCGCTCAAGGCGATCGAGGACGGTTTGCAGGTCGACATCGCCAGCTATGATCTGGCACCCGCCCATGGGCACCATTCCTAAGCAGTGCTGATGCATCGCAGCCGGGCGCTGAGGAATAAATTCCTCACCGCCCCGCCACATCGGAAAATGGCGAGGGCCATAGCCTCGCCGTTATTGTCTCCGCCATCCCAATCGGGACTGGTTTGCTGCGCTCCTTTCGAAGCGCTGACTTACATGCTGCGCCGGTACTGGCCGCCAACTTCATAGAGTGCTGTGCTGATCTGACCCAGCGAGCAGCACTTCACGGCATCGACCAGCACGGCAAAGACATTGCCGTCTTCGATTACGGTTTGCTTGAGTTTGGCCAGCATGGCCGGTGACCGATCCGCATTGCGCGCCTGGAAATCACGCAGGCGCTTGATCTGCGACTGCTTTTCTTCCTCGCTTGACCGGGCCAGCTCGATTTCCTGCTGGGCCATGCCCTTGGGGTTGAGGAAGGTATTCACGCCAATGATCGGGTAGGAGCCGTCGTGCTTCTTGTGCTCGTAATACATCGACTCTTCCTGGATCTTGCCGCGCTGGTAGCCGGTTTCCATGGCACCCAGCACGCCGCCGCGGGACGCGATGGCTTCAAATTCCTTCAACACGGCTTCTTCGACCAGATCGGTCAGCTCGTCGATGACGAAGGCGCCCTGGTTCGGGTTTTCATTCTTGGCGACACCCCATTCACGGTTGATGATGAGCTGGATGGCCATGGCACGGCGCACAGACTCTTCCGTCGGCGTGGTGATCGCCTCGTCGTAAGCGTTGGTGTGCAGCGAGTTGCAGTTGTCGTAGATGGCGATCAGCGCCTGCAGCGTGGTGCGGATATCGTTGAAGTCCATTTCCTGGGCGTGCAGCGAGCGGCCGGAGGTCTGGATGTGGTACTTCAGCTTCTGGCTGCGCTCGTTGGCGCCGTACTTGTTCTTCATCGCAATCGCCCAGATGCGGCGGGCGACGCGGCCGATCACCGAGTATTCCGGGTCCATGCCGTTGCTGAAGAAGAAGGACAGGTTCGGCGCGAAATCATCGATGTGCATGCCACGCGCCAGATACGATTCTACGTAGGTGAAGCCGTTGGACAGCGTGAAGGCGAGCTGGCTGATCGGGTTGGCGCCGGCTTCGGCAATGTGATAACCGGAGATCGACACCGAATAGAAGTTCTGAACCTGATTATGGACAAAGAATTCCTGAATGTCGCCCATCATTTTCAGCGCGAATTCGGTGGAGAAAATGCAGGTGTTCTGGCCCTGGTCTTCCTTCAGGATATCGGCCTGGACAGTACCGCGTACCGAAGACAGCGTCCATTCGCGGATTTTCTGGGCTTCATCTTCGGTCGGTTCGCGACCGTTATCCGTCTTGAACTTGGCCAGCTGCTGGTCGATGGCGGTATTGAAGAAACAGGCGAGGATGATCGGCGCCGGGCCGTTGATGGTCATTGACACAGACGTGGTCGGCGCGAGCAGGTCGAAGCCGTCATAAAGCACTTTCAGGTCATCCAGGGTGGCAATCGAAACGCCAGAGTTGCCAATCTTGCCGTAGATGTCAGGGCGCTCGTCCGGATCGCAACCGTACAGGGTGACCGAATCGAAAGCGGTTGAGAGACGGTGCGCCGGCATGCCTTCGGAGACCCGCTTGAAGCGGCGGTTGGTGCGGAAGGCATCGCCTTCGCCGGCGAACATCCGGGTCGGATCTTCACCCTCTCGCTTGAAAGCAAAGACGCCAGCGGTGTAAGGGAAGGAGCCGGGAACGTTTTCCTTCATCAGGAAGCGCAGGATTTCGCCATCATCGGTATAGCGCGGCAGGATGACCTTGCGAATCTTGGTGCCTGATAGCGACAGGCTGGTGAGCTGGGTACGGATTTCCTTGTCGCGAATCTTCACAACATATTCGTCACCCGAGTAAGCGGCAACAGTATCCGGCCACATGTCGAGCAACTTCTTGGCCTTCGGATCCTGAGCGCCATCCTTCAATGCGGCCATTTCGTCGAAATCTGCGGTCACCTTGTCGCACGCCGCAAAGATGTCTTTGGAAATACGCAGCGACTGGCGTTCCCGGGCAATCCTGACCTGTGTTTCGGTATGGGCGTGGTAGCTGCGAACACTATCGGCGATCTCGGCCAGATAACGGACACGTTGCGCCGGTACGATGGCACGCTGCGCCGAGGACTGCTTCACGGTAACGAGTGGCAACTTGCCCGGCTTCAGTTGCAAGCCTTTTTCGCAAAGCGCCGGCACCAGGGCCTGATACAGCGCGGTGACGCCATCGTCGTTGAAGCGGGCGGCCTGAGTGCCGAACACCGGCATTTCATCAGTAGCGGTCGAGAAGGCTTCCCGGTTGCGCTGATACTGCTTGCGCACATCGCGGAGCGCATCCTCGGCCCCCTTGCGGTCGAACTTGTTGATCGCTACGAAATCTGCGAAGTCGAGCATGTCGATCTTTTCGAGTTGGCTAGCGGCACCAAACTCGGGTGTCATCACATAGAGCGACAAATCGACGAAAGGCACGATGGCCGCATTGCCCTGGCCGATGCCGGAGGTCTCGACAATTACCAGATCGAATCCCGACAACTTGCAGGCGGCAATCACCTCTGGCAGCGCAACGGAAATTTCGGAGCCGGTATCCCGCGTCGCCAGCGAGCGCATGAAAATATTCGGATGCTCGATGGCATTCATGCGAATTCGGTCGCCAAGCAGGGCGCCACCGGTACGCTTGCGCGAGGGATCAATGGAGATCAACCCGATTTTGACGCTATCACTCTGGTCGAGACGGAAACGGCGAACGATTTCATCGGTCAGCGACGACTTGCCGGCACCGCCCGTTCCGGTAATACCGAGTACCGGCACGCTCATCTCGGCCGCTGCCTTGAGCAACGGGTCTTTCAAGGCCGGCGCTTCGCCATTTTCAAGGAGGGTAATGACGCGGGCCAGCAAACGCTTGTCACCAGCCTTCAAACCGGCGAGAACCTGCTCAACTCCTGGCACACCTTCAGCCGCCAGATCGTAGTCTGAATGCTGTACGACCTCGTTGATCATGCCTTGCAGACCCAGATGCACACCATCTTCCGGCGCGTAGATACGGGTCACGCCATAGGCGTGCAGCTCCTTGATTTCAGACGGAACAATTACCCCGCCACCACCGCCGAAGACCTTGATATTCTCACCACCGTTTGCCTTGAGCAGGTCTATCATGTACTTGAAAAATTCGACATGACCGCCTTGGTACGACGTAATGCAAATGCCCTGCACATCTTCCTGCAGTGCCGCATTGACGATCTCCTGCACCGAGCGGTTGTGACCAAGGTGAATCACCTCCGAACCCGTCGATTGCAGGATACGGCGCATGATATTGATCGAGGCATCGTGTCCATCAAACAACGATGCAGCGGTCACGAAACGCACCTTGTTCTTGGGCTTGTATGGGGAGAGCTTCTTGGCAACGGAAAGATTGGTCATGTCGGCGGTCTCATCGAAAAGTGGTGAAGGCGCTCATGGTAATCCGCATTAATGGTCTGACCATTGCTGTCGACGACGACAATCGTGCAAATTCCGCCAAGATGATAGAGTACTACGGTCAACCGGAAAATTTACCCAAAATGCTGCATTGCACCAACCCGGATTCACCGTCACGTACACAAGCCACTGTTGCAATGGGCTTTGTTGTCGGCATGCTGGCCGGCCTCAAAAAGCGAAAAATCGACCCGGCGCCACTTCTGCAGACCACCGGGATTGATATTGCAGACACCGCCAGCCGAATTCCCATCGATCGCTACGCCGCCCTCTATAACCGCCTCAACCACGAACTGGACGACGAAGGCTTCGGCCTTTTTACCCAGCCGATGCGCGTCGGCAGTTTCGAATTCATGTGCCGAGGCTGCCTGAGCGCGCCGACACTGGCCGACGCGCTGACCCGGGCCAGTCGTTTTCTTCGTATCGTGCTACCGGATCTCGCGATCAGTGTTCGTCGCTCGCAGGGCCGGGCCGAACTCGTGATTGCTGAAACACGCAAGCTGGCCGACAGCCTGGACGCCACGGGTCGCATTTTCGCTTTCGAATGGCTGCTTCGCTTGCTGCACGGGCTTTCGTGCTGGCTGGCCGGACGCAGTATCGGATTGGACAGTGTAATTTTCCCCTACCCAAAGCCTGATCACTTTGCTGACTACGCACTGATTTTCACCGAGGACTCGCGCTTCGCGCCGACCGTTGCGGGCGGCGTCGGGACGCTGGTTGCCAGCTTCAACGCCAACCTGCTCGACCTGCCCATTCGTCGTGATGAAGCGGCGCTCAGCACATTCCTTGACGGGGCCCCCGGCAAGCTCACCACCCTTTACCGGCGCGACCGGGAAATGGTGATCCGGGTCCGCGACCTGCTACGCGCCGCCCTGCCTGATACACTCACGCTTGATGACATCGCAGGCCGCCTCTATCTCTCCCCGCGTACCATCCACCGCCGACTGGAAGAAGAAGGCTCCAGCTTCCGCGGCATCAAGGATGCCTTGCGTCGTGACATGGCACTCTCGCGTCTTACCAAGACCAGGGATTCCATTGCCAAAGTTGCTGCCGACCTCGGCTACGCAGACACCTCGGCCTTCTATCGGGCCTTTGTGGATTGGACCGGCATGGCGCCCGTACACTATCGACAGAAATGGGCCGGAAAATCTGCCGGATCGAACTGAAGGAAATCGACGATGAAAACTAAATTAGCCCTTTTAGCGCTCTCCTTGCTGCTGACCAGCGTTGCATGGAGCGCCGGCTTTCTTGATCGCGAAATTTACTTTTCCGAAGCGGATATTCAGGCGCAAGTGGAGAAAAGCGGCACGATGCAGAAAAGCTACGGCAACGGCTTGATTGTCGTGTCGTTCATCGAAGCCCCCAGAATCACGCTGGGCACCCCTGAAGGACGGGCGGCGTTATCCGCTCACATCAATATTTCACTGCTCGGCAACCCAGCGGTCCCGGTGTTGGTCGAAGGCACCTCCGGGCTGCGCTATGACGACCACGCCAAAGCCTTTTTTCTGGACAATCCCGTGGCGCATTCGGTGCAGTCACAAGCCATCTCTCGGGAATCCGAGCCGATGGCCAGACAGGCCATTACGCAATTGATGACCTCATACTTTCGTAGCAAGCCAGTCTATATCCTGCGCGAAAACGGCACCGCACAAGAACAGGCAGCCCGCTGGCTGCTTCGCTCGATCCGCATCGAACCCGGCCGCGTGGCCGCCATTCTGTCTCCCGTCTGAAAACTCAGTCGGAACCAAACTCGCGGGAGTAGGGCTCGCGCAGATCAACCGGCTTGACGCCCTTCTTGCGCATGCGAATGTTCAGCATCTCGACGCCTACCGAGAAAGCCATGGCAAAGTAGATGTAACCCTTCGGGACATGGTGGCCGAAACCGTCGGCAATCAGCACCACGCCTACGACAACAAGGAATGACAGGGCAAGCATCTTGATCGTCGGGTGATTGGACACGAATTCGCCAATCGCCCGCGCGAACAGCATCATCAAGCCCACCGAAGCGACAACGGCAGCAATCATCACACCAACCTGACTGACCATGCCAATGGCCGTGATGATGGAATCCAGCGAAAACACCAGATCAATGACAATGATCTGCGCGATGACCCCGACAAAACTCGAGGCCACCTTACTGGACGTCTCGCCCTCCTCGCCTTCGAGCAACTGATGTACCTCACCGGTGCTCTTCCAGATCAGGAACAGGCCGCCAGCAATCAAAATCATGTCGCGACCTGAAATGCCATAGTCGAACAGGGTCAACACCGGCTCGGTCAGGCCAACGATCCACGACAGCACCAGCAGCAAGCCGATCCGCATGAACATCGCAAGGAAAAGGCCAATCCGTCGCGCCATTTCCTGCTTCTCTCTGGGCAGCTTATCGACCAGAATGGAAATGAAAATTATATTATCGATACCAAGCACCAACTCCAGCGCGGTCAGCGTAAAGAAAGCGATCCAGATTTCGGGAGAGAGCAGGAACTCGAGCATGGGGCGAAGGACGATAAATGATCAGGCGCCCATTGTAGAAAGCATGACCGACCAACGCCACCGATTCGCCGTAAGCATCTCTTCGAAAAACCCGAAGGGTTGCTCAAGCGTAACGTGGCAATGCGTTCGCCACGATAACGCGTGGCCGAGCCGGATATACGTCCTCTGCCAGCCCGTTCGCACTTGAATCGTTCCTGACAAGCAACGCGGCACCCGCAATTAGACGGGTAATCGAGCCACTGAGCGTTTATCGGTCGCTGCATTTCAAGGTATGGTGAGGCCGAAAGCAGCATCACGAGCGTCAACTTGATTTTGACGATCAACTCATTATTGGCGGCAAAGCGCCTTTGCTTTTTCGCCAGTTCGATCTTCCGTCATCTAAGCAACAACCACCGGGCAGCGTTGAATGGACCAGAACACTTTATTCGGGCAGGAATGGCAGGTCCTGCAGAACAATCATGAGCAACTTGAGAAAATGGCGCTACTGATCAAACTGGCGAGCATTGCGTTGTGCGTAGCCGGGCTTGCATCCGGACTCCCGCTGCGATGGACAGCATTCGCTGTTTCTCTATGCTGGCTACAGGAAGGAATATTCAAGACCTATCAGGCCAGACTGAGCGAACGGCTATTGCATATTGAATGCTTGCTCAGGCGGGAGCCAGAAGGACAGGAAGCCATGCAGCTTCATTCTCAATGGCTGCTCAGGCGCCCAGGCATGCTTCGCCTGTTGGTCAGCTATGCGGCAAGCGCTTGCCGCCCAACCGTAACACTGCCCTATCTGCCAATTTTGCTGGCATTGGGCGCCGAGTATTGTTTTTCAGTACGCTGAGGAGCAGCAACCATCAGTACCCCGATTGTGTGCAATGCTGCGATCCATCAAGATGTCGACGTAACCCAATCCGCTCAGGAGCACTGATGGTCAACGCAAAATCCCGTGAAGTCACACTGGCCGTCAAAATAACCGACGAATTGAACTCGGCTTTGGACCTGTTGCGCCAGAATTGGAAACTGGCGCCATCGAACATACCCCGTGGACTGGCATGCTCGGAATCCAAGGAAGGACAGTTCGTCCTGGTTGCATCCGAAGCCGCTTTCATCACGCTGCCGGGAGCCTGCGTCATCAAGGGGATCGGCGCGCTGGAACTGCTCGGCGCAGAACCTGCCTTTGAAGAGGGTGCCAAGTCAAAATCGCTGATTCTTAAGGCAACAAGCGATGGCTGGAAGTTTTCCGTCAAGTTCGTGCCGCCCATCGTTCGACTGCGTAACGCCTGAGCGCAGGACCGGACTATTTATCTAGCGTCTTTTCCAGGGCGGCCAGCAACTTCAGGGCACGCTCCCGATTTTTTTCGTTGGCCACCGTACGTTCAGCCACGTTGGCCGAATCTGCCAACGATGCTTTCACCAGCGCCTCATGGGGCGTCAGACCACCCAAGGCAGCATCCAGCATTTGATCGGCTTTCGCCTCAAGATCTTCATCCGACATTGGATTCTCTATTTCTTCTTCCGACATTCGATTCTCCATTTGAGTCGGCGAACTTCCAAACCGTTTCCGGGCGCAAGAAAAGGGTCCATCCGGGAATGAACCCTCCAGGCGCGCCACAGAAGGGGCGACAGGCAGGTCACATCAATGCGACACCGCTGATTTACTTGACGCCGGGCTTCCGGCCAGGCGCCGGGCGAGGAATATATCCGGACAGGCGACACTGGAAACCTTCTATCGCCTTACCCTTGACGTAACTGGTAAACGTACAGCGTGAGATATCGCCCCGCGCCGATAGTTCAGACAGGGAAACCCTGACGTCATCCAACGACATATTGGTGGCTTCGGCAATATCAAAATCGAGCAGTTGGCCGTGTTTCTTGAGGTGTTCGAGAACCTTTGCAGTGTTCATCAGGATTCCTTTCTGTAGCTTGACCAGCAATCGCATCAGCATAACCGCTTTTCAAGCAGCTAACGCTGCTCGCCGCGGCCCAAACAGCGGACAGACTGGATCGAAGCAAAGAGCGGTTGACTGGACCAAGAAAAAAAGCCCGCGCTAGGCGGGCTTGAATCCACTTCCTGGAGGAGATGGAGGAGACAGCTTGATTATCTCCAAAAACATTGTGCGCCGCAACAATATTTTTGTATCGAATTGTTACATGATCGACTCGATAAAGCCCGAGCGATTGCTGCACCGCGCCCAAACGTGATTAGGCCGTGCATTGCCTTTCAATGAAAAAGCCCCGCATGATCTGCGGGGCTTTCTGCGTCGGAAGACCGAAAGATTACTTGGACTTCTTGGTCACGGCAGCCATGTTGGCTTGAGCTGCATCCGCAAATTGCTTGGCCACGGCGTTCATGTTGCCAAATGCAGAATTGGCAGCAGCAATTGCGCTTTGAATGGCTGCAACGGCACCTTCAGAACCGGCCGGAGCGGACTTGGTGGCCATTTCGACCATACCAGCCATCGACTTCTTGAAGTCGCCGAATTGGGCTTCAACCATCTTGGCCAGTTCCTGCTGGGTCTGAGCGGAGATTTCGTAGACCGAACGCGAGTAGGCAACGGCCTTGTCGACGGCCGGCTGAGCCAGGGCGGTTTGAGCAGCCAGGGCAGCCTTCGGATCCTTGGCATCCATCACCGACTTGACGCCAGAAACGGTGTCTTCCAGAGCAGCACGGGCGGTATTCAGATTCAGTGCAGCAATGCGCTCGGCAGAAGCCAGGGCGGTATTGGCAACAGACAGCAGGGAGTCAACGGTAGCTTTGTTGGCGGCGGTGAATTGTTCGGTATTGATAGACATGGATGTCTCCTGGATAAGGTTGTCGGTGTGTTCGGTACTGAGTATAACGCACAAATTCCAAAAATTGTGCACTGCAGCAATTTTATTTGATACTGAATTTTACGATTTGAATCGGTGGCTCATCTTCCCTCGCCACGCTGCAAAATACAGCAAAAATCAAACCTTAAAAACCTTCATTTTCTATTGCAATCACCATCTGTTTCTTGGGCATACTTTCCCCCCCATGGGGCGCTAATGGATGTCGACCGACGATTCCGCCACCGCTTTTGTCCCTCAATTCCCTCTCGGCAAAGGCGGCAGCTTGGTCTGGCCATAATCCGACGGCTTGACCGACGACTACGGTCAACCGGAAAAAAGTGTCAAAAACCAAAATCCGCCAGCGCCGTAGCGGCTGGCAGTGCGAACCTGTTCAGACAGGAGTGAGCCGCGTGATGGAACCGCAGCATGCTGAAAGGAGCAGGAGCATTCCTTTTCTGAACGTCGGGTCGCTCTGAAACAGCCTGCCCGGTCGGCATTCCGATTCTCAAGACAGGATCAGGCCACGTGCCAAATCTTCGACGGCCACGGCGCGGATGATGGGCGCTCCTCGCGACCTGGCGCCACCAAAAATCGTGGCAAACGCCACATCAGCGGCATCTCGCCCGGTGCCAAAGTGCTCAAAGCCCATCGGTATGGCCGATGACCTCACGCAGAATGGGACTCGGTCAGCATTTCCGGTCGTGGCAAACGCACGCCAGCTCGACGAGCATGAATTTGCCGCCCCTGAGCCTGGTCATGTCCCTGATGTACCAGACGATGGCCTGAAGCCGATTGATTCACCGCCAAAGCCGGCGGGTCGCAACCCGACTACCGTTGCAAAGTAAAAAATGTCCAGGCCGACGCGGAGCGCCATCCATGTGCTTCGCGTCGGCCCTGAACAACGACTTAGCGAATGTCCAGCACGCTATCGTCCCAGGCGGCGTGCTTTTCCAGCCCGAGCAGGTTGGCCACGGTGGCCGCAATGTTCGACAAGCCGGCAGTTTCAGTCTGCTTCAGGCCCAGTTTGCCGCCACTGGCGTTATCGTAGAGGATCAGCGGTACCGGGTTCAGCGTGTGCGCGGTCTTGGCCTTGTACGAGCCATCCTTGTTCAGCGACGGCTGCTTGGTCTTCTTGTCCAGCTCGAACATTTCGTCAGCATTGCCGTGGTCGGCTGTAATCAGCGCCACGCCGCCCGCCGCATCGACCGCCTGCAGGACGCGGGCCAGCGACAAATCGACGGCCTCGACGGCCAGCGTCGCGGCATAGAAGTTACCGGTGTGGCCAACCATGTCGCCGTTGGCAAAGTTGCAGCGCAGGGTCTTGTACTGGCCGGACTGGATGGCGTCAATCATCGCATCGGCGATTTCGGCCGCTTTCATCCACGGACGCTGCTCGAAGGGCACGACGTCGCTCGGCACCTCCTGCCAGGTTTCACCCTCGAACTTGCCGGAGCGGTTGCCGTTCCAGAAATAGGTGACGTGGCCGAATTTCTGGGTTTCGGAGCAGGCAAACTGGGCAATGCCGGACTTGGCGAACCATTCGCCGGTGGTGTCCCTGATCGCCGGCGGGGCAACGAGGAAGCGGGCCGGCAGCTTCAAGTCACCGTCGTATTGCAGCATGCCGGCGTAGGTCACCTTCGGAAAGCGGACGCGGTCGAATTTGTCGAAATGCGCCTCTTCGAAAGCACGCGTGATTTCGATCGCCCGGTCGCCACGGAAGTTGAAGAAGACAACCGAATCGCCGTCCTCGATGGCGCCAATCGCCTTGCCGTGGTCAGCGATGACGAACGCCGGCAGATCCTGATCGATGGTGCCCGGATTCTGCTCACGCAGGCCGTTGACCGCCGCTGTCGCATTCGGAAACTGCGTGCCCTGGCCGAGCACATGGGTCTTCCAGCCTTTTTCGACCATCGCCCAGTTGGCGTCGTAGCGGTCCATCGTGATGAATTGGCGACCGCCGCCGGAAGCGATCCGGGCGTCGAAGCCGTCGGTGCTGATCTCGCCGAGGAAGGCTTCAAAGGGAACCACATATTCCAGCGCGCTGGTTTCCGGCACATCGCGGCCATCGAGCAAGACATGGATGCGCACGGTCTTGATGCCTTCCGCCTTGGCTTGCACGACCATGGCTTTCAGGTGATCGATATGGCTATGCACGTTGCCGTCCGAGAACAGCCCCATGAAATGCACGACGCCACGACCGGTCTTGGCGCCGGCGATGATCTGCTGCCATGCCTCGCCCTGCCAGATGGCGCCGGAGGCGATGGCGTTGGAGACCAGCGAAGCGCCCTGGCTATAGACCTGACCGGCGCCGATGGCGTTGTGGCCGACTTCGGAATTACCCATGTCGTCGTCGGACGGCATGCCAACGGCGGTGCCATGGGCACGCAGGCGGATGTTCGGGTAATGGGCAAACAGGCGATCCAGCGTCGGCTTCTTGGCGGCGGCAATCGCGCTGCCGACATCGGTCTTGGGCAAGCCGTAGCCGTCCATCACAATAATGACGACAGGGCCTTGAATTCCTTGGAAATTGGGGAGCTTCTGCAGCATGATGGGTTCCGGCAGCGAGGGAAAAGCAGTATTTTACCTTTCGCACCGCCCAAAACCCATGGAAAACCCGATGTCAGCCCAGCTCAAACCCAGTGAAATCGTCCGCCAGCTTTCCCAGCACGTGATTGGTCAGGAAGACGCCAAGCGCACGCTGGCCGTGGCCATCTACGCGCACTTCCGGCGCATGTCGGCGAACGCTGCGGAGGACAGCGTCGAGCTGACCAAGAGCAATATCCTCCTCATCGGTCCGACCGGCACCGGCAAGACGCTGCTCTGCGAGACGCTGGCGCGCATTCTCGACGTACCCTTCGTCACGGCCGACGCCACATCACTGGCGCAGACCCAGTTTGTCGGCGACGAAATCGAGGCCATCCTGCACCGTCTGCTCGACCGCGCCAGTGACGACATCGACCGCGCCCAGCGCGGCATTGTTTTTGTCGACGAGGTCGACAAGCTCAAGGCCATCGGCGGCGAGGCCCGCGCCACCTCGGGCGAAAGCGTCCAGCATGCCCTGCTCAAGATCATGGAAGGCGCACCGGTACGCCTCAAGGACGGGCGGCACATCGACACCACGAACATCCTGTTCATCTGCGGCGGCGCCTTTGTCGGGCTGGATCACATCCTGACCCAGACCCACACCTTCGGCTTCATTTCGACGACTGGCGGCGACGATCATAAAATCCTTGAGCGCCTGAATGCCCGTGTCAAACCGACCGACTTGCTGGAATTCGGCCTGATTCCGGAATTCGCCGGCCGCCTGCCCATTGTCACCCGCCTGCACGACCTGACGCAGGACATGCTGATCCGCATCCTGACCGAGCCGAAAAATGCCATCTACCGCCAGTTCCGCGCCATGTTGGCGGCTGATGGCGTGGACCTCCAGATCGAGCCCACCGTCTTTCGCCAGATGGCCGAACTGGCCATCGAATACAAGGCCGGCGCACGCAGCCTGCGCGGCATCTTCGAGGAAATGATGACCGACGTGATGTATGCCGTGCCGGATAACCCGGCCATTCGTCGCGTCGTGATCCGCTCGCTGTTCGAACGCGCCGAGATGTCCACGGGCTGAGACAGAACGCTAGTTGCCGCGGTCAACCGGAAAAAATACCGAAAATTGAAATATTCCGGCAGCCACTAATCGGGCGCCAGCCCCCGCGCCCTGAGCTCGGCCTTCTTGTGCATGGGTGGAAAAACATCCTTGTCGAACCAGCGATGAAAACGCTGCGCGCGTTCGTCAGCCCTGTGGGCTCGATGGTTCAACCACGCCAGCACGGCCGCCTCGCCAAACCACCAGTCGCCGCGCACGTCCTGAAAAAAGCCGTGCTCGCCGTAAGCGATGCGCAATCGACGCCGAGCCTTGTCATCCGGCTTTTCCCGCATCACGTTGAAAACATCGCTGGCCATCACCCGGCATTGATCGATGTCCCATTCGATCCGAACATGCAGGTCGTTGAACGCATGGTAACTGCCGTTGAACTCATGCAACGCCAGCCAGCGAAAGCCGCGATAGCCGGCTGAACCGTGGTTGACGATGAGACGAGCCGCGAAGGTGCCGATGATCGGGACGCAGATGACAAAACCGATGAGGCGCCCGAAGAGGAACGACGCGACGCCAAAGCAGATCATCAGGGATATGGCGGCCAAGGCATACCTTAGCCAGCGCGAATTGCGCTCGCTGGGATCGGCAGGCGAAAAGATGGACATGGGAAACCCGTGCAGACAAACCATGGACAATACACGGTCGGAATTATGGTCTCTCCGGCTGATAACGGCCAATCAACCCGAAAAAAAGGGCCCGAAGGCCCAAAGACGCAAGGAAAACGCGGCATTTCTAGAATGAATAGTTCAGGCCCGCCATATAGCCCTCCGGATCAAATCCGCTGGTGATCACGTTGCCCACCAGATTGCCGCCATCGGCCAGGCTGTACTTCGCATTCTGGCTATTGAGCATCTTGCCCCATGATGCGTAGAGCTTGGTGTTCGCATAGAGATCGTAGCTATAGCCAAGCCCCCACAATTTGGCATCTTTATTGAGCGGCGAACGATCGTTGAAACTGGTATAGCTCGTATAAATTCGGTGACTGCCGATCGGCACCGCGGCGCTGACGCTCCAGCCCGACGATTTGGACAAGGACTTCGTCACGCTCTCATAGTTGCCACCGGAAATCTTTCCGCCAACGGCGGTGGCATGAAGTTTCACAACGCCAAAGTCGTAGTTTGCGGCGACTTGCCATCCCGTTTTCCGGGCCAATCAGATTTCGCCGGCCGACTCATAGCTCGCGTTGTAAATATTCCAACCGGTGAGGGCGGCGTTGAATGGCCCGTTCTTGTAGAACAACGCAAGATCGTAACCCTGGCCCGCCTTGTCATTGGTCTTGGTCGTCCCCGACACCACGGTATCGCTGACCACGTTGTTTTCGCTGCCGGTGGTGTAGGTCAGATGGCCAGTCAAGCCGTAGAAACTCGGCGTCAAATAGACCATCGAGTTATTCACCCGGGTAGGCATGCCGGCCAACGGCAAAATTGAACCTGAATACCCGTAAAAGCCGACGCCCATCGCATTGCCGGTCACTGCCGCAGCAAGATAGGAACCGGCGTATTGACGCCCAATGGTCACCGAGCCATATCGACCCGATGCCAGGCCGGCGTAAACCTGACGCGAAAACAGTTGGGAACCCGTACCCAACTGTCCGCCGGATGACGCGGCAGAATTGTTGATCCCGGGCACCACGCTGGCGTTACCCGTACTGCCGGTATCCAGCAATATCCCGGCTTCGGCCAAACCCACCACTTTCAGGTCGCCCCCCAGCCCCCGCTCTCCCTTGACACCAATACGGGAAGACGACAGTCCGCCTGAGCCGAAACTGACTTTATGGCCAGCACCGCTGTTCATGCTGCTGACGTTGACGTCTGCAACCCCATACACCGAGATACCGGAGGGACTTGTTTCAGCTGCCGGCGGTGCTTTGGCTACGGTCTGCGCTTCCATTTTCGCGTTAATCTGTTTCTGACTCTCTTGTGCGGCAAGTAGCTTGCCGATGAGTTGCTTCTGCTCCGCCAACTCCCGCTTCAATGCCTCAATCTCGCTATCGGCAAGCACCGGCATCGCAGCCAAGCAGCCAAATGTCGCAGACAATGCCTTGACCAAAAATCGTTGCCGGCTGGTCAGATAAATTCCCTCTTTCATGTTTACTCCTCCTTGTAAGGTTTGATTCCTATTGGCCGATGTGACCTGCCCTTGCGTAGCATCGGTCCGTGCCAATCGAGCGATGCCCTTCTGGGCTTTTTCTTGAAAACTTGCTGTTCACCATTTTTTCGCGGCATCAGGCGACCATTGCCAGACAACAAGGCGGCGGCCATTCCAATGCAGTGGCGGGAGAGGGCATGACAGGTTCGGCTTCTGTCGAAACCGAAACGTCAATACCCCCTTGGAATACTCAGGTCATGGCCATGCAGGCCAAGGCTGTCGCGGCAAAACTAGCGGCCTGGGGCATCACGTGATCGGCAAAAAAGCGCGCACTGTGGTACTTGCCGTTCAGAAAATCGGTGGCGCTGTCACCGTCTGCCAGCCGCTTGCCCGCCGCCAGTGCGGCGCGTCCCATCATCCAGCCGTTGCTGATGGTTACTGCCAAACTCAAATAGGGCACCGCTGCGGTCAACACCCCTTCGGGCTGGGTTTTCACCACCATCAGCAAGCCTTCAGTCACCTTGCGCCACTGCTCAAGGCCCTCCTGCAAACGCAGGCCAACCCGCTTCAAGGAGGGCTCCGGGTCCTGCTGCAATGCCGCGACCGTCGAATCAATCTCGGCAAACAAGCGTTGCGCCGTTGCCCCCCCATCGCGCAGCAACTTGCGGAAGATCAGGTCGTTGGCCTGAATGCCGGTCGTGCCCTCGTAGATGGTGGTGATCCGGGCGTCGCGCCAGAATTGGGCGGCGCCGGTTTCTTCGATGAAGCCCATGCCACCATGAATCTGAATACCCAAGGAGGCGACATCGATACCCATCTCGGTGCCGCCGCCCTTGACCAACGGGATCAGGAATTCAGCCATGACCAACTGCTCCTGACGAACGCTGGCATCGGCTTCTGCGTGCGCCCGATCCAGCAGGCTGGCCGTGTAATAGGCCAGCGCCCGCGCCGCCTCGACCCGCGTCTTCATCAGCATCAGCATGCGTTTGACATCAGGATGGCGATCGATGGCCACCAGCGCTTCGCCGGTCACCGCATCTCGCCCCTGCTTGCGCTCCGCCGCATAGGCAGCGGCGAGCTGATAGGCTCGCTCACCGAGCGCAACGCCCTGCAGGCCGACGCCATGGCGGGCTTCATTCATCATCACGAACATGTATTCAAGGCCGCGATTGGCCTTGCCGAGCAAATAGCCGACCGCGCCGCCCTGCTCGCCGAAGGCCATGACACAGGTCGGGCTACCGTGGATGCCCAGCTTGTGCTCGATCGAGGCACAGGCCACATCGTTGCGCGCACCGAGCGAACCGTCGGTATTGACCAGTATCTTGGGCACCAGGAACAGCGAAATCCCCTTCACCCCGGCCGGCGCGTCGGGCAATCGGGCGAGGACGAGATGCACGATGTTCTCCGCCATGTCGTGCTCGCCGTAGCTGATGAAGATCTTCTGGCCGAAGATGCGGTAGGTCCCATCGGCCTGCGGCTCGGCCCGGCTGCGCAGCAACGCCAGATCGGAACCGGCTTGCGGCTCGGTCAGGTTCATCGTGCCGGTCCATTCGCCGCTGATCATTTTGGCCAGATAGGTCTCGATCAGCTCGTCGCTGGCGCAGGTCATCAGGGCTTCGATGGCGCCGGTGGTCAACAACGGACAAACCGAAAAGGCCAGATTGGCCGAACAGACCATTTCCTTGACGGCCACGGCGAGCGCACCAGGCAGGCCCTGCCCCCCGAAGGCCGGCGAACAGGCAATACCGTTCCAGCCGCCCTCGCAATACTGGCGATAGGCCTCCTTCCAGCCCGGCGGGGTGCTCACCGCACCGTCCTGCCAGCGACAACCCTCGCGGTCGCCGACGGCATTGAGCGGGGCCAGCACTTCGCCGGTGAATTTCGCCGCTTCTTCGAGAATGGCGTCGGCCATGTCGGGCGTCGCCTCCTCGAAACCGGGCAGGCGGGCGATGCCGGGCAAGTCGGCCAGCTCGTCCATGGCGAAGCGCATGTCTTCAATCGGGGCGCGATAGTCGCTCATGGTCGCCCCCTCACAGCCGTTCGAAGATGCCGGCGGCACCCATGCCGGTGCCGATACACATGCTGACCATGCCGTACTTGCCGCCGGTGCGCTGCAGGCCATGCACCAGCGTGGCGGTGCGGATGGCGCCGGTCGCCCCGAGCGGATGGCCTAGCGCAATGGCGCCGCCGAGCGGGTTGATCTTGCTCGGATCGAGCGGCACATCCTTCAAAATGGCCAGCGCCTGTGCGGCGAAGGCTTCGTTGAGCTCGATCCAGTCGAGCTGATGCTCGGCGATGCCGGCCAGCTTGAGCGCCTTGGGAATTGCCGCGACCGGGCCAATGCCCATGATTTCCGGCGGTACGCCAGCCACGGCAAAGCTGCAGAAACGGGCCAGCGGCACCAGGTTGAACTGCTTGAGGATCTTTTCCGAAACGAGCAGCACTGCCGCCGCACCATCCGACATTTGCGAGGCATTGCCCGGCGTCACCGAGCCCTTGGAGTGGAACACCGGCTTCAACTTGGCCAGGCTCTGCACCGTCACGTCGGCGCGCGCGCCTTCATCGTTCTCGGCCAGGCGCTGGCGATGCTTGACCTCACCGGTCTTCAGGTCGGGCAGATACTCGTCGATCAGATACGGCGTGATCTCGGCCTTGAAATGGCCGGCATCGATCGCCGCACAGGCCTTCTGGTGCGAGGCGTAGGCGAAGGCATCCTGTTCTTCGCGGCTGACATGCCATTGCTGCGCCACCTTCTCGGCGGTCAGACCCATGCCGAAGGCGATGGCCCGCTGCTCGTCGTGGGCAAACACGGCCGGATTGACCACCACCTTGTTGCCCATCATGTTGGTCATCACCGTCATCGACTCGGTGCCGGCGGCGATCATCACGTCGGCCTGGCCGAGACGGATCTGATTGGCGGCATCGGCCACTGCCTGTGAACCGGATGAACAGAAGCGGTTGATGGTGATGCCCGGCACATTGTTGGGCAGCCCGGCTAGCAAGACGCCGATACGGGCGACGTTCATGCCCTGCTCGGCTTCCGGCATGGCGCAGCCGACGATCACGTCGCCGATCAGTGCCGGGTCGAGCCCCGGCGCCTGCGCCATGACACTCTTGAGGACGTGGGCCAGCAGGTCATCCGGCCGCACGTTGCGATACATGCCCTTGCGCTTGGCGACCGGGGTGCGGGTCACGGCGACGATATAGGCGTCCTGAATCTGTTTGTTCATTGTCTGTCTCCGCCGTCTCAGTTACGCAGGGGTTTGCCGGTGTCCAGCATGTGCTTGATGCGTGCCTGGGTTTCCGGGGTTTTGAGGAGTTCGAGGAATTGCCGGCGTTCGACGGCCAGCAGCCAGGCTTCATCGACCAGGCTGCCGTATGCCACTTCACCGCCGCACAGGGCAACGGCCACGGCACGGGAAACGCGGTAATCGTGGGCTGAAATCATGCCGCCTTCGCGCATGTTGACCAGCGTCATTTCCATGCTGGCAATGCCAGTCCGACCAGCGACCGGCACGCCACGCGCCGGGACCGGCGGGACATAACCGGCATCGGCCAGCAGACGGGCTTCCTTGAGGGCAACGAAAAGCAGTTCACGGGCATTGAACAGGATCGTGTCGCCCGCCTTGCCGAAGCCGAGATCGATCGCTTCATGAGCGCTCTTGCTCATCTTGCCCATGGCCACGGTCATGAAGGTTGGCGACAGGTTGCCGAGCACTTCGCCCGAAGTGCCTGACTGTGCCGCCCAGCGGGCCGCACGCAGCGCCAGCTCCTTGCAGCCACCGCCGGCCGGGATCAGCCCGACGCCGACTTCGACCAGACCGAGATAGCTTTCCATCGCCAGCACGCGCTTGGCAGCGTGCATGGCGAACTCGCAACCGCCACCCAGCGCCATGCCCTGCACGGCAGCCACCACGGGGATTTGCGCGTACTTGACCGCCATTGTCGCTTCTTGGAACTTGGCAACCGTCTGTACTAGCCGCTCGAAGTCACCGGCCACGCAGGCATCGCTGATCTGCTTGAGATTGGCGCCGACGGCAAAGGGTGCGTCGTGCCAGATGACCAGACCATCCAGACTACCGGCCGTCTGCTTGAGCGCAACCAACACGCCGTCGAGCACCTCGTCGCCAATGGCGTGCATCTTGGATTTGAAGGAAATGATGCCAATACCGGCATCGACCGCCGGCAGCGTCCACAGGCGGACACCGTCGTTCTCGAACAGGGTTTTGCCGCTCTTTTCCGGCTGGGCCAGGGTTTCGCCCAGTAGTAGTTCCGGGAAGAGCTGGCGGCCATAGACCGGCAGGGTCGAGCGCGGCACATTGTCCTGGCGGCTGGCCGACCACGATCCGGCTGGGCCATGTACGCCGCTGCGCCCTTTGGTCATCACCCAGGCCGGCAGCGGCACGCTGCTCATGGCCTTGCCGGCAGCGATGTCGACGGCAATCGCCTGCGCCGTTTCGGACCAGCCGGCTGCCTGCCACAACTCGAACGGCCCCTGCGCCCAACCAAAGCCCCAGCGCAGCGCAAAATCGACATCCCGCGCATTGTCGGCGACATTTTCGAGTTGCACGGCACAGTAGTGGAACAGGTCGCGGAAGATGGACCACAGGAACTGGGCCTGCGGATGGTGCGAGGTGCGCAGAGCGCTCAGGCGGGCCGCCGGGTCGCTCATCTTGAGCATGGCATCAACTTCCGGCGCCAGGCTGTCGTCGCTGTCGCGGTAATCGCCGCTGGCCGGATCGAAGACCTGAATGGCCTTGCCCAGCTTGCGGAAGATGCCGCCCTTGGTTTTCTGGCCGAGCGCGCCCTTGGCGATCAGGCCGTCGAGCCAGACCGGGACGTTGAAATAGGCGTGCCAGGGATCGCTGGGCAGGGTATCGCGCATGGTCTTGACGACATGGGCCAACGTGTCGAGGCCGACGACATCGCCGGTGCGATAGGTGGCGCTCTTTGGGCGGCCGATCTTCGGGCCGGTCAGGCCGTCGACCGTATCCGCACCCAGGCCGAAGGCGCTCGCGTGATGCATTACGGCCAGCAAAGAGAAGATGCCAATCCGGTTGGCGACGAAGTTGGGCGTATCGAGCGCGCGGACGACACCCTTGCCAAGGCGCGAGGTCAGCCAGGTTTCGAGACCATCAAGCGTGGCCGGATCAGTGCCGCGAGTGGCGATGATTTCGACCAGCGGCATGTAGCGCGGCGGGTTGAAGAAGTGAATGCCGCAGAAGTTCGGGCGCAGCGCCTCGGGCAAGCCTTCGGCCAGCGCATTGATCGACAGCCCGGAGGTGTTGGAGGCAATCGTTACGGTCGACGCCAAAAACGGGGCAATTTTTTGATACAGATCGTTCTTCCAGTCCATCCGTTCGGCGATGGCCTCAATGATCAGATCGCAGCCGGAGAGCAGTTCCAGATGTTCCTCGTAATTGGCGGCGTCGATGTACTGCAGCTTGTCACGCGTCACCAGCGGCGACGGTTGCAGGCGTTTCAGGCCGTCGAGCGCCTTCTTGACGACGCCGTTCTTGTCACCTTCCTTGGCCGGCAGGTCGAACAGCACTACCGGCACGTTGGCGTTGGCGAGGTGGGCGGCAATCTGCGCCCCCATGACGCCAGCACCGAGAACGGCCGCTTTATTGACCACTAGTTTCATTGCTGATTCTCCTGAATCGCGTTATCAGGCCAGTTGCTCGCGCATGGCCTTCTTGTTGAGCTTGCCGACGCTGGTCCGGGCCAGGCTGTCGACAAAACGAACCTGCTCGGGAACGGCAAATTTGGAAATATGGCCTTCCTCGGCAAAGCGCAGGACGTGCTGCTTGATGTCGTCGACCGTTGCCGTGTGCTCGGCGCGCAGGACGATCATGGCCAGCGGGCGCTCGCCCCACTTGTCGTCCTTGATGCCGATGACGGCGACTTCGTTGACCGCCGGGTGCTGCGAAATGACGCTTTCCAGTTCGAGCGAGGACACCCATTCGCCACCGGTCTTGATGACGTCCTTCAGGCGGTCGGTCACCGTCAGCATGCCGCGCGGATCGAGGGTGCCGATGTCGCCGGTGTGCAGGTAGCTGCCGGCCCACAAGTCTTCCGAGGCCTCCGGGTTGTGCAGGTAACCCTGGGTCAGCCACGGAGCGCGGACGACGATCTCGCCGGTGGCCTTGCCATCGCGCTCGGCATCAAGCATCTCGGCGTCGACCGTATGCAGATCGACGAGCGGAATGGTGTAGCCGGTCTTGATGCGTTCGGCGGCCTGGGCATCGGCGTCCGGCAGCTCGTCGCGAACATGGGCGATGGTCAGGATCGGGCAGGTTTCCGACATGCCGTAACCGGTGAAGACGTCCATCCCGCGGGCCAGTGCGGCCGCGGCCAGGCCCTTGGGGAAGGCGGCGCCGCCGATGATCATCTTGCAGCGCGACAAATCGACGTTCTCGCCGCCCTTGTTACTCAGCAGCATGTGCAGGATGGTCGGCACACAATGCGCGAAGGTGACACTTTCTTTGTCGATCAGTTGCAACAGCATGTCCGGCGTATAGCGGCCAGGATAGACCTGCTTTAGCCCGAGCATGGTGGCCACGTAAGGCATGCCCCAGGCGTGCACGTGGAACATCGGCGTGATCGGCATATAGACGTCGTCGCGATGCAGTCGGCCCTGCCCGGCGGCCGTTCCCAGCGCCGTTGCGACGCCCAGCGTATGGAGTACGAGTTGCCGGTGGCTGAAATAGACGCCCTTCGGCAAGCCGGTCGTGCCGGTGGTGTAGAAGGTCGTGGCGCGGGTGTTTTCGTCGAAATCGGGGAAGTCATAGCTGGCCGGCGCCGCCGCCAGCAAGGCCTCGTACTCGCCGGCGTAGGGCACCTTGAAGCTGCTCATCGTGGCGCCGTCGTCAGAGATCAGGATGAACTGCTTCACTGTTTCAAGTTGATCCTTGATGATCGCCAGCATCGGAATAAATTCGACGTTGACCGCGACGATGTCAGCCTTGGCGTGATTCAGCGTGTACAGAACCTGTTCCGGCGACAGGCGCACATTCACCGTCTGCAGCACCGCACCCATCATCGGGACGGCAAAGAAAGCTTCAAGATACCGGTGGCTGTCCCAGTCCATGACCGCGACGGTATTGCCGGGGCCGATGCCGAGTCCGGAGAGCGCATTGGACAGACGGGCGATGCGCGCGAAAAACTGCTGGTAGGTGTAGCGACACTGGTCGCGGTAGACGATTTCCTGATCGCCTGCAGTTGCCTTGACAGAATGCAGCAGCTGCTTGATGAGCAGCGGATAGGCGTAAGCCGATGGGCTCGTTTCGATAGGCTCGAACGGCATGCTTGTCTCCTTATTGTTGGTTTAGAACAAGGAGGTTAGGCCGCTTGCCGATCAATTCATGCCGGATAATTCCATCGTTGCTGTCAGAACTTTCTGATATTGAAACCGGATGACGATTTCACTCATTCCGCAATGCCATGCTCCAGACAATAGCGGATCAGGTCGGCATTGCTGTGCAGTCCGAGCTTGGTCAGTACGCGACCACGATAGGTGCTGACCGTCTTGACACTGAGGCTGAGCTCTTCGCCGATACCGGTCAGCGAGACGCCTTTGACGATCAGGCGCAGGATATGCCATTCCCGCTCCGTCAAGCGTTTCCAGGCCGGTGGCGCGGCACCGTCAACGCCCTGCAGCAGCGTGCCGGGCGCCATGCCGGGCGGCAGGTAATACCCGCCACCAGCGGCAATACGGATGGCAGCCACCAGTTCGTCGGCATCCCTGTCCTTCGAGAGATAGCCCTGTGCCCCGGACTGCAGTGCGATCGAAGCGTACTGGGCCTCCGGGTACATCGAGAGCATGATGACCGACTGGCTTGGCCATTCCGCATGGATGCGGCGCAGCGTATCCAGCCCGCTACGGCCACACATGTTGACGTCCAGCAAGACCAGCCCGAATGTTCGCTGGCGGAGAAAGTCAAGCGCCTCCTGCCCATTGGCCGCCTCGGCAACAATGCGCATGTCCGGCTCATCCGATAGCAGGCGGCGGACGCCGCTCCGGAAAATGGCATGATCATCGGCCATCAGGATTTCGATCATGCGGCATCCTCCAATGGAATGGCAACTTTCAAGCACGCCCCGCCGGCATCGCCGGGTTGCACTGACAACTGGCCCCCAAACTCCCGGGCCCGCTCGGCCATACTAACCAGACCGATACTCTTGCCGGTTGGGGTCGTACTCGGCATGCCCCGGCCATTGTCCTCAATGTCCATATGCAACCAGCCATCGATGGCTTTCAGGCGCACGTCCACGCGGCTGGCATGCGCATGGCGGGCGATATTGGTCAGCGCTTCCTGACAAATTCGATAGACGGCCGTTTCGCGAGGCTGCGAGAGCTGCTCGGCGAACGTGTCAGCCTCGAGTTGGCATTCAATCTCGGTACGTTCGGCAAACTCGCGCAAAGCGCTTCTCAACGCCGCAACCAGGTCAAGATGATCCAGCACGCCGGGGCGCAGGTGTTCGGAAATACTCCGAACCGTATCAATGCTTTCCTGCACCAGTTGCGACAGATCGGTCGTGATCCCCTTTAATTCGGGATCATCAATACGCCGGTTGATCCGGTGAATATCGAGTTTCATCGAAGTCAGCATGCCGCCGACCACGTCGTGCAGCTCGCGAGCGATACGCGCCCTTTGCTCTTCGCGGGCGGTATTGATGTAGGCGGCGAGTTCTCGCAGGCGTTCGCGTGAAAGACGTAGCTCTTCCTGCTGCCGCAACTGTTCGGTGATATTGATACCGACACCCACCACGGCCGGCCGGCCGCGATACAACAGATTTGAGCCGTGAACCTCCAATTGCACGGCATAGCCCTCCCGATGCAGGCCAGCCGTCATATATCGAATACTGGGGACTTCGCCACTGACCCGCCGATGATAGTTCGCCACCGCCTCATCCCGCAGCTCGGGAACAACTGACTCACGTAGATGCATGCCAGTCATTTCCTCAGGGGAGTAGCCAAGCATCCCGGCGAAGGTCGCGTTTACATACTGGAATATTTCGTCCTGAATCACGTACATGCCGGCTAGCGACTGCTCAACAATGCCGCGAAAAGGAATGTCGATTTCAAATTCCATGGAGGCTCCAGAAAAAAAAGGGAGCCCGAAGGCTCCCGAAAGGAAAGACGACGGTGCTGTTCCCCGAAGTCTTACCCGCAGAGGCTCTTAGTGATCATGTGCGCCGGAAGCACCGAGGCCGGTCTGGGCGCGGATGTACTGCTCTTCGAAAGCTTCGGCTTCCTTGGCGGCACGCGGACTCTTGTCGGTAACCGAGAGCAGCCAGGTGACAAAAAACGCCAGCGTCATCGACACAATGGCAGGATGGTCGTACGGGAAGATGGCTGCCTTGTTACCAAGGATCTTGACCCAAACGGTCGGTGACAGCACAACCAGGCCAACCGATGAAACCAGACCAGCAATACCGCCCCACAACGCGCCACGGGTCGTCAGGCCCTTCCAGTACATGGACAGGATCAGGATCGGGAAGTTGACCGAAGAAGCAACGCCGAAGGCAAGTGCAACCAGGAACAGGACGTTCTGGTCCTTGAAAGCAATACCAAGCAGGATGGCAGTGATCCCCAAGCCGACGGACGCAAAACGGGTGACCTTCATTTCCTGAGCACTGGTAGCCGTACCCTTCTTGATCACGCGGGCGTACAGGTCATGCGAGATAGCCGATGCGCCAGCCAAAGCCAAGCCGGAAACCACGGCCAGAATGGTCGCGAAGGCAACAGCCGACAGGAACCCAAGGAAAACGTCACCACCGACGGCCTTGGTCAGATGCATAACCGGCATGTTGCCTCCACCAATCAGCTTGCCGCCAACCTGGCCGCCTTCAAAGAAGGCCGGATTGGTACCAACGATGGAAATTGCGGCAGCACCGAGCACCATTGTCACCAGGAAGAACAAACCGATGAAACCAGTTGCATAGAACACTGATTTGCGTGCTTCCTTGGCGTTTGGCACCGTGAAGAAACGCATCATGATGTGCGGCAGGCCTGCAGTACCGAACAGCAGGCCAAGCGACAGCGAGAAAGCGGAGATCGGGTCTGCCATCAGCGAGCCCGGAACCATGACCTTTTCGCCCAGCTTGTGCGATTCGATCGCTTTGGCAAACAGGTTTTCCAGTGACCAGCCAAATTGCGACAGGGTCAACAGCATCAGCGTGATACCTCCACCCAGCAACAGGCAGGCCTTGATGATCTGCACCCAGGTGGTCGCGGTCATGCCGCCAAAAGTCACGTACACCATCATCAGGATACCGACCACGATCACCGCCGTGTTGTATTCCAGCCCGAACAGCAGCTGAATCAGCTGACCAGCGCCGACCATCTGCACGATCAGATAGAAACAGACCACGGTCAGGGAACCGACCGCTGCAAAGGTGCGAATGCGGTTCTGGTCGAGACGGTAGGAAGCGATATCGGCAAAGGTGAATTTGCCTAGATTACGCAGACGCTCGGCCATCAGGAACAGGATGATCGGCCAGCCGATGAAAAAGCAGACGGCATACACGAAGCCATCAAAGCCCTTGAAGTAGACCATCGAGGTCAAACCTAGCAAGGTGGCTGCCGACATGTAGTCGCCCGCAATGGCGAGGCCGTTCTGGAAGCCGGTGATGCCGCCACCAGCCGTGTAGAAGTCAGCCGTAGACTTGGTCTTTCCGGCAGCCCACTTGGTGATACCCAGTGTAGCCAGCACGAAAACCAGGAACATGGCGATTGCGGAGATATTGACGGGCTGTTTCTCGACACCTTCGATAGCGCCCCCAGCGGCAAAAACCGCAAAGGAGACAGCCAGGAGGCTACCGGCGACCAGTGCTGTGAACGAACGCTTCATTTGCGAGCCTCCTTCAGCACTTCTTCGGTAATGCTGTCGAATTCCCCGTTAGCGCGATTCACATAAACACCGGTCATCAGCCAGCCGCCGATGACGATCAACGCAGCAATCGGCCAGCCAATGGTAATGACGCTGCCATCGCTGATTTTGCCAGCGAAGAGTTGTGGCTGCAGCGACACGAGCAGCATGAAACTGTAATACGGCACCAAAACGATGATCGATAGCATGATCGCAAAGCGGGTGCGCTTGCCGACCAATTCTGCGAATCTCGGGTTGGCCCGAATCTTTTCCTGAATACTGGGTAGTGACATAACCCCTCCTAATACTTGGGTGATTGATATGGTTGTGCTGTTCTCGTTTTTAATTATTTGGGCCGAGCGCGTCCCGCGGGGTTTACCGCAGGGGTAAGGCCTTGTCGCGACCGACCCGTCAGGTACTACATGTTTGGATAGTTAGGTCCACCGCCACCTTCCGGAACCGTCCAGTTGATATTCTGGGTAGGGTCCTTAATGTCGCAGGTCTTGCAGTGCAGGCAGTTCTGGCCGTTGATCTGCAGCCGGGGCTTGCCCTCTTCCTCGCCAAGGATTTCGTATACGCCGGCCGGGCAGTAACGCGTTTCTGGCGCACCGTACTTCGCATAGTTCACGCTGATGGCAATGCTTTCATCCTTGAGGCGCAGGTGGCACCGCTGATTTTCCTCATGGTTCGTGGCCGAGAGAAAAACAGATGAAAGGCGATCGAATGTCAGCTGACCATCCGGCTTCGGATAGTTGATCTTTGCATAAGCTTTCTTGTCACCCAGTTGGCTGTGGTCGTCATGATTGCGCATGGTCCACGGCGCCTTGCCACCGAAAACGTAGGTGTCGATGGCACCATAGGCGAGTGCCCCGAACAGGCCCCACTTGAAGGCCGGACGGATGTTACGGACCTTGTAAAGCTCTTCCCACAACCAGCTTTTCTTGATCTGGTCCGCGTATTCGGTGGCTTCCGTCCCTGCATTTTCCTTGGCCAGATGTTCGAATACCGCTTCGGCAGCAACCATGCCGGACTTCATCGCCATGTGCGTACCCTTGATCTTGGGTACGTTAAGGAAGCCGGCGGTGTCTCCAATCAGCAGGCCACCCGGGAAGGTCAGCTTGGGTACCGACTGGTAACCGCCTTCGGACAGCGCACGAGCACCGTAGGAAATGCGACGACCGCCCTCAAAATAGCCGCGAATGGCTGGGTGCGTCTTGTAACGCTGGAATTCTTCGTAAGGTGATAGCCAGGGATTCTTGTAATCCAGACCGACCACCATGCCAACCGCAACCAGATTATTTTCCAGGTGATAGAGGAATGAACCACCGTAAGTATCCGACTTGAGCGGCCAGCCCACGGAGTGCACGATCAGCCCGGGCTGATGCTTGGCCGGATCGATTTCCCACAGCTCCTTGATGCCGATACCGTAGGTTTGCGGATCGACGCCGTCGCGAAGATTGTATTGACCGAACAGTTCCTTGGTCAGCGAACCGCGGCAGCCTTCGGCAAAAATGGTCTGTTTGGCATGCAGTTCCATGCCCGGCTGGAAGTTATGGCCCGGCTGGCCATCCTTGCCAATACCGAGGTCGCCGGTAGCGACGCCCCTGACTGAACCATCCTCATGGTAAAGCACCTCGGCCGCCGCAAATCCCGGGTAAATCTCGACACCCAGCGCTTCGGCCTGCTCACCCAGCCAGCGGGCCAGATTGCCCAGACTGATAATGTAGTTGCCGTGGTTGCCCATTTGCGGCGGCGTCGGCAGTTTGTGAGCGCCCGCTTCGGTCAGGAACAATAGCCTGTCTTCACCGGCTGGCGTGTTCAGCGGCGCACCGCGTTCTTTCCAGTCGGGGAAAAGTTCGGCCAGCGCATGGGGTTCAAGCACGGCGCCGGAGAGGATGTGGGCGCCAATTTCAGAGCCCTTTTCCAGCAGGCAAACGGAGACATCCTTGCCGGCCTTTTCAGCCAATTGCTTGATGCGGATCGCCGATGACAGCCCCGAAGGGCCGCCGCCGATGATCACGACATCGTATTCCATCGCATCGCGGTCAGTACGCATGGTCATGCTCAGAAAAGGTTTTCAGGCAAACCGAAGACCGACTCACTGCCCGCCGTGATTTCTGCAGCGTAGGCAGCCGCAAACGGCAACTGGTGAGCGGCAAAGTAGTTGGCGGTAGCCAGCTTAGCCTTGTAGAAATCATCGGTCGTACCGTCCGCAATATGCTTGACGGCAATCGCGGCCGACTTGGCCATCAGCCAGCCGCCGACGACGATGCCGGTCTGCTTGAGGAAAGGCACGGAACCCGCGTGAACCGCCTGCGGATTGCTCTCGTAGTTGGCGATGATCCAGTCCGTCACTTTCTGCTGCGCGGCAATACCCAACTTCAGGTTGGCCGCAATTCCGGCCAACTGGGCGTTACCGGCAATTTCTTCAGCCGTTGCCGTCATTTCGGCAATCAAGGCGTTCATGGCAGCACCCGGCACTTTTTCGCGGGCCAGCTTGCGACCCACCAAGTCGTTCGCCTGGATGGCGGTCGTGCCTTCGTAGATGGTCGTGATGCGGGAATCACGGTAGTACTGGGCGGCGCCGGTTTCCTCAACAAAGCCAACACCACCGAAGACCTGGAGGGCAGTCGACGACAATTCGACGCCCTGCTCCGTGCTCCAGCCCTTGACGACCGGGGTCAGCAGGTCGACGCGCGATTGAGCGGCCGCATCGCCGGCGTGAGCGCGGTCGATATTGGCAGCAGAGTAGTAGGCCAGCGTACGCATCGCTTCGGTACGCGACTTGATGTCCATCAGCATGCGGCGGACATCCGGATGGTGCAGGATGGTCTTCTTCTCGTTTGAGGTGTCACCGATGATCTTGCCCTGTACGCGCTCACGGGCATACCACAGGGCGTGCTGGTAGGCGCGCTCGGCGATGCCGACACCTTCCAGACCAACGTTGACACGGGCGTGGTTCATCATTGTGAACATGTAGCCGATGCCCTTGTTCTCTTCGCCGATCAGGTAACCGACGGCGCCTTCGTTCTCGCCGTACGACATGACAGCGGTCGGGCTGCCGTGGATACCCAGCTTGTGTTCGATCGAGGCGCAAATCAGGTCGTTGCGCTTGCCCAGCGAGCCATCGGCATTGACCAGGAATTTCGGCACGAGGAACAGCGAGATACCTTTCAGTCCGGGTGGAGCATCCGGCAGGCGGGCCAACACGAGGTGAATGATGTTTTCGGCAACATCATGCTCGCCCCAGGTAATGAAGATCTTGGTGCCGCTGACCAGATAGGAACCATCGCCGACGGCCTTGGCCTTGGAGGAGATGGCCGCCAGATCGGAACCGGCGTTCGGCTCGGTCAGGTTCATGGTGCCGGTCCACGTGCCTTCGATCATCTTCGGCAGGTAGATCTGCTTGAGTTCGTCGGAAGCGTGGTGAGCGATGGCTTCGATAGCGCCACCCGTCAGCATCGGGCACAGACCAAAGGCCATGTTGGCGCCCTTCCACATTTCATTGACGGCCATCGAAACGACCGCCGGCAGACCCTGACCACCGTATTCCGGATCGAAGGGCATGGAATTCCAGCCGGTTTCGGCAAACAGCTTGTAGGCTTCCTTGAAGCCGGGCGCCGTGGTGACAACCCCATCCTTGCAGACGTGACCGACGCGGTCACCGACATTATTGATCGGGTCGAGTACGCCGGTGGCGAACTTGGAGGCTTCATCGAGGATGGACTCGACGAGATCGACGGAACATTCCTCATTGCCCGGCAGGGCACAGATTTCTTCAAGACCGGCTACTTCGTTGAGGACAAAATGCATGTCGCGAATCGGGGCGATATAGGTGCTCATGGGTTTCTCTCCGTATTGCTTGTTTAGACGGCAGCGACGAGGGCCGGAATGGTTTCGAACAGGTCAGCCACCAACCCATAGTCTGCCACCTGAAATATAGGCGCATCCGGGTCCTTGTTGATGGCGACGATGACTTTCGATTCCTTCATGCCGGCCAGGTGCTGGATGGCGCCGGAGATGCCGACGGCGATGTACA
>WBZX01000367.1_pt1 | contig 42101 bp, 30 predicted proteins | sample 5204211 | NCBI WGS metagenome assembly WBZX01 (sample SAMN12344362, study PRJNA552823) | activated sludge metagenome | biome: Activated sludge suspended growth; feature: Nitrification reactor; material: Wastewater; isolation source: activated sludge from nitrification reactor of wastewater...
AACATCGACTGCACGGTGTCGGGCTCGGTGCAGGGCTTCTACGACTACGGTGTGGGGATGTTCTGCGACGGCTCGTTCGTGACCAAGCCGCTGTTCCGCGACAACGGCAACGTGCTCGTGGGTGCCACCGGCTACTGCGACGACGACACCGTCGGCCTGGTCGAGCTGGCCCCCGACGCGACGTTGGTGCAGGCATTCGACGATCTGCTGCTACCGAACACGCCAGTGCGCGAGTCGATCCTCGTCGACGACGACTGGATCCTCGCGACGTACGGCTGCAACTACCGCGTCAGCGCGATGGGTGACCTGACCGAGATCTGCGAGACCCGCAACACCGGGCAGTACGGCATGGACGCGGCCGACGACGGCAGCTATGCCGCCGTCGAGTACGACATCGTGTCGTTGTTCCCCAGCGGCAGCCCGACGCTCGGCGATGCGCCGACCTGGTCGGTCAACCCACCCGACAACGCCAGCTACGACTACTCGTTCTATGGCGCTGCCCGCGGTGCCAGCGACTCGGTCGTCATCATCGGCACGCGTCGCTACATCCCCAACAACACCTACTCGGCCTATGTCGCGCGCTACACCGCGGTCGGCAACACCGCCGGGAGCTACACGTTCGCGGGCGTCGAGCGCTTCGAACAGATGGCCGTCGATCCGAGCAACGGCAGCATCCTCGGCGTCATGAACTACCCGGCCTACACCGTCTACCGGCTCGACTCGGGCTTCAACCAAGCCTGGCAGTACGCCACCGGTGCCGACAGCAACGTGCAGGCGGCGATCGACTCGACCGGCGCGGTGGTGCTGCAGTTCCACGACGCCGCGAGCGCCAACAACATCATCCGCAAGCTCACCCCCGACGGCAACGTCGCGCTGTGGACCACGCAGCTCGACAACGTCGGCTACAACCCCCGTATCGCAATCGACGCCAGCGACGCGATCTGGATCGCCTCCACGCCATCGAGCGGCGGGATGACCCACTTCACCGTCACCAAGGTCGCGCCATAGCGCGGCCCGATCGGCGCCCGGCGACACCCCCAGCATGCACGAAGACGTCGAGCTCCTGCGGCGTTGGCAGGGTGGTGACGAGGCCGCCGCGCGAACACTCATCGAGCGTCACCAGGCGGTGTTGCTGCGGTTCCTCGGCGCCAGTGCGCCGAACGCCGCCGACGACCTGCTGCAGGAGCTGTGGATCGCGTGCGTGCGCAACCACGAGCAGCTGGTGCTGACCTCGAGCTTTCGCGCGTATGCGCTGGGGATCGCACGCAACCTGGTGCTGGTCTACTGGCGCACGCACGCGCGGCGCGGTGAGCCGCTGGATTTCGACGCGGTGACGCTCGACAACCTCGAGCCCTCGCCGTCGCAGGTGTTCGCGCACGACGAGCAGACCCGGCGCCTGGTCGCCGCGCTGCGGCAGCTGCCGCTCGAGCAGCAGCTGTTGCTGCAGCTGTTCTACTGGGGCGAGCTGTCGGGCTCCGAGCTGGCGCGGGCGCTCGGCGTGCCCGAGGGCACCGTCCGCGGCCGCCTGCGGGCCGCGAAGGCTGCGCTGGCGCAGATCCTGGGCCCAGACGCCGCCGGCCGCTGACCCGTCGGTGATTCTGCGCCGCCTTCGATGATCGACCCGCATGCCCGCGGCAATGGGACATGCATGCGTCAGCATCGCAGCACCCTGCTCCCCGCGCTCCTCCTGCTCGCCACCGCCTGCGCCGACCTCGGCGAGTCCGAGTCGTTCCGGCTGCACAAGGGTGTCGAGGTCACCACCCGCAACGGCGCGGTGCAGATCCGCATGAGCAAGCCGGTCGACGGCGGCACGTCGTTCGGTCTGTGCACGGGCGCCCTCATCTCCGACAAGTGCGTGATCACGGCCGGTCACTGTGTCGAGCACTTCGGACAGGCGCAGTTCAAGAAGACCGGCGAGATCTGGCACCCGGACAAGACCAACAACGACGCCGACGGCAAGGCCACGCCGGCCGAGGGCGAGACGGTGTCGAAGGTCGCCGCGGTCGAGGTGCTCGGCACCAGCGAGTCACGCGATCTCGCGGTGATCCGGCTGGAGACCGCGCTTCCGGGCGACACGCTGACGCGCGGCACCAAGGCCCCGAAACCGGCGCAGGACGTGCTCGTGTATGGCAACGGCACCACCGAGAACGGCAAGAGCGCCCATCGCAAGGGCGAGAACGGGGTCATCGGCATCATCCCCGACGACGACGACAAGGACTACGACCACTACGTGTTGATCGCCAGCGGCGGCAACCAGATCGCCGAGGGCGACAGTGGCGGGCCGGTGATGTTCGACAAAAAGCTGGTCGGCATCGTCCATGGCGCGTCACCCGATGCCGCGGTGCTGGGCGCCGCCACCAACATCCTCTCGAAGAAGGGCAGCGCCTGGCTCGACGCGAAGATCGCGTCGGTCTGCAATCCCGGCGGCGGCGGCACCAGCAGCGGGGGCGACGACGGCTCGACCGACGACGGCTCGACGGGCGACGACGGCTCCACCTCGGGTGACGGCGGCACCTCGGGCGACAGCTTCACCTCGGGCGACAGCTTCACCTCGGGCGACAGCTTCACCTCGGGCGACAGCTTCACCTCGGGCGACAGCTTCACCTCGGGCGACAGCTCCACCTCGGGCGACAGCTCCACCTCGGGTGCGGGTGGATCGACGGGCGACACCGACGGCGACCTGACGGGCGTGGTGGAGACCGACGGGAGCGAAGGCGGAGGTTCATCCGGCGGCGGCGACACCGACGGCGACACCGATGGCATCGGGTCGGGCGGCGCGAGCGTCGGTGGAGGTGGGGTCGATTGCGACGCCGCGGCCGAGATCGGCGGACCATTGCACGTCGTCTGCACCGACGCAGCGTGACCTCGGGTCGTCGATGCCCGCGAGCCCGATGCCGCAGCAGTACCCATGTCGGCGCGACCGCGTCGCATGATAGATTTCGCTGCATGGATGCTCGATCGCTCGGACCGACTCGCGTCGCTTGCAACGCACGAGGCCTCGGTGCCGCGTGGGCGATTGCGTTGATTGGCTGCGGCGATGCCACGGCGGGCACCGGCAGTGGCACGTCGATCACCGCCGGCGAGACCTCGATCTCGAGCACCTCGCCCGACTCGAGCTCGACCGGTACCACCACCACCGCGACCGCGTCGACGAGCGATGGCCACGACGCCACCGGCACCACCCATGCGCCGATCTTCGACGTCGGTGTCGTCGACGACAGTGGAGGCAGTGACACCGGCACGGTCGTGCCATCGTGCAAGGTCGGCGACGACATCGACGCTGCGCAGCCCTGCGTCGACGTGGCACCTCCCGACAGCTTCGAGCCCGACGTGCAGTGGGCTTGGCCCGGCAACAACGGCGAGCTCGACGTGCTCGGCACCCCGGTTGTCGCCAACCTGACCGACGACAATGGCGACGGCGAGATCGATCTCTGCGACATCCCCGATGTGGTCGTGATCGCCTCGACCAACACCTTCGGCGGTGGTGGGCACCTCTACCTGCTCGACGGTGCGACCGGCACCGAGCACCTGCGCATCGAGACGCCGGTGCAGCCGATCCTCTACCCGGCGCTCGGTGACCTCGATGGCGACGGCATCGCCGAGATCGTCGCCGCCACCCCCGGTGACTTCGGCGGCGGCGGTTTCCTGCTCGCGTTCCACGCCGATGGAACACTGCTGTGGCAGAGCCCGGATGGCACGCAGACGTCGTCGTTCGCCATCTCTCTGGCCGATCTCGACGCCGACGGCGACGTCGAGATCATCTTCGCGGGCGGGGTCTACGATCACACCGGTCACCGCCTGTGGACCGGCGGCGCCAGCTACCTCAACACCGCCGCCGACCTCGACGACGACGGCGACCTCGAGGTCATCATGGGCGGCGCCGCCTACCAGGACGATGGCGCGGTGATGTGGTCGGGCTTCGACACGCAGGGCCACCCCCACGTCGCCGATCTCGATCAAGACGGTAGCCCCGAGGTGATGTTCGTGGGCACCTCGGGGATCACCATCGTCGACGCCAACGGTGTCGCGAGTGTGAGCAACGCCGCCAGCAACCTTGCACAGTGGCGGCCGGCTGCGGTGCACGACATGGACGGCGACGGTGCACCCGAGATCGCCGTCGGATCGTCGAACACCTACAGCGTGCTCGAGACCAATCTCGTGGCCAACTGGACCGCGCCGGTCTCCGATGGCTCGGGGTACGCCGCTGGCACTGCGTTCGACTTCCTCGGCGATGCCGCAGCCGAGGCGATGTACGCCGACGAAACCACCCTCTTCATCTTCGACGACAGCGGCACGCCGTTGCTGACCACGCCGCGCTCGAGCTGGACGCAGTGGGAGAACCCGATCGTCGTCGACGTCGACAACGACGGCTCGGCAGAAATCGTGGTCGCGTCGAACGGCGGCGCGGCGCCGCCGGTGCAGGTGATCCGCGACATCGAAGACCGCTGGATCCCCGCGCGCCGCATCTGGAACCAGCACGCGTACCACGTGACCAACGTGCGCGAGGACGGCACCATCCCGACGGTGCAACCGAAGAACTGGGACACGCTCAACACGTTCCGCACGCAGGCGCAGATCGGTGCCGGCGGCGGGGTCTGCATGCCCGAACCGCGCGGCTGAGGTCGCGCGGGCGTGAACGCCAAGCGTTCGCCCGGACCCCCTACTCGTCGCGACTGGCCGCGAGCACCGCGACGCGATCGGCGATGAACTCGAGCTCGGCGCGCTCGGCCGGTAGCGCCGCCGTGTGACGCTGTTGGGCGTGGGTCATGCCCATCGCACCGCCGGTCCCGAGCAGGCCGAACACGATGAGCGGCTCGAGCCCGCCGTTCAGCAGGCCGATGCCGTCCGCGACCGCGATGCCCATGCCACCGGCGATGACCCCGAGCACGGTCCACAACACGCGACGCTTGCGAATCGAGCGCGCGAGCTTGCGCCACACCAGCACCCGTGTGCCGGTCGCGTCGACGTCGACGTGGACCTCGAGCGCGCGGTTGGACCACGTGAAGCCGCGACCGAGCAGCGCGAGCTTGCCGCGACGCCCCTCGAGGCGCGCGAGCTCGCGGGCGATGCGTTCGCGCGCGCCCGCCGTGATCTCACCACTGATGTGGCGCCGAACCGAGAGCGAGGTGATCACGCCGTCGCGCGGGACCTCCGGTGGTAGCGCGAGCGCAGCCGCGCCGGCGGGCGAGACCGAGGCCACCTCGCGCGCCGCGGGCACGCGCGAGACCACGGCGTGAAGCTGCGCGAGCGCGTCGGAGCCGACGTCGCTGTCGTGCAGGATCACCGAGGCGGCATGCTCGGGTGCGGCCACCGGTCGGGTCGGGAGCGCGTCGAGCCCCGGCGTGTGCTCGATGCCACGCTCGATGAGCTCGACGACCTCGACCATGGTGCCGAAGCGCTGCGCGGGGTCGACTCGCAGCGAGCGCGCAAGCAGCTGCTCCAGCCACGGCGGCACCGGGTAGCGCGGCGTGATCGGCTGCACGCGACCACGGACGATCGACAGCGCGAGCTCGTGGGGGTTCTCGCCGGCGAACGGCCGCTCGCCGTAGACGGCATGGAACAGCGACACCGCGAAGGAGAACTGATCGCTGCGCGCATCGGCGGGATCGCCGAGATACTGCTCCGGCGCCATGTAGGCCGGCGTCCCGAGCAGCATGCCGGTCGACGTGAACGTGGTCGCGAACGGATCGATGCCGGTCGGCAGCACCGGCGGCTTGCCGGGTGTCGCCGTCTCGGCGCGCTCGGGCGGGCGGGCGAGCCCGAAGTCGAGCACGCGCGGGCGACCATCGTCACCCACCAACACGTTGTCGGGCTTGAAGTCGCGGTGCACGAGTCCGACGGCGTGCGCCGCCGCGAGCCCGTGACCGGCGGCCGCGAACACCCGCAAGACCTCGCGCAGCGGACGGGGCGCGGCCAACCACCGTCGCAGATCGAGGCCTGCGACGAGCTCCATCGCGATGAAGCGCTGCTGATCGTGCACGCCGACGTCGTAGATCGCCACCACGTTGGGGTGCGAGAGCCTCGCCAGCGCGCGGGCCTCCTGCGCGAGGCGTTGGTCGTCGCCGCGCGCGATCTCGGTGCGCAACAGCTTGATCGCGACCTCGCGATCGAGCTCCTCGTCGTGGGCCGCGTACACCACGCCCATGCCACCGTGACCGATGCAACGCAGCAGCGAGTAGCGGCCCAACCGCGGCGGCTTGGCGGGCTCGGCGAAGAGGCCCGCCCGCACCGAGCCGCGCAGGCGCTCGAGCTCGAGCGGGGCGATCGAAGGCGGACGAGCGGGCGGCAGGGCAGGCGACGGCGGCAGCATGGGCGATGGCGCGGACGTACCGCGAGGTGGCCGAGGGGATTGCGCCAGCGGTCGAAAATCGTCGAACCGCCGCGAACGACCTACACGCGGTCGATCTGGCGGCGAATCCCCGCGGCCCAGGTGTCGAGCCGCGACGCGGTCGCTTCGGCGCCCTGGGCCCCAGCGAGCAGGTCGGAGAGCTCCGCGGCCAGCAGCTGCTTGGCGCGACGCAGCCGGGTCTTGCAGGTCCCGAGCGGCTGCCCCAGCGTGGCGGCGATCTCGGCCGCCGTCATGTCCTCCCAGTAGTGCAGCTCGAGCGCGACCTGGTGATCGATGGGGATGCGGCGCAGCGCGGTCAGCATCAGCTGCTGCTGTTGGTCGGCGGTGATCACCAGACTCGGGCTGGCCCCGAGCTCCGCGAACGACACGTGGGCGAAGTCGAGGGCTTCGGGATCGCGGTAGCGCTGCCGCAGGTGCTTGCCCAGCACGTTGTGGGCGACCCCGAACAGGAACGCGCGGAAGCTGCCCTCGCCCCGGAACTGCGCGCGGCTCTCGAGGCAGCCGAGGAAGGTCTGCTGGATGAGGTCGTCGTGATCGCGGTCGAGCTTGTTCTGGAAGAACCGCACGACCGACTCGAAGTGCCGCGCGAACAAGGCTTCGCCGGCCGATCGGTCACCGCGACCCCAGGCCTCGAGCAGCTCGCCGTCGGTCGCTCCCGTCACAGCGTCGGGGCCAGGGTACGATGCGGTCGCCATGCCCGCCAAGCTGATCGCCTTCGACAAGATGTGGGACGCCTACCCGAACCCCGGCGAGGGCGCCGAGGCGGCCAAGCACACCATCGGTGGTGCGGCCGAGTCGGAGACGATCACCAACACGTGCGTGCTGCGGGTCTCGCGGTGCTTCAACTACTCGGGCAACGACATCCCGAAGAGCTCGACCGACGAGATCCTCACGATTCGCGGCGGTGACGGCAAGCAATACGCGCTGCGCGTGCGCGAGTTCTCGCGCTACCTCTACCGCAAGTACGGCGCACCGGATCTCGAGCACGAGTACCCCGACGGCAACGGCGGCGACATCCCGCCGGAGTTCCTCGGCCAACAGGGCGTGATCGGCTTCGAGGTCGACGGCTGGACCGACGCGACCGGCCACTTCGATCTGTGGAACGGCACCAAGTGCCGACACCACGGCTACTTCAACCGCGCGAAGAAGGTGATGCTGTGGCTGGTGCCCGACACGCCGCGCTACGTGCTGACCGCCTCGGTCGGACGACGCGGCAAGAACCGGCCCGCCGACGTCGAGATCGTGCAGAACCTGCTCGCCGACGCTGGCTTCGATCCGGGCCCGATCGACGGCGAGTGCGGCAAGAAGACCATCGCCGCGATCCTCGAATTCCAGAAGCGCTACCTCGCCGCGCCCGACGGCCGCATCGACGTCGACGGCCGCAGCTGGAACGAGCTGCTGCGGCTGTCCTAGCCGCAACGGTGAGGGTGGACCGCCGTGGGTCCCCCTTTGGGCTAGCGACGCCCGGGCAGCGCCTTGGGTGCGGCAGGCTCGGCCAGCGCCATCTTGCGCTTGAGCGCGGCCAGCTCGTCGTCGACGTTGCCGGCCGCGAGCGCACGGAACTGCGCCTCGAGCGAGGCATCGCCGCTCCACTCGAGCTCACACATCGCCTCGGCATCGGCCTCGATCTGCTCGACCTTGGCCTCGAGACGCTCGACGGTGCTCCACGCCGAGACCCCTTCGATGTTCGACAGCGTGGCGGCGATCGTGCGCTGCGCCTGCGCCCGCGCAACGCGGGCCTGCAGCACGGTGCGCTGCCGCGCGGCCTCGGAGATGCGCGCCTCGAGTCCCGACAGCGCGACACGCAGCGCGTCGACCGATCGCTTCTGCTCCTGCCACTGTGCGGAGTAGGTGTTCGCGAGCTCCTCCTGCTCGCGCTTGCGCACCAGCGCCGCCCGGGCCAGCTCCTCGGCGCCCGCGCGCAGCGCCAGCATCGCCCGGTTCTCCCACACCCGCACCTCGCTGGTGTGTTGCTCGGCCATGCGCGCCAGCTTGCGCTCGTCGGCGATCGCGATGCAGACCGCCTTCTTGGCCTCGACCAGCTGCCCGCGCATGTCGAGCACGAGCTGATCGAGCATCTTGGTCGGGTCTTCCATGCGATCGATGCGGGCGTTGATGTTCGATCGCATCACGGTCATCCAGCGGCTGTGCGTTCCCATCGGTCCCTCGCGACCCAACGGGTCGACGCACCGCACGAACATCGCGCAGCCCGTCCCCTCGGGTCGGGGGCGAACCGCAGCGTCAGCGGGGCTATTGCCGGCGAAACCCGTAGGGGCGGCGGGCGACGACGGCGCCAGGTCGGACCGCGCAACGACCTGCGCACGATCGACCGCCGGGGCCCGTCGCACCTTCGTCGCCCTCGCCGCGAGCGGCCGCACAGCCGCGGCGGAACTTCGATCCGCCTCGGGGAACATCCCAGGTAACATTTTCGATGGGGGGTCAGCTCGCGCACGCATTCGGCCCGCGCGGACGGCCAGACGGATCGCTCACCAAGAGCGACGAGGGGGACTGCGCTTGACGATCTCGCGACGAGCCAACGAAATCATCGGCGCCGCCGGGCTGTGCGCCGCGACCTGGGGTGCGGCGAGCTGCGGCGACGAATCGTGCGCCCGCGGACGCTGCAGCGGTGCCGATGGCGGGGTCTCGATCGGCTCGACGCTCGGCGCTACCGGCAACGGGCCCAGCGGCGCCGACGCGAGCGCGTCGCAGGGCGGCAGCGTCGGCTCCGACGGCAGCGGCGGTGACGACGACGACGTGCGTTTCGACATCGGCGGGGTGCCGAGCAACGATGCCGGTGGCCCGGCACCACCCATCATCCCCGCGACGTGTGCCGAGGCCCAAGCCGGCGTGAGCACCGTCGGCTGTCTGTTCTACGCGGTCGACATGGACTCGCACGACGGCGTCGAGGGCAGCCAGTTCGCGGTCGCGGTCGGCAACGTGCAGCTCGACGCGCCCGCCACCGTCAGCATCGAGCTGCGCCAGAACGGTGCATGGTCCACCGTCGCCGGGCCCGAGGTCGTGCCTGCCCTGGGGCTGCACACCTTCCCGCTGCCCGATCGCCACGCCGACGACACCCAGCTGTTCGCGAGCGGCTCGTACCGCGTGGTCTCGGACACGCCGATCATCGCGTACCAGTTCAACCCGGTCGACGGCTCGGTCTCGTACATCTCCGACGCGTCGATGCTGTTCCCGGTGCCGTCGCTCGACACGCTCAACCAGGTCACGGCGTGGACCTCGATGGTCGACAACTCCGGTGGCTTCCAACACAGCTACGCGACCATCATCGCGACTGGCGACGGCACCACCGTGACGGTCACGCCTTCGGTGGCGACCGCCGCCGGCGGCAGCGTGCCCGCGGGGGCCCCCGGCGCGCCGTTCATGGTGGCGATGCAGGACGGCGACGTGCTCAACGTCGCGGTCGCCAGCCTCGGCACCTCGATGACCGGCACGCGCATCCAGAGCAACGACGACCATCCTGTCGCGGTCTTCGCGGGGCAGGAGTGCGCGCTCATCCCCGCGTCGGTGTGCTGCTGCGATCACCTCGAGGAGCAGCTCGCGGGCCTGCGGCAGTGGGGCACCGAGTTCGTCGCCTCGCGCATGCCGGTGCGCAACGCCGCCGCGCCCGAAGCCACGCTGTGGCAGATCTACGCCTCCGAGGCCGGCACCACCGTGCAGATCGAGGCTTCGCCGGCGCTCACCGGCATCCCGGCCGCCTCGTTCGTCATCAACGCCGGCGAGGTGCGCGAGTTCTACGTGAGCGGGCCGCCCGGCGACGAGGGCGACTTCCACGTCACCGCCGACAAGCCCATCAACGTGCTCGGCTACATGATCGGCTCGGAGAACCTGCCGCCGCCGTACTCGGCGACCGGTGACCCGGCCGCGGTGCAGCTGAGCCCGGTGCAGCAGTTCTTGCCGCGCTACGTGGTGCTGGTCCCCGGCACGTGGATCAACGACATCGCCGTGATCACGCGTGCCGCAGGTGCGACGCTCGACATCGACGGCGTGCCGGTGGCCGACTCGGCGTTCGCGCCGATCGGCACCAGCGGCTACGAGGTCGGGCGCATCCCGATCGCCGACGGTGTGCACGTGCTCGACGGTCACGACACGCCGTTCGGCGTGATCATCGTCGGCTACGACGACTGGGACAGCTACGCGTACCTGGGCGGCACCGGCACCGGCAAGATCAACCCCAACCCCGCCGGCTGACGCGATCGTCCGACGCGCGAACGGCCGGCCGTGGTTCGCACCACGCCGGCCGTCGTCGCTTGCAGGGTCTCAGCCCTGCGCCATGCCGCGCAGCACGAACTGCAGGATGCCGCCGTGCTTGACGTACTCGACCTCGTTGGGCGTGTCGACGCGGCAGACCACGTCGAACGCCTTCACGCTGCCGTCGGCGGCGGTGGCGGTGACCTTCAGGGTCTTCTTCGGCGTGAGCCCGGCGGCGACGCCGTGGATCTCGAACACTTCTTCGCCACCCAGGCCCAGGGTGTCCGCGTCCTGACCATCGAGGAAGCACAGCGGCAACACGCCCATGCCGACCAGGTTGCTACGATGGATGCGCTCGAAGCTCTTCGCGATGACGGCCTTCACGCCCAGCAACATCGTGCCCTTGGCGGCCCAGTCGCGCGAGCTGCCGGTACCGTACTCGGCGCCTGCAAGCACCACCGTCGGCACGCCCTCGGCCTGGTACTTCTCGGCGGCCTCGAAGATGCTCATCTGCGCACCATCGGGCAGGTGGCGCGTGACGCCGCCCTCGACGCCCGGCACCAGCGCGTTCTTGAGGCGGATGTTCGCGAAGGTGCCGCGGATCATGACCTCGTGGTTGCCGCGACGGGCACCATAGCTGTTGAAGTCCACCGGCTGCACGCCGTGGGCGACGAGGTACTTCGCGGCCGGTGAGTTCTTGGAGATGTTGCCCGCGGGCGAGATGTGATCGGTCGTGATCGAGTCGCCCAGCTTGGCCAGCACGCGCGCACCGACGATGTCGGTGAGCGGGTCCGGCTTGGCCTTCATGCCCACGAAGTACGGCGGGTGCCGCACGTAGGTCGAGTCGGCCTCCCACGCGAACAGCTGGCCGGTGGGCACGTCGAGCGCGCGCCACGAGGCGTCGCCGGCGAACACGTCGGCGTACTGCTCGGCGTACATCTCGCGACCGATCACCGCGCGCACGGTGTCGCGGATCTCGGCAGCGCTGGGCCAGATGTCCTTGAGGTAGACCGGCTGCCCGTCCTTGCCGTTGCCGATCGGGTCGCGGCTGAGATCGACGCCGAGGTGGCCCGAGAGCGCGTGCGCGACCACCAGCGGCGGCGACGCGAGGTAGTTCGCGCGCACCTGCGCGTGCACGCGACCTTCGAAGTTGCGGTTGCCCGAGAGCACCGCCGCGACCACCAGGTTGCCGTCGGTGATGGCCTGCGACACCGCGTTGGGCAGCGGACCCGAGTTGCCGATGCAGGTGGTGCAGCCGTAGCCGACCAGGTCGAAGCCAAGCGCCTCGAGGTCGCGCAGGAGCCCGGATTTCTCGAGGTACTCCGTGACGACCTTCGAGCCCGGCGCCAGCGAAGTCTTGACCCACGGCTTGCGCGCCAGTCCGGCACGCACGGCGTTGCGCGCGAGCAGGCCCGCAGCGATGAGCACGCTGGGGTTGCTGGTGTTGGTGCAGCTGGTGATCGCGGCGATCACCACGGCGCCGTTGCTGAGCTCGTAGCTGGTGCCGTCCTTGACCTCGATCGCGGCGTCGCCGTGGCGCTCCTTGGTGAGCGCATCGAGGAAGTTCGCCTTCACGCTGGGCAGCGCGACGCGGTCCTGCGGCCGCTTGGGGCCTGCCAGCGACGACTCGACGGTGGCGAGGTCGAGCTCGATCGAGGAGCTGAACACCGGGTCGGGCGTGGCGTCGGTGCGGAACAGGCCCTGCGCCTTCGCGTAGGCCTCGACCAGCGCCACGGTCGCCTCGGGGCGGTTGGTGAAGCGCAGGTACGCGAGGGTCTCGTCATCGATCGGGAAGAAGCCACAGGTCGCGCCGTACTCGGGCGCCATGTTGGCGATCGTGGCGCGATCGGTGAGCGACAGCGCCGACAGGCCGGGGCCATAGAACTCGACGAACTTGTTGACCACGCCGTGCTTGCGAAGCATCTGCGTGACGGTGAGCACGAGGTCGGTCGCGGTCGCGCCGTCGGGCAGCGTGCCGTGCAGCTTGAAGCCGACCACCTGCGGGATCAGCATCGACATCGGCTGGCCGAGCATCGCGGCCTCGGCCTCGATGCCGCCGACGCCCCAGCCGAGTACCGCGAGGCCGTTGACCATCGTGGTGTGCGAGTCGGTACCGACCACGGTGTCCGGGAACGCCTGCGTGACGTCGCCGTGTTGCTTGGTCCACACCGTCCGCGCGAGGTACTCGAGGTTCACCTGGTGGCAGATGCCGGTGCCTGGCGGCACCGCGCGGAAGTTCGACAGTGCACCCTGCCCCCAGCGCAGGAACGCGTAGCGCTCACGGTTGCGCTGGTACTCGAGCTGCATGTTGAGCGTGAGCGCGTCCTTGCTGCCGAAGTGATCGACCTGCACGGAGTGGTCGATCACGAGATCGACGGGCGCCAGCGGGTTGATGCGCTGCGCATCGCCGCCCATGCCCTGGATCGCCTGGCGCATCGCCGCGAGATCGACGACCACCGGCACGCCGGTGAAGTCCTGCAGGAGCACGCGCGCCGGGTGGAAGCCGATCTCGAAGTTGGGCTCGGCCTTGGGATCCCAGCCCGCCGCGGCCTCGACGTCGGCGGCCGTCACGGCCACACCGTCCTCGTGGCGCAGCAGATTCTCGACCAACACCTTGAGCGAGAACGGCAGGCGATGCACGTGGCCGATGCCGGCCTGTGCGAGTGCATCGAGTGCGTAGTACTCGTAGCGCGCGTCGCCGACGACGAGGGTCTGGCGCGCACCGAAGGAATCGAGGTTCGTTTGGCTCATGGCGTGCTCCGCGAAGGGGTCTAGCGCCCGAAGTTGCCGCGCGCCGCCGCTTCGACGCGCGCATCTTGCCGCAGGATCGGCGTGCGCGTCCACGCACGATTCGCCTCGCGATCACGCGCATCGCGGGCTTCGGCACGAAGCACGCCGAGAGCCGATCCTCGCGGCCTCGCGGCGGTCGGCGAACGACCACGGCCGGTCGGCGTCTGCGCGTCGCCGGCGTTCAGGCGGGGTCGGGCCACGTGCAGACCGGCTGCGCGCAGGACATGCCGGCGGGACAGTCCCCGTCCTCGGCGCAGCTGACGAAGCAGCGCAGCGTGGTCATGGTGTCGTCGGTGTAGAGGCAGCCGACCGACGCGGTCTCGCCGTCGACGCGCGCCGGACACTCGGCCGAGGGCAGCGCCAGCACGGCACAGCTCGGCGCGCACATGTGCGAGACGCCGTTGGTGACGCACACGGCGTCCGGATCTTCGCAGTCGCTGGCGACCGTGCACGGACCATAGTGCTCGACGCCGGGCAAGGTGCCGCTGTCGGTGGTTTCCGGATCGCCGGTGGTGCCTTCGGGCACGACGCACTCGCGGGCGAGCCCGGAGCCGACCCGCTCGCCGTAGCGCCGCCCCGAGGCGCACGCGGCATCGGGGAAGCTGCAGAAGCCGGTCGCCTCGCAGGTGCCGTCGCTGCCGTCGCGCACGCAGGCATCGTCGTCGCTGCAGCTGAAGCCGGCGTCGTCGCACGCGAACCCCAGCAGTACGCCGACCGCGAGACCGACCACCGCTCGCACGGTAGCGCTCCACTCGCCGACCCGGCGGCGAAGATCGGAGGACGACACGTCGCGATGATGACCGATCTGGCGCGGCCGCGGAAGCGGCCGGCATGCTATCGATCGCAGGCGTGACGAGCCCCGCCGAACCCACCGACGATCCGCTGACGTGTGCACTCGTGGATCCGCGCGATGCAGCGCTCGACGCCGGTGGCTTCGTCGCACGATGGTCCTCGCCGCTGCCCGCGAGCCCGGCGTGGTTGGTGCATTGGCTCGCGCCGAGCGCCTCGCTCGCGAGCGACGTGCTCCCGTTCGCGCCCGCCGACGCCGGCGTGCGGGAGGCCGTCCGCAAGCTGCTGCGCTTCGGCGGCTACAAGCCCTCGGGCCGCGGCAAGCCCGCGGCGGAGTACCTGGTGGGTGCGGCCGAGGCCGGCACGCTGTCGTCGATCAACCTCGCGGTCGATCTGTGCAACGTGGTGTCGCTCCACAGCGGGCTGCCGATCAGCGTGATCGATCTCGATCGCGCGCGCACTCCGATGCACGTCGCACTGGCGCCGGCGGGCGCCAGCTACGTCTTCAACGCCTCGGGCCAGGAGATCGCGCTGGCGGGGCTACCGTGCCTCTACGACGCCGATGGCCCCTGCGCCAACGCGGTGAAGGACTCGCAGCGCACCAAGACCCACGCGGGCACGCAGGCGGTGTTCTGCATCGTGTGGGGCACCAAGGTCCTCGGCACGCGCACCGCCGAGACGATCGCGTGGTACCGCCAGCTCAGCGAGCGTTGCGGTGCCACGTGTACCCCCTGGCACTAACGTGACGCCCGCGATCACTCGGGCGGCTCGACCTCGATGTCCGAGACCAGCAGCCGTCGCACGCTGACCTCGAGATCGCCCTGCACCACCCGCATGATGCTCATGAACTCGCCGCTGGCGACGAGCAGGCGCTGCTTGAGCGCGTCGCGGGCGTGCTGCAGCAACGAGCGCCGAGCCTTCTCGATCCAGCGAAAAGCGGTCGTGCGGTGCACGTGGTACAGCGCGCCGACCTGGTCGATGTTGAGTCCGTGCAGCACCTGGTGGCGCAGGAGGTTGCGCTCGCGCGCGGTCAGCCGACCGAAGGCGGTGGTGAGCGCCTCCTTGAACTCGGTCTTGTAGACCCGCTGGATGTAGTCGAGCTCGGGATCGTCGCCGGGCGCCGGGATCGCGCCGAGGGCCTCGGCCTCGAGCGAGACCTCGCGGTCGCCGGCGTGGTGCCGGACCAGGTCGACGATCATGCGTAGCGCCGTGACGCGCACCCAGCTGCGGAGATCGCCGCGACCGGCGTAGTCGGCGATCTTCGGGCGACGGCCTGGCGTCGCCACGAACAACTTGTTGCGGACCAGCTGGCGGAACTCGTCCTTGCCGAGGTTCACGTTGCCCGAGCGCGCGATCGCGAGATCGATGTCGCGGCCGAACTCGGTCTCGAACGCCTCGAGTGCGACCGTCTCACCCGACGCGCAGCCGTACGCGAGGTAGAGATCGGCGGCGCGCAGGCGATCGAGCAGATCGGGGTTGCCGTCGGCCGGCACCAGGTGACCGAGGTGGGCGGCGAAGCCTGCGTCACTCGACGTGATCGACCCCAGGGCCGCCTTCGCCTCGCCGAGGATCGCCTGGAGTCGCTCGCCGAGATCCTCCGCGGCTTCGAATGCCGGTCGCGCGCTCGCGGGTGCGGCGGCGAGGAACTCGGACACGAGGCCTTCGCCTTCTGCCACGGAAACAAAGGTAGCCCAGGCGACGCGCGAGATTCAATCCTGACCCGGGCGGGCCGACCGCGATCGGTCGCCGATCGGTCGTGGGCACCCTGCTGCGACGCGTGTCGATGCACCGGAGCCGCGCGGTCGATCGCCGCAAGAGCGGCGCCCTGGGCCTTCCGGCGGGGCGTCGGCAGCCGCGACGACCCGCATGAATGTGCCCGGGCGCGCGCTTGTCGAACCCGGCCCTTGTCGTCGTCGTCGTCATCCGCGCGGCTGCTGGACGAGGACACCGGGTCGCTGACGGCGACCGAGGGCGACGACCACCACTCGCCACGCGCGGGCGAGCTGCCGGCCCGCGTCGGTCGCTACGTGGTGCTCGAACGCATCGGCGCCGGCGGCATGGGGGTGGTGCTGAGCGCCTACGACGGCGAGCTCGATCGCGTGGTCGCACTCAAGCTGTTGCACCCCGGCTCGCGCTCGCTCAACGCGGGCCCTCGCCTGGCCCGCGAGGCCCAGGCGCTCGCGCGATTGTCCCACCCGCATGTGGTGCCGATCTTCGACGTCGGCACCGACGACGGCCGCACCTTCATCGCGATGCAGCTGGTGCCCGGTCGCACGCTGGGCGCGTGGCTGCGCGAGCGCCGACGCAGCGCCGCCGAGGTGCTCGCGATGTTCGTGCAGGCCGGCCGTGGCCTCGCAGCGGCCCACCGCGCCGGCATCGTGCACCGCGACTTCAAGCCCGAGAACGTGCTGATCGGCGAGGATGGTGTCGCACGCGTGGTCGACTTCGGGCTCGCACTGGGCCGCGGCGACCTCGAGTGCGTGCCGCCGCCGGTCGCCGAGCGGTCGCTGCTCGAGACGCCGCTGACGGCGACCGGTCTGCTGGTCGGGACGCGCGCGTACGTGGCCCCCGAGCAGCTGCGTCGGCTGCCCGCCGACGCGCGCTCCGATCAGTACGGCTACTGCGTCGCGCTGCACGAGGCGCTGTTCGGCACGCGGCCGCGCTTCGACGATCGCGATCCGTCGCGGCGCCTCAGCGTCGCACGGACCGGCAACCCCGTGCGTGACCGCGTGCCCGGCCGGGTGCGCAGGGCACTCGCGCGGGGGCTCGCGATCGATCCGGCCGCGCGCTTCGCCGACATGGACGCGCTGATCCAGGCGCTGGTGGGCACGGCCGCGCGGCGCCGCGTACTGGCGGCGGTGGTCCTCGCGAGCGTCGGCGGGGTCGCGATGCAACGCGCAGGTGCGGCAACCGACGAACCCTGTGCCCGCGCCGGCGATCGCGTACGCGCGATCTGGGACGATGATGCCCGCGATCGCGTCGAGCGAGCCATGCACGCCACCGGCGTCGGCTATGCCGCGCAGAGCTTCGAGCTGGTCGCGCGCGAGCTCGACGCCCATCGAGCGGCCGGCGCGGCGGCGGCACGGCAGACCTGCCTGGCCACGGTCGCGCAGGCCGACGCGATGCAGGCGTGCATCGCCCAGCGCGAGGCCGCCTTCGCAGCGGTCGTATCGGTGCTCGGAGACCTCGACGCGCGCTCGATCGAGCGCGCCCGCAGCGTCGCCTTCGGGCTGCCCCGGTTCGACGACTGCCTCGATCCGGAGCGTGCTGCGGGCGAGCCGGCGATGCCGGCCGATCCGACCCTGCGCGAGCAGGTCGACGCGCTGCGCCACGAGCTGGCCACGGTCGACGCGCTCCGCGATGCCCGACGCTTCGACGATGGCCTGGCGCTCGCGGGTGATCTGCAGGCGCGCGCCCGCGCGACCGGCTTCGCGCCGCTCATCGCCGAGGCCACGCTCGCGCGGGGCAGCGTGCTGGAGATGCTGGGCGAGCACGCCGCGGCAGAGCAAGCGCTCGGCGACGCGGCGTGGTTGGCGATCGCCCACGGCGAGGACCGCACCGCGCTCGCGGCGATGACGCGTCTGGTCGGCCTGGTCGGCTACCACCTCGCGCGCGTCGACGATGCCGCCGCGTGGTCGCGCCACGCGTGGGCCACGACGCAGCGAGTCTCACCCACGGCCCGCGAGCTGGCGTTGCTGCACAACAACCTCGGCGCGGTGCAGTTCCGTGCGGGCGCGTACGCCGACGCCGAGCGCACCTACCTCGGCGTGGTCGACATGCTCGCCGACACGCGCGACTCCGGTGAACGCCAGGAGCTCGCGAGCGCCTACAACAACCTCGGCAACGTCTACGCGCGGCAGAACCGGCTGCTCGAGTCGGAGACCGCGATCGCACGCGGCGTCGACGTGCTCGTCGAGCTGCTCGGCGCCGGCCACCCGACGGTCGCGGCCGTGCTCATCAACCTCGGCAGTGCCGCCTACGACCAAGGCCGCTACGCGGTCGCCGAGACCTACCTGCTGCGCGCCAGCGAGCTGCTGCGCGACTCGGTGGGCGAGCGACACCCGTCGTACGCGACGGCGCTGACCAACCTCGGCCCGGTGCGCTTCCGGCTCGGTCGCCTGGCGGAGGCCGAGGCCGCCTTGGAGGCCTCGATCGAACTCAAGCGCGCGCGGCTGGGCGCGCGACACCCCGATCTCGCGCTCAGCCTCAACAACCTCGGCGAGGTCTACCGCGAGCACGGGCGCGTCGACGAGGCGCTCATCGTTCACCGCGAAGCGTTGGCGATCTGGCGTGACCTCGATCCCGAGCACCCGTATGCCAGCTACCCGCGCACCAACGTGGGTCTCGATCTGCTGGCCCAGGGCCACGTCGGCGAGGCCGCCGCAGCGCTGGAGGAGGTCGTGACGGGCTGCGAGCGTCGCAGCTGCGACGCGACCATCGTCGCCGCCGCTCGCTTCGGGCTCGCCCAGGCCGTGCTCGCCGACGATCGCCCGCGGGCGCTCGCGCTCGCCCGCGAAGCCGCCGCGAGCTATCGCAGCATCGGCGGCCGCTACGACCACGAGCTCGCGCGCATCGACGTATGGCTCGCGGCGCGCTGACGATGCACCCGCGTCAGCGGCAGACGATGCAGCCGTCGTCGTCGCTGCAGCTGGGATCGTCGCCCGCATCGACCAGCGAACAGGCCTGCACGTTGGTGCTGCAGTTGGTCTCGAGTTGCCACTCGCCGCCCTCGCACAGCAGCGAGAAGTCGCGATCGTACGAACACGCCTGCGCGCCCGCGACCTCACACGGGCCGTGCAGCAGCGCGTAGACGTGCAGATCGTTGATGTCGGTGCACGACACCGCGTCGCGCGAGGGCTCCTCGGCACAGTGCTCGCCGTCACCGCAGGCCACTGCCTGCGTCCACTTGCCGTTCTCGCACGACAGCACGGTGTCGAGCTCGGCATCGGCGCCGCCATCGATGCCGCAGCGGGTGGTCTTGTCCTGCTCGCAGGCCTCGCCGAGCCGCGGGGTCGGGCCATCGCTCGGGTCGCTGCCACAACCGAGCAGCATCCCGAGCACGCCGAGGCGGAGCCATCGCGGGTGTCGCGGGCCCCCAGCCGTGTTGCGCGCATTGCGGGGGTCCATCGACGGCGGAGCAGGCCAGTGCATCGTCGAGCGCCAGCGTAGGGGGTCTGGCGCCGCCGGTCGGTTGGTGCCGCTACGTTTCCTGGGCTGCCACGGCGTCGCTCGCCGCCGGTTCGGCTTTTTTCTCCGGGGTGAAGGAAACTCGGGCGGTCCTCGTTGGCTGGACAGCGGACCGCGCTCGGATCCGCATGTACGTCGTGAGCCAGACCCGCAGAGCCGCCGACGCGCAGGCCCCCCCGGCCAGCCGCGATGCGATCGTCGCCGGGCTCTACCGCGAACACGCGGCGCTGTCGTTCAAGCTCGCGCTGCGGTACGGCCGTGGCGATCGCCAGTGGGCCGAGGACCTCGTGCACGACGTCTTCCTCGAGGTCCATCGCCACGCCGAACGCATCGCGCAGATGGAGAGTCCACGTGGCTGGATCGTGCGCGCGACCACCAGCCGATGCCTCAATCGCCTGCGTCGCGATCGCTGGCTCGAGTCGCCGTGGCTGCGGTGGATGCTGGCGACGCCGCCGCGCAGCGCCGAGGATCCCGAGCGCGCGCGCGTGGTTCACGGTGAGCTCGGCGAGCTGTTCGATGCCGTGAACCGCCTGCCCGACGCACAGCGGCTGTGCTTCTGGATGCGCCATGTCGACGGCATGTCGCAGCCCGAGATCGCCGCGGTGCTCGGTTACGGCAAGAGCTACGTGTGCAAGCTGCTGCAGCGTGCCGAGGCGGCCGTGGCCCACCTGCGAGACCCGGAGCGGGATCATGGATGAGACCCAGCGCGAGCGGCTGCGAGCTCTCGACGAGGCGCTGGGCACGGTGCCACTGCCGAGCCACCTGCCAGAGCGCATCTCGGCGAGCGTCGAGGCGCGCGGCGCCCGACGATCGCTCGGTGCGGTGCTCGTGCTCGCCACCGCCGCGGTGGTGTTGGCGTTCGTGGTCGGTCGCGGATCGGTGACGCCGACCTCCGAGCTGGTCGTGGCGATCCCCGCCGATGCGCCGGCGATCCCACCGCCGAAAGTGGTTGCGCCCGCGATCGCCGACGCACCGATCCGACGCTGGGATGATCGCCTCGAGGCCACGGCCGGCTGCGCGATCACGGGCACGCACACGCTGTCGGTGCACGGCGACTGTCGGCTGCGCCTGGATGGGCCCGCGCTCGAGCTCGAGGTCTGGCGCGGCGCACGGCTCGAACCGGCCGAGCACGGCGTGCGCCTGCACTCGGGCACCGCGCTCTTCCACGTCGAGAAGATTGCTGCCGGGGCCCCGCGCGTGCGAGTCGAGGTCGCCGCCGGCGCAATCGAGGTGATCGGCACGCGCTTCGCCGTGACCGCGGACGAGACGGGTGGCCACGTCGATCTCATCGAAGGCGCGATCGCGTTCGTGGATCTCACCGGCAAGACCCATGCGATCGCTGCAGGACAACGGCTCGGCTGGGACGGCACGCGCGTCCGCGCCGATGCGGTCGTGCCCTCCACGCCACCCCGGCGCGGCGCCAAGCCGGAACCCGGCGTCGCGCTCGACGAGGGGCTCGAGCGCGTCGCGAGCCTGCGTCGCAGCGGGCGCTACCGCGACGCCATCGAGGTGTTGGTGGCGCTTCGCCGCAGCACCGGCACCGACGAGGCCGCAGCCGCCGTGCTGTCGTTCGAGGAGGGCACGTTGCGCGCTCGAACCGATCGGCCCGATGCCGTGTGCGCCTACTGGCGGGGGCACCTCGCGCGCTTCGGCGCGGGCGACCACGCGGCGTCGATCAGCGCACAGATGGATGTGGCCGGCTGCGGTGCGCCCTGATGCTGCGCCTCGCCGCCGCGATCCTGCTCGCACGCCCCGCGACCATCGCGGTCGACGTCGGCGCGTTGGCGCTGCCGCAGGCGCAGACCGAGCAGCTCCACGGCGAGCTGATGACACGACTGCTCGAGTCGGGCCACGCGGTGGGCAGCCACGCGGCGGTGGTCGTGCGCCTGACCGGCGGTGGCGAGGTCGTGCACGTCGAGGTCGTGCATGGCCGGCAGCTGCACGCACGCGAAGTCACCGGCCGTGGCGCGCTGCTGCGGCTGTCGGTCATCCACGCGACCATCGATCTGCTCGCGGAGCTCGAAGCACTGCGCGGTGAGCCCGACCCGGTGCTCACCGCGTCGACCGATCACGCGGTCGTCGTCGAGCTGTTGCCCGGCGCAGAGCCGCACGCGACCGCGGTGGTCGCTGCGATCGTCGAGTCGGGGTGGGTGGTCACGCCCGCGGGCGAGGACGCATCTCGCCGCGTGTGCGTCGGCGACGACGGTGGCCACGCCACGCTCGCGGTGGTCGATGCCGACGGTGCGTGCGACGATGGCGTGCCCGAGCCACTGTCGAATGGATCGCTCGCCGCGAGGCTCGCGGCGCGCGGGGCCGCAGCGGATCCTTCGTCGCCGCCCGCGATCACCACGCCGGTCGCAGGCACGCCAGCGCCGACGCCGATCGGGCCGCCCGCGCCGGCTGCGGTGACGCCGGCCCGCCCCTCGCGACCGTCGTCGCCGGCGCCGCGCTGGTCTGGGGCCATCGGCCTCGGGCTCGGCGTCGAGGGCCGCCTACGCGCGGCCGAGCCGGTCGTGCTGCTCCACGGCGATGCCCGCCACGCGCCCACCGGCGTGTGGCTGACACTGCGCGCCGAGGTCGCGCCCGCCAGCGGAGCTCGCCTCGCGATCGCCGACACCATGCTCACCACCGGCGTGGGCTGGGGGCGAGCCCTCGCGCGACGGCTCCGGTTCGAGCTGGCGGTCGCCGCTGGCGTGCTCGTCCACGGCTATCGCGTCGTGGGTGATCGCGGGATCCGGGTCGATCCCACCGCCGTGCTGCCGCTGACGCTCGCGCTGTCGTTGGGCACGCGCGTGGAGCTGGCGCTGTCGGCCTTCGGGGGCATCAGTGGACGCGCGCGATCGCATGTGCGCGGCGACACCGAGCTGTGGTCACGCGATCGCGTGCGAATCGGTGGGATGCTCGGCGTGCGCGTGCGGCTCGACAGGAAACCTCGACCGCCTTCGCGGGCTGTCCGATCATGAAGCGCACGCGTACGCTCGTCCTCGCGATCCCCTCGCTGCTCGCCCTTGCCTGCGGGCGCGACGTCATCCAACACGGCGACGCGAGCTCGAGCACCGACGCGTCGAGTGGCGGCGGCGACGCGAGCAGCACCTCGGCAGCGGACTCGACCGGCGCGCCACCGGTCGAGATCCCCGGCGATGGCCCCTACGGCGCGGGCACGCGGCTGCAGCCGATCGTCGACCGTACCGCCGATGGCGTCGTCCAGCTGGTGCGCTGGTACGACAGCGAGCTCGGCATCGACTGCGAGTTCGCGAGGGACAGCGTCGGCGACTACCGCTGCCTGCCAGCGGAGGAGGATCAGGTGTACGTCGGGTTCGACGACGAGGCCTGCAGCACGCCGATCGTGGGTACGCCGTACTGCTCTTCGGTGCCGAACTACGTGCGTGGCCCCATCATCGACGCGGCGAGCTGCGCCGACGGTGCCCGTGCGCAGGCGTATCTGCGCGGTGCCCCCATCGGCAGCGGCGACATCCGCCACCACAATGATCATGCCGACATCTGCAACGGCTCCGGCTCGAACTTCCAGCAGCGCCACGCCCTCACGCCGATCGACGACACCACCTTCGTCGCCGCCACCGTGGTGATCGAGCAGCGCGGGTCGATCGAGATCCGGGCGCTGGTCAGCACCGACGGGGCCTTCCAACGCGACCGCGTGATCGACCCACGGTACGACACGCCGTGCCAGGGCACGCTCACGTTCGAGGCCGGTGCCGGCACGCAGGCCTGCGGCGTCGTCTCGGCCGCGCCGTATGGCTTCGCCGACGCGACCTGCACGACCCCGCTGTTCGCGCTGCCGCAGGACGGTACGTGCGCTCAGCCCTCGACGGCGCTCGTCTACGGCACCGACGGTTGGCACACGATCGGCGCGCCGTGGGAGCAGACGATCCACATCGTCGAGGGTGATGCGTGCATCGAGGCCCCGGCCTCCGTGCAGGACGGCTTCGCGTACTACGAGCTCGGCGCGCCGACCAGCGAGCCCGAGGTGCTGACCCTCGAAGTCACCCTCGCCGACGCGTCCGGCCGCTTGCGTCGGCTGGGACTCGCCGGCGACGGCGAGACCATCGTGCTGGCCCGCGGCGACGGCACCCGCGATCAGAACCGCTGGTACGACACCGCGATCGAGCAGGTCTGCACGCCGCTCATCGCGACCGACGGCCGACGCCGTTGCATGCCGCTGCCGCTGGCCTACCCCAACCGCCTCGAGCACTGGGGCGATCCGGAATGCAGCGCGATCCCGCTGTACGACACCGCCGAGGCGCCGGAAGGCGATCTCGTGCGCATCACGCTCGTCGGCGAGGAAGCCTGCGGCGGTCGCCCCGTCATCGGACAACAGAACGTCGTCGGCCGCTGGACCGAGCCGGTCTATCGCCTCGACGACGAGGGTGCGTGCCTGCTCGACGAGGTGCCCGACTTCATCACCGTGTTCCAGCTGGGCAACTACCCGGCGATCAGCGACGCACCGGAGCTCGAGCTCACCGGCGACGGCTCCTAGAGAAGCGAACCAGGGTGCTGGAGCCGTTGCGACGGCGGCGAGCCGTGCCGCCAGCCGCACGCCTTCCCCCGCGAGGTCGTCCGTGGCAGGGTCGATCGTCGCGCATGGAGTGCCCCGAGGAGAACGTCGTGGTGGACTTCGTGCGCGGCGAGGTCGACGACGAGCTCCGCGTCGCGATCGAGCGCCACCTCGACGGCTGCGCCGCGTGCCTGCAGGTGGTCGGCGAGCTCGCACGCATCTTCCAGCTCCCGGTCGATGCCGACGCCGGCACCTTCGGCGGCGGCGAGACCTTGGTCGAGACCTCGCCCATGACCGGCACGGCCGGCAAGACCCGCAAGGACGACGTGTTCGTCGCCGGGCTGCACGAGGGCTCGAAGCTCGGCCGCTACGTGGTGCTCTCGCGCGTCGGCGCGGGCGGCATGGGCGTGGTGTTCGCGGCCTACGATCCCGAGCTCGATCGCAAGGTCGCGATCAAGCTCATGCGCAGCGCGCCCGGCGGATCGGGCCCGAAGGAGCTCGCCGATCAACGCGCGCGACTGCTGCGCGAGGCCCAGGCGATGGCGAAGCTCTCCCACGCCAACGTCATCACCGTGCACGACGTCGGCACCATCGACGGGCAGGTGTTCGTCGCGATGGAATTCATCGACGGCACCACGCTCTCGGGCTGGCTGCGCGAGCGGCCACGAACGTGGCGAGAGGTGATGACGGTGGTGTTGGCGGCCGGCCGCGGACTCGCGGCCGCGCACGCGGCAGGCCTGGTGCACCGCGACTTCAAGCCCGACAACGTGCTCATCGGCAAGGACGGCCGCGTGCTGGTCACCGACTTCGGCCTTGCCCGGCCGGCGGCCGGCCGCACCGACGCGTTCGCGACCATCGGCGGCAACAGCAGCCAGAAGGTGCTCGGGATTGCACTCACGCAGACCGGCGCGTTGGTCGGCACGCCGGCGTACATGGCACCGGAGCAGCTCGCAGGTGAGCGTAGCGACGCCTTGGCCGATCAGTTCAGCTTCTGCATCGCCGCCTATGAGGGCCTCTACGGCGAGCGCCCCTTCGCCGGCCGCGTGCTCTCCGAGCTCATCGCCAACGTGTCCGACGGCGCGGTGCGACCGCCATCGGTGAAGGCCGCCGTGCCGCGATGGTTGCGGCGCGCCCTCTTGCGCGGTCTCGCGGTTCGCCGCGAGGAACGCTATCCCTCGATGGACGCGCTGTTGCAGTCGCTCGCGCACGATCCGTGGCGGCGATGGCGACAGGCGGCGATCGTCGGCGTGCCCGCAATCGTCGTCGGCGCCGCGACGCTCGCCTACCAGCAGCACGAGCAGCCCCGCGCGGCCGCGTACTGCCAGGATGTCCGCGACAAGCTCGACGACGTGTGGGACGACGGCCGTCGCGACGCCGTGCGTCGGCGGTTCGAAGCCGCCGGGGCCGCGTGGGCCACGGACGGCTACGACCACGTCGCGCGCAAGCTCGATCCCTACGCCGAGCAGTGGCTCGCGATGCAGACCCAGGCCTGCCGCGACGAGGTCGAGGGCGCGCGACCACAGGCCGTGTTGGCGCTGCAGATGACCTGCCTCGAGCGGCGTCGCGACGCACTCGCCGCGCTGGGCGAGCTGCTGGCGTCCGGCGATGCAGCCACCCTCGAGCGCGCCATCGATGCCGCCGACAACCTGCCCGCTCTCGACGTGTGCGGCGACCTCGAGCGGCTGATGGCGCGTGAGGGCTCGGTCGATGCGACCGTCGATCCCGAGACGCGACGCTCGCTCGACGCGGCCCTGGCACGGGCCAAGGTGCTGATCGATGCCTCTGCGCTGGCGGCCGCGCGCACCGAGGCCACCGCCCTGATCGAGCGCACGAAGTCGGCCGGCTATGCCCGCGGCGAGGCCTTCGCCCGGCACCTGGTGGCAGTCGCCTACGATCTCGGCGGCGAGACGGAATCCGCCGAGCGCAGCTACCACGAGGCGCTCTCGGCCTCGCTCGCCAGCGGCGATGCGGAGGTGGTCGTGCGGGCGTCGATCGGCCTACTGTGGGTGAGCACGCAGGCGAGCCGCCCGCTCATCGAGGCCGATCGCTGGTACGCCCACGGCAAGGGCGCGCTCGAGCGCATGGGCGGCGATCCAGAGCTCGCGGCCGAGCTCGAGCGGACGATCGCGGTCGCGTACCTGCAGCACGGCGAGCTCGAGACCGCCGAGGTGCATGCGCGTGCGTCGGTGAAGCTCCGCGAGGAGAGCTTCGGCGCCGACCATGCCAGCCTCGGATTGCCGCTCGGCACCCTGGGCGAGGTGTTGGCCGCGCAGGATCGCATGGAACCCGCGCGCGAGGCCTTCGAGCGCGCGCGGACCTTGATCGAGCGCGAGTATGGCGAGCTGCACCCGAATGCCGCCGCCGCGAACGACAACCTCGGTGCACTCTTGGCAGAGTCCGGCGATCTCGAGGCCGCGCTCACGCCGATGCGACGCGGGCTGGCGATCCGCGAGGCCGCGCTCGGCGTGGATCATCCCAGCAATGCGGCGTCGCACCACAACATCGCGGGTGCGCTGCGCGAGCTCGGACGCATCGACGAGGCCCGCGTCCACGCACAGCGCGAGCTGGCGATCGCCCGCCTCGCCTTCGGCGACGCCAACCCCGAGTACGCCAGCGCGCTCGGCAACCTGGCGTTGTGCGACGCCGAGGACGGGCGGCACGACGCGGCCGCCGCGGAGTTCCGACAGGCCCGCGAGGTCGTGCTCGCGAGCCTGGGCAAGCGTCACCCGCAGCTGGCGTTCTACAGCGGTGGCCTCGCCGCCGAGCTGCTCGCGCTCCAGCGCGCGAGCGAGGCGATCGAGTTCGCCCAGGAGGCACTCGACGTGCGCCTGGCCGCGTTGGGCCCAGAGCACTTCAAGGTCGGCCTCAGCGAGCGACTGCTCGCCGATGTCCTGCTCGCAGCCCTTCGCCCCGACGACGCCATCCCCCACGCCGAGCATGCGATCGCGATCCTCACTGGCAAGGTCGGCGACGCGAGCGCGCTCGGCCAATCGCAGTTCGCCCTCGCCCGTGCGCTGTGGGATTCGCCGACGCACCGCGATCGCGAGCGCGCCAGGGAGCTGGCTCGCACCGCGCTCGCGACCGTGAAGACCCGCAAGCCCGTGGATGCCAGCGACATCGACGGCATCGAGGCGTGGCTCGAGGCCCATCCGTGAGCGCGAGCTGGATCGACTGCTGTGTCGCGCACATCGCCACCATCGCGGGAGTCGAGACCGCGGCGGTCCTGCGCGCCTTCGCAGCGCCGTTCCCCCGCGGTGGTCCACCGGCGCCGCCCGAGCCGGCCTCACCCGGGAGCTTCGAAGCGCTCGAGCGTGCGTGCGCGCCGATCGAGCCGGCGCAGTTGATCGAGGATCTCTCGCTCGACGTCGATCGGGCGCAGGCCGAGCTGTTCACCCGACGCCTGCGTGCAGTCGACGGTTTCCTCGACGCCCGCCCGAGCGCCCCCGCTCGGGTGTTGCGCGTGGGCTTGCGCATGCGCTTGGCGGGCATTCTCCGCGCGACGCGACCCCACGCCTCGCGGGTGCGCGCGCTCGCGGACTACTACTACAGCCACGGCTGTCGACTCGCCCACCACGACGCCGACACGTGCTCGCCGTCGTATGCGAACGCCCTCGCGACGCTGCAGTGGCGCGGGGTGGTTCCGGGCCTGCACCACGCAGTGCTCGACGGCCGCTTCGCCGAGGGTCCGACGCACGTGAACCTGTTGCAGGTCGATCCACGGCGCATCGAGGTCCGCGCGCTGGACTGCCGCGCACGCGTGGACGCCGGCGAGTCGTTCGTGCAGACGGTCGCCAGCGAAGGTGCCGTGGCAGCGACCTCCGGCGGGTTCTTCCTCTACTCCGAGCCCGACATCGCGCCGCCGTCGCGTCGTCACGATCCGGTGGGCTTGTTGGTGCGCGATGGCGTGGTCGCGGCGCCCCCGGTGTTCGCCCGTGGCGCACTCGTGATCGATCGCGACGGTGGGGTCGCGATCGAGCGTATCGGTCTCGACGGTTGCATCCTGCAGGGGCACCGTGGCTGGCAGCTGCGGGTCGAGGGCGCGGTCAACCGCGCGCACGCCGAGGTCGGTCCGGCGCGCCGCTGCATGGCCATCGTCGGCGACCGCGTGGTCGCCGTCGGCATCGCCCCGCAAGTTCCGCTCAACGGCGCGGTGATCCCCGTCGGCGACGTCGACGTGCGCGTCGGTGATCGCGTCTCGTGCACGTTGCCCCCGCGATCGGTTGCGGTGGCGACCGCGATGGCCGGCGGGCCGATGCTCGGCGACGCCGGCCATCCCGCCGTCCTGACGGAGCTGCGTCACGAGGACTTCTGGGGCACTGCACCGCCGGTGACCTTCTCGCAGGACGAGACCGGCGATCAGAACCTGCTCCCGCGCATGGTGGTGGGCACGCGAGCGTCGTCGCTGATCTTCGCCGCCGTCGACGGCCGCAACTTCGAGCGGGCCCTGGGCATGACGCTCGCGGGCGCCGGCGCGCTGCTGCACGCGCTCGGCTGCGAGCGCGTACTCAACCTCGACGGCGGCTCGTCGAAGCGCATGGTGCTCGAGGGTCGGACGCTCGATCTGCCGAGCACCGAGGTGGTCGGCGAGGGCGCGACCGATCCAGCGATCCGACCGGTCTACACCGCCTTGTGCATGCACCGGCGTTGATGCGAGCGCACCCGCGAAGCGACCGCTCGCGGGTGCGTCGACGCCTCACGAGCGCGTCGCGTCTTGCGTGACCGACTAGCCTTCGACGTCGGGGCCAGGCACCGCGTGGGCGCCGTCGGGGCTGTCGTACTCGGGATCCGGGATGATCGGCGGCTCGAGGGGAGGACCCGCCGGCACCACCGGCGTCAACGTCGTGGGCGCCGGCGTCGCCACGGCGGGCGGCGGCGCTTCGTCGACGGGGGCATCGTCGGTGGGCGCCACGACCGGCTCGTCGCTCGCGGCCACCGACACATCGTCGACGTTCACGCGGGCGGTCATCACACCGACGCCGACCGCAACGCCAGTGCCCATCAGCACGGTCAGCGTCAGGAAGGTCTCGACATCGATGCGCATGGGTTCTGCTTCGCTCCTCCGGAGCACGCCGGCTCCATGCACATCGACGAGCGAGTGACTCCGATCGGTCGACGCGAGCCGGTAAAGCAGCCGTGAAGTCGTCGCGCTGCGGGCGCGCAGAAGCTGCGAAGCGCGGTAAACCCTGCGCGCTCCCAAGAGTCGCAGGGCGGCCATTGCGGCAGTTCTGGTGTGGCACGACCGCTGCACTCGTGCGGCCCACTCCGATGTCCAAGCACCGCGCCATCCCCGAGGTTCGCAAGTTCATGACCACGTCGCCGCATACGATCGGCGCCGACCAGACGATGGCCCACGCCCACGAGGTGATGCGCAAGTTCCGGATCCGGCACCTCCCGGTGCTGCGCGCCGAGACCCTGGTCGGCGTGCTCTCCGACGGCGATCTCCACCTCGTGGAGACGCTCAAGGACGTCGACCCGGCCAAGGTACTCGTCTCCGAGGCCATGACCGAAGACGTCTACCGGGTGCCACCCGACGCTCCGCTCGACGAGGTCGTGAAGGAGATGGCTCGGCACAAGTACGGCTCGGCCGTGGTCGTCGATCATCACCACGTGGTCGGCGTCTTCACCACCGTCGATGCCTGCCAGGCGTTCGCGGAGATGCTGCACACCACGCTGGCGTAGTCGTCCGACTGCCGCTAGACCGGCTGCGGCTGCGGGTCGGCCAGCAGGTAGCGCAGCACCAACGCCGCGGTCTCCTCGCACAGCGCATCGTCGTCGAGCGCGTCTGGGCGATCGAGGATCGCGGCGTGGGTGATTGCCTGCACGCTGTGCACGAGGATGAAGCCGGCGAGCTCGAGATCTGCGGGGCGCAACGCTTCGTCGCGGCGCTCGAGCTCGCGGCGGATGAGTTCGACGATCATCCGATCGACCTGCGCGATGCGATCGAAGCCGGCGATGCGCGGCACCTGCTCGATGAGCACGCGGTGCAGTCGCGGAGCGACGTTGTGCGCGCGCAGCAGCGTGCGGATCAGCGCTCGAATCGCGTGGGCCAGCGGCAGCCCGCGCAGCGCAGCGACCTCGCCGACCACGAGCGCCGTCATCTCCTGCATGTGACGGTCACACAACGCGGTGACCAGCGCCTCCTTGTGCGGGAAGTACTGGTACAGCGAGCCGATGCTCACACCGGCCCGTCGCGCGATGGCATTGGTCGTCGCGCCCTCATAACCGTGCTCCGTGAGTACCTCCGCGGTGGCGGTGAGGATGGCCTCGACGGTGGCCTGGGCGCGGGCCTGCTTGGGTAGCTTGCGAACGTTCTCGGTGGCGATGCTCATGAGTTCCTCTAGAAGGCAAGCGTCCAAGTCAAGGCGGCGCCGCGGGTGGCGGGCATCGGGGTGAAGGCACTTCGGCTCGAAGCACGACCGCGTCGCTTGGCGCCGATCGCCAACAACACGGTGCCGCTCAGGGCGACGACTCCGCCGGCGACGGCGCTCGCGATCGTGACGACGTCACCGCGGTGCCCCCTCGCCAAGGCGGCGGCGCGGGCTTGCTCGTCGCCAAGCTCATCGAGGCCGGGCAGTGTGCGGCGCGCCGAACTCGACATCCGCGTGCCCGCGACCACACCACCGACCACCGCGCCCACGCCGAGCACCATCAGCACGGAGCCGGTCGCAATCGAAGCTCGCCCTCGTCGCGATCGCTCGGCGTCGGCGCCCGGCGCCGGTGGGGGCCGGACCGGCTCGCGCTCGGCCTGCGCTGCGTCGACCGCCGCCTGGAGCTCGGCGATCCGCGTGCGGACATCAGCGAGCTCGGTGGCGTCGGCGACCCCGGAGGCCTCGGCGTCGGCGTGGTAGCGCTCGAGCAACGCAATCGCCCGGCGTAGCCGCGCAACGTCGTGATCCTGTGCGAACGCCTTCTCCTGCGCGCGCGCGATGTTGTAGACCAGCGAGTTCCGCGTCGCGGCGGTCTCCGGGGTCTGCGGCAGCAGCCCATAGGCGGCGGTCCACTTCTCGATCGCCTCCTCGTAGTCGAAGGTCTCGTAGCTGGCCACGCCCGCCTGGTAGAGCGCTTGTGCGGAGGTCATCGGATCCTCCACGGGAGCGTCGACGTCGTCGACGGGCGCGAAGATCAACGCGAGGCTGAGGAAGGTCGTGAGCATGATCGGCCTCAGATCCCCACCAACGACACGACGAACGCGAGGCCTGCCGCGTTCGGGTCGGGCAGGTACACCAAGAAGTCGTCGGGGCGACCGGGCTCGTACTGTTGCGCCGGCACCAACACCACCTGCCAATCGCTTGCGATGACCAGCTCGTCGCTGAGCTGCAGCGTCGTCTGGTTCTCGTCGAGTCGAAAGACGTCGATGATGGAAACGCCCCCACCCGGCTCGGTGCGGACGAGCACCTCACGGAGGAAGTCCCCGTCGAGGTCGCCGAAGAGGATCTCGCTGCCGCCGGCGACCCCGCCCGACACCGGCAGCTCCTGGCCGTAGAGGGAAGCGAACAACGTCGTGCCGTCGGTGTAGGCGAGGATGCCCGACCAGGGATCGGCGGCGAGATCCACGATGGGCAGCCCGGCGTTCAGCGCCTCGAGCTGCTCGAGACCGGTGCCGGGGCCTTCGATCACGAAGCGCTGCACGCCGTCGTCGGTGGCGACGTACAGGGTCGTGGTCGATTCGTACGCGTACGCGAGCGCACGACCTTCCAGAGCGACGCTGTCGGCTGCGCCCTGCTCGAGCTCGTCGACGACGCTCAAGCCCGCGCCGTCGAGGTACGCCACCGGCATCGCGGCAAACGCATCGAGCCCGTAGTAGAAGTACCCCGTGGTCATGGCGGTGACGCCGGGGGCCGCACGCGCAATCACGCTGCCGCCCTGCCACTGCAGCACGCCATCGGCGTGGCCGATGAGCAGGCGGTTGGACGCGTCGCCTCCGGGATCGCCCTCCGGCGGGATCTCGCTGCCGTAGCGGACCGCCAGCGCGGTGGGACCCGTGATCGCCAGCGAGTCGCCGAAGGGCGACATCACGTCGAACGTGAGGGGGAACGTGACCGGGATGCCGTTGTAGCCGATGAAGCCCCCGTCGAGCGCGATGACGAGATCGGGGGCGCCGTCACCCGAGAGATCCTCGACCAACAGCTTGCCGCCGGCCGGCAGCTCACCGAGCACCGACATCGGCACCATGCAGCGCTCGGCCAGCAAGAACCAGCACTCCTGGCCTTCGGTGTCGACGCCGGTGGTCGGCGGCGGTGGCAGGGTGCCCGCGGTCGACTCCTGCGACGACGTGGCGTCCTGCGTGGTGCTCACGACGCCGGTGGTCTCGGCGACGCCGGTGGTCTCGCCCCCGTGGGTCGGCGGCGCGACCGTGCGCCGCGCGATGCGGACGCGCGCGTCGGCACCGTCGATCGCGACGAGCTCGGTCACGCCGTCGCCGTCGAGGTCGGCCGAGGCCGAGGCGATCGCGTCGCCGAGCCCGAGCGCACCGCCGTAGACGAGCCCTCCGTCGCCGTCGTTGTCGAACAGGTAGATGTCCGCGAGGTCGGCACGTGGCCCACCAGCGACGATGATCTCGCGATCGACGTCGTCGTCCAACGCGCCCGAGGCGAGCAACGACGGCGACCACCCGAGGTCGTAGACCGCGACCGGCTTGGCGGCCTTGTCGAGCTGGATGCTCTTGCCGCGCGACAACCACAGCGCCCCGTCGCTGCCGGCCGCCAGCACGTCGGCGTACTTGTCGTCGGTGAGGTCTTCGATCAAGAAGCGCTGCGCGGGCGCGCCGGTCGGGATCGGCATGCGTGGCGTGAACGCGCCGTTGGGATTGCGCGCGAGGGTCTCGAGCTCGGCGGCGTCGTGGGAGCCGACGTAGACGATGTCCATGGTCTGGCCGAACGCGCGGATGTCGGTCGGCCTCGCCACGAAGGTGTCCTGGTTCGGCTTCGAGAAGGTCTGCGGGTCGACCTGCTCGCGCACGTCGATGCCACCGCGCACGAGCACGGCGACGTCGGCCCGGCCGGCGGGGTCGTCGACGAACGCGCCGATCTGCGGACGCAGGGGCTCGTCGAGGCCCTCGGCGATCGACACCGGCACCTCGAACACCCCGGCACCGTCGTCGCCAGGGCCGGTTCGCACCAGCCACACGCCGCCGGTCGAGGTCGTCGCGACGATGTCCGCCCAGCCGCTGCCGTCGACGCGACCCACGGTGAGATCGCGGACCTCGGCGCCGAGCGGGCTCGACGTTCGCGGCGCCGCGAAGCCGCCGGCGCCGTCGTTGCGCAGCAGCGTGAGCGAGCCGTCCGCTCCGCCGATCACGAGATCGGGTCGGGCATCGCCGTCGACCAGCGCGACCGTCAGCGTCGCGGGGGCGGGGCCCGCGTCGAAGCTGGCCTCCTGCAGCACGAAGCAGTAATCCCCGACGCCGGCCCCCGCGGTGCAGCGGGTCGGTCCGCCGCACACGCCGAACTCGCAAGCGAGCCCACCACACGAGCCGTCCGAGGTGCACGGCTGTCCGCGCAGCGCGTCGTCCGGCCGAAAGCAGCCGGGCACGGCGCACGCGCACGCCAACCCCCAAGCCAAGCAGGAAACCACCCGACGCATACTTCGAGGCTGCATGGTCTTTCTCGCATCGGCCTTCTGCATGACGCCCGATCTCGAGATTTTCTACCGGCGCCGAAGCGCGCCGGCCGGGAGCTCGCGTGCGCGTTCTCGACGCAGCCCCGTCACCGGTCGCCCGTGGGCGCGCGACCCCGCACCGCCTGCAGACCCATCCGCAGGCCGAAGCGCGGCCGCAGCGTGATGAGCGGCTCTGGGCGCACCGGGTGCCCCGGCACCAACCACGGCCGGAATCGCTGGAGCACGCAGGCCACGATGAGCTGCGCCTCCATCATCGCGAAGCCGTTGCCGATGCACTGACGGGGACCGCCGCCGAACGGGAAGTAGGCGTAGCGGGGTCGCGCCTCCTCCCGCTCGGCCGTGAACCGCTCGGGGTCGAAGCCCTCGGGGTTGGGCCAGAAGGCGGGGTGCCGGTGCGTCACATAGGGCGAGATGAGCACGAGCGTGTCCTTGCGAACGCGGTAGCCGAGCACCTCGTCCTCGTCGATCGCGTGTCGATCGATGATCCAGGCCGGGGGATACAGCCGCATCGACTCCTTCAACACCTGCAGGAGGAACGGCAACGACGGCAGGTCGTCGAGCGTGGGCGGCCGGCCACCCAGCACCTCGTCGAGCTCGGTACGCACGCGACGCTCGACCTCGGGGTGGGTCGACAGCACGTAGAAGGTCCACGCGAGCGCGTTGGCGGTGGTCTCGTGGCCGGCGAGGAACATCGTGGTGACCTCGTCGCGCAGCTGCCGGTCGGTCATGCCCTCGCCGGTCTCGGCGTCGCGCGCCTCCATCAACATACCCAGCAGATCCTCGGCCTGCTCTCCGGCGCGTCGTCGCGCGATGATGTCGTTGATCACGCGATCGAGCCGTCGTGACGACTCGCGTGCCCGCATGGTCGCGAGCGTGGGGAAGCCGATCGGAAGCAGGCTGTCGAGCGCACGATCGGCCCACTCGTTCAGCACCGTGACGGCGTTGCCGACCTGGTCGGCGCGATCGGCCACGTCGGTCGACAGCAGGGTCTTACCGACGATGCGCAGGGTCAGCGCCATCATCTCGTGGGCCATGTCGATCGAGCGACCGAGCGTGGCGGCGTCCTGCCAGTGCTCGAGCATCGCGAGCGTGTCGGTGATCATGGTCTCGGCGAAGCCCGCGATGCGACGGCGATGGAACGCGGGCTGGGCGATGCGACGCTGGCGACGCCAGAAGTCGCCGTCGCTGGTCAGCAGACCATTGCCGAGGAACTGACGCAGCACGTCGTAGCCACGCGTGCGCTTGTCGTAGTTGTGATTGTTGTCGACCAACACGTGCTTGATCGCGTCGGGGTGACGCAACAACATCGCCTGCACCGGACCCACGCGGAACGCCACGACGTCACCGTGACGATGGCCGGCGTCGGTCAGGAACCGCAGCGGATCCTCGCGCAGCTGCGACCAGACCCCGAGCGGATGTCGACGGTTCATTCGGGGGGGCTCGCGCTGCGTGCTGGCGACGGTGACCTGCATGGGACTCAAATCTGAGCGATCGCTCAGATTTGTAAACTCGCGTTTGGAGCGCGACTGGGCCTCGCCGAAGGCCTCCCGCAGGGCGGGCGCCGCGGCGGGATCGAGACCCGCGTGCGGGGTGGCCGCTCAGGTTTTCGGGGCGGCGTACGCCGGGTCAGCGGGGCGCGACCAGCACTGGCACATCCGGCACCATCGCAGGGGTCTCGTCGTCCCCGATGTTGTCGAGGTGCCCGAGGCCGAGCTGGCCGTCGGCGTTGCGGCCCCAGCACTTGAGGCGATGTCGCTCGAGGATCGCGCAGGTGTGGTTGCCCCCGGCATCGAGCGCGGTCACGCTCGCGGTGCCGAGGTCGACCGCGGCGACCGTCGAGGGCACCTCGTCGTCGCCGACGTTCATGGTGTTCGCGAGGCCGAGCTGGCCGTCGTAGTTCGCACCCCAGCACCGCACCACGCCACCCTCGAGCTGCGCGCACGCGTGGTTGTCACCGACGCTCACGTGGGTCGCGGCAGCGCCGAGCAGGATCGGCGGGAGATCGGTCGCGGGTTCGTCGTCGCCGACCACCACGAGGTTGCCCTGCCCGAGCTCGCCGCTGGCGTTGCCGCCCCAGCACCGCACGTCGCCGCCGTCGAACCGTGCGCACGTGAGGGCGTAGCCGGCCGAGACCTCGAGCGCGTCTTCGTCGAACGACAGCGCCGCGACGGCGACCGGCTGCTCGTCGTCGCCGATCGTGTCGAGCACGCCGAAGCCACATTGCCCGCCGCCATTGCCGCCCCAGCACCGCACGTCACCGTCGTCGAGCACCGCGCAGGTGTGCGAGACGCCCGTGCTGACCCAGACCGTCGCTGCGCCGAGCATCACCGCTTCGGTGCTGTCACCGGTCTCGTCGTCGCCGATGGTGTTGCCGTTGCCGTAGCCCAGCGCGCCGCCGAAGCCGGAGCCCCAACAGTGCACGTCGCCGCTCTGCAGTCGCACGCACGTGTGCGCACCGCCGGCGGCGATCTGCACGGGGTCGCTGTCGAACGCCATCGGCGTCGGCATCGACGGGTATTCGTCGTCGCCGACGGCGTCGAGGTTGCCGAGCCCGAGCTGCGCGCCGCCGTTGCCCCCCCAGCAGCGGATGCCCACCGGCTCGAGCAGCGTGCACGCATGCGAATCGCCCAGCGAACCTGCGATCGCCGGAGCTGGCAGCATGAGATCGCCCTGCGCGGCGGGGTACTCGTCGTCACCGACCGTGTCGGTGGTGCCGTAGCCGTTCTGCCCCGAGCCGCCCTGCCCCCAACAACGCACGCGGCCGCCCTCGATGCCGACGCATGTGTTGCGATACGAGGTGTCGATCCAGATCAGCTCGGTCAGGCTGCAGTCTGCGTCGCAACCGTCACCATCGACGCGCGCGCCGTCGTCGCACTGCTCCTGGCCCTCGACCAGCGTGTCGCCGCACACGACCTCGGCGCACGCGGCCTCGCGACAGACCAGGCCGCGATCGCAGGTCGCGTCGTCGAGGCACGGGCAGTCGGTCCCGCTGCAGCCGCCATCGCTGCTGCTGTCCTGCGCGGTGTCGGTGGGCTCGACACCGGTCGTGGAGGGTGTGGTCGTCGTCGAGGGCGAGGCGGTGCCCTCGAGCCCACCGTCGGTGGTGCTCGACGCGTCGCCCGAGGTGGTCTCGCCTTGCCCACGCGCGTGGGTCTCGGGGTCGAAGCAGCCGCTGGCCGCCGTCAGACCCAGGGACGCGAGCCACTGCCGCACGTTCGCCATGGGGAGCTCAGCGGTGCTTGCGGATCTCGGCGTCGAGCTCGCGATCGGCGGCTTCGAGCTCGCGCATGCGTCGATCGAAGTCCGACGAGGACAGCGCTTTGCGGTCCTTGCCGGCCTGCAGCTCCTTGGTCTTCCCGAACGCGCGGTAGCCAACGTATCCGGCACCCGCCACCATCGCGACGAAGAGCAGCGGCCAGAACAGCTTGAGTGCCAGTGAAACCGCCGCGATCGCGCCCAGACCGATCAAGGCGCCCTTGACCACGGAAAGTCCCTGACCGCCGTCGTCGTCGTGCTTTGCCATTGCCTGTGCGACTGCCCTCGCGCGGCCGGAGGCAGCGCAGTTCGCAGCATAGACGCGCGCGCGCACCCCCGCAAGGCAGCGGCCGATCGGCCGGCGTGGCGCTCGCGTGGGCGCGTGGTGGGTTTCGGGCACGCGCCCGAGCGCGGACAACTCACGCCCGGTGCGTGCGCCAGGCGGCGCGTCCCCGGCGGTCCTCGCGGGCGAAAGCGCGTAGTCTGGCGCGCGGACGAAGCCCATGCGTGTCACGATCTCGATTCCCCTCGCGTTGTTGTTGTTCGGTTGTGTGAAGCATGCCGAGGTCGGCACCACCACACCGGATGGGCAGACCGTCACGACCTCGGACGGCAAGCCGGTCGCGCACGACGACTCACCGGCCCTGCCGACCGACCCCGACCTCGTCACCGGCGAGCTCGCCAACGGCCTGCGCTATTACATCCGCAAGCACGGCAAGCCCGAGAAGCGGGTCTATCTGTGGCTGGCGGTCAACGCCGGCAGCGTGCTCGAGGACGACGACCAGAAGGGCCTCGCGCACTTCGTCGAGCACATGGCCTTCAACGGCACCAAGCGCTTCGAGAAGAACACGCTGATCGACTTCCTCGAGAAGGCCGGCATGGACTTCGGCGCCGACTTGAACGCCTTCACGTCGTTCGACGAGACCGTGTACCAGCTCAAGGTGCCGACCGACGATCCCAAGCTCGTCGCCAAGGGCCTCGACATCCTCGAGGATTGGTCGAGCGCGCTGTCGTTCGACGCCAAAGAAGTCGACAAGGAGCGCGGCGTGGTGGTCGAGGAGTGGCGACTCGGCCGTGGCGCCGGCCAGCGCATCTTCGACAAGCAGTGGCCGGTCTACCTCGAGGGCAGCAAGTACGCCGACCGCAAGCCCATCGGTGAGAAGGAGATCCTCGAGAAGGCGCCGGTGGCCACGCTGCAGCGCTTCTACAAGGACTGGTACCGCCCGGATCTCATGGCGGTCGTGGTCGTCGGCGACGTCGACCCCGCCGCGATGAAGAAGGAGATCGAGTCGCGCTTCGGCAAGCTCACCAACCCCAGCAAGGCGCGCCCGCGACCGGCGGTGGCGGTGCCGTTGCTCGACAAGACCCGCGCGGCGGTGATCACCGACCCGGAGGCGAACTTCACCACCGTGACGCTCGCGTTCAAGGGCAAGCTGACGCCCTACGACACCGAGAAGGACTACCGCGCGCACCTCGTCGACGACCTGTTCCACGGCATGCTGCGGGCGCGCCTCGACGAGATCCGCCAGCGCGCCGACGCGCCGTTCGTGTTTGCGTTCTCGAACACCAGCTCGATGGGCCGTGCGGTCGACACCTTCAACCTCACCGCCGGGGCCAAGGCCGGCCACGTCGAGGATGCGCTGCAGACCCTCGTGGTCGAGGTCGAGCGCGTGAAGCAGCACGGCTTCCTCGCCAGCGAGTTCGAGCGCGAGCGCGCCCGCACGCTGCGTCGGCTCGAGCGCAACGTGACCGAGAAGGACACCGTCGACGGCCGCTCGTATGCGTTCGAGACCGTCTTCCACTTCCTCGAGAACGAGGCCATGCCGAGCCGCACCAAGCAGTACGAGCTCGCCAAGACGATGGTGCCGAACATCACGCTCGCCGAGGTCAACGAGCGCGCCGCCTACTGGACCGCGCAGAAGGATCGCGTGCTGATGGCCAGCGGTGCCGCGCGCGACAAGATGCCGACCGACAAGGAGCTACTCGCGGTCGCCGATGCGGTCGTCGGCAAGAAGGTCGCGGCCTACGAGGACCGGGCGACCGGTGAGCTGATGAAGACCAAGCCCACGCCGGGCACCATCACCAAGACCGAGACCATCGCGGAGATCGGCGTCACGGTATGGACGCTCGGCAACGGCGCGAAGGTGGTCGTGAAGCCGACCGACTTCAAGAAGGACGAGGTGTTGTTCGAGGCCATGAGCCCCGGTGGCACCTCGCTGGTGAGCAACAAGCAGTTCGACTCGGCCAGCAACGCGGCCGCGATCGTCTCGCGCTCGGGGCTCGGCGAGCTCGACAACGTCACGATCCGCAACCTGCTGGCAGGCAAGGTCGTGAGCGTGAACCCCTTCATCGGCGAGCTCGAGGAAGGCATGCGCGGCAACGCATCGCCGCAGGATCTCGAGACCCTGCTGCAGCTGGTCCATCTCACGGCCACCGCGCCGCGCAAGGACCCGGACGCGTTCACCTCGTGGAAGGCCAGCACCGCGGAGTTCGTGAAGAACCGCGACCTGAACCCCATGCAGGTGTTCTTCGAGCAGTTCACGGCATTCCGCTGGAACAACCACCCGCGCCACATGCCGACCACGCTCGAGTCGCTCGATCGCGTCGACCACGACGCGGCGCTGGAGATCTACAAGAACCGCTTCGCCGACCTCGGTGACTTCACGTTCCTGTTCACCGGCAACGTCGACCCGGCCACGCTCGAGCCGCTGGTGAAGACCTACCTCGCGAGCCTGCCGACCAAGAAGCGCAAGGAGAGGTGGAAGGACGTCGGTGCACGCCACCCGAGCGGCGTGAAGAAGTTCGAGATCGACAAGGGCGTCGATCCGAAGAGCTTCGTGATGCTCGAGTACCACGGCGCAGCCCGCTGGACGCCCGACGCCGAGGACGACATCGAGATCCTCGCGGACGTGCTCGACATCCGCCTGCGCGAGGTCCTGCGCGAGGACATGTCGGGGGTCTACGGTGCGTTCAGCAACGGCCGCATCAACCGTCGGCCCAAGCAGGAGTACTCGTACAACATCGGCTTCGGCTGCGGGCCGGAGAACGCTGCCAAGCTGCAGCAGGCGGTGTTCGACATCGTCGCGTCGCTGAAGAAGGACGGCATCGGCGAGGACTACCTCGAGAAGATCCGCGAGAAGCGACGCCGGACGCTCGAGACCTCGCTGCGCGAGAACCGGTTCTGGTCGGCGCAGCTGTCCGAGCACTTCCGCTACGGCACCGACCCGCGCAAGATCAACGAGCTCGAGAAGAGCATCGCACGCGTGACCAGCGAGAACGTGCAGAAGGCCGCGAAGAAGTACCTCGACGACCGCTCCCACTTCGAAGGCCTGCTCATGCCCGAGGGCCAGGGCACCGGCGGTGCGAAGCCGGGCAAGGCCGCGGTGGCGGGCGACAAGGCGGTCACCACCAAGCCCGCCGCGACGCCGGCGAAGGCCGACAAGCCCGCCGCGACTCCGGCGAAGGCCGACAAGCCCGCCGCGACCCCAGCGAAGGCCGACAAGCCCGCCGGCTGAGCCGCACGTGCGCAATGACGACGGCCGCGGGGTGGGAGCCTCGCGGCCGTTCTTCGTGGTGGCGCGGCGCGCCGCTGGGGCTACGCACCGATCGCGGTGCGTCCGATCATCACGGGGTCATCGTCGTCGTCCATGATCTTGCGCAGGAACAGCGCCTCCGGCTCGGCGCTGCGACCCGCCGCAGCGCGGACCCCCATCGAGCACGAGCCCGTGACCTCGGCGCCCTCGTCGATCGCGACCGTGCGGGCGGATGCGTCGCCGTGCAGGCGGCCGGTGCTGGCGATGCCGAGGCGGCCGGCGACGTCGACATCACCCTCGACGAGGCCTGCGATCACGAGCTCGCGCGCCACGACGTGGCCGTGGACCTCGCCGCCCTCGCGGATCTCCACCCGACCGTGGCACTCGATGTCGCCGCGCACGATGCCCGCGATCTCGAGGTCGCGCACCGCGAGGATCGAGCCGTTGATGCGCGCGTCGTCGCTGATGACGTTGGCGCAGGGCTCCGGCACAGGCTCGGGCGCCGCCTCCGGCTCGGGCGGCGCCGCAGGCATCGGCTCGGCCAGGGCCTTCATCTCGGGGGCGGGTGGCTTGCGGCGTCTGGCGAACATCGGGTTGCGATCACAGCCATGATTGGAGGTGGTTCGCAATACTTAAAAATTGCCGTGTAATGTCGGACGCGTTTCCGGTCGAACGACGACGTCCAAGCTACGCTCGTCGCGAACATCGACATGGTGCGTGCGAATTCGAACTCTGCATCGTCGGGGTGGGCGTGGGGCTCGGGCGGGCCGCCATCACGCGTGCCGCCGCCGCATCGGCCCCCCAGCGGGGGCGGGATGGCGGGCACGTGGATCGCCGCCGCGCTCTTCGTCGCCGTGGTGGCCGGTGGTGTCGCGTTCGTACTCCACTCGGTCCGCAGCGGCGGGTCCGCGACCGAGCCCGAGGCCGAGGCCGCGGAGACCTCGGAGACCGCGAGCGAGCCCGTCGTCGATCCCGCCGCAGCGACGCCGACAACCGACACGACCGAGCCCGCACCACCGACGTCACCGACGACCCCGGTCGAGCCCAGCACACCCGAGCCGCCGCGCTCGCTCGAGGCGATCGCATGGACGGTCGCGACGCCCTCGACCCTCGACGAGCTCGTGCGTGCGTGGTCGTTGCCCCGCGACTCGCTCGTGGCGTTCAACCCTGCGCTGTCGACCACCGAGGCCATCCCCGCGGGCACCAAGCTGATCGTGCACCGGGGCTCGATCTCGGGGAGTGAGTCGGTCGGCCCGCCCAACGACGGCCGCTTGATCGGTGGGGTGCCGTTCCCGGAGGGCCGCAGCTGGTTGCTGGCCCCGGATCGCACGCGGGCGTTCGGCACCGGCGAGACGATCGTCGCCGTGCTCGCGGCGCTCGATGCTTCCGCAGCGAAGTTCCCGGGCGGCGCGCCGATCCAGCTCGGTGAGATCTCGGCCCGCCGCGGCGGGCCGATCTATGGTCATCAGTCGCACCAAGCCGGCCGCGACATCGACATCCGCCTCATCCTCGACGATGCGCGCAGCGGCTTCGATGGTGCGCGCAACTGGTTCCTGGTCAAGACACTCATCGACGGCGGTGAGGTGGTGGCGATCTTCCTCAACCGCTCGCAGCAGGGCTGGCTACGCGCCGCAGCCGAGGCCGACGTCGGCGTGGCCGGAGCCGACGAGTACTTCGCTTTCATCAGCCACGAACCCGGCCACACCATCCACATGCACGTGCGCTTCCGATGCCCCGACTCGGACCGACGCTGCGTGGTGTACTCGGTCGGCGAGACCACCGAGAAGATCGTCCCGGTCAGCAAGCTGCCGGGCGGCGGCAAGCTCCCGGGTGGCGGCAAGCTCCCGGCGCCGAAGAACGG
>WBZX01000368.1_pt1 | contig 41924 bp, 32 predicted proteins | sample 5204211 | NCBI WGS metagenome assembly WBZX01 (sample SAMN12344362, study PRJNA552823) | activated sludge metagenome | biome: Activated sludge suspended growth; feature: Nitrification reactor; material: Wastewater; isolation source: activated sludge from nitrification reactor of wastewater...
CAGGCGAAACGGGTTCTCTGTGCGGCCACCGTTAGTGCTCGGCTGTCTGACGAGCTGAAGTCACAGGACTGGGCGGGGGTTCGGGGGCAGAGCCCTTTGTGGCGGAGCCCCCGAGACCTGCGGAGATCGGCTTTGCCGGTCGTAGTAGCGAAGACGTCGGCCGTCAGGCCGGCGACCGAACTCCGCCGGAAGGCTCTGCCTTTCGGCGGATCCAGGCTGAGCGGAGTTCGGTCCAGCCGCCGAACGGGCCCTGGGTATTCGACCATGGGATTCAACCGGCGTCCGTCGCCTGAGGTTCGCTCAGATGCACCACCGATGCTGAGTCGAAGGCTGTGCCTTCGACCTCGAGGGTCTGAACCTCTCGGTTCCGGCTCAGCAACTCGAGGACCTCGTTACATACGGCACCATCGGTGTTGTGGGCATTGGACTGGACGACGAAAATGGACTGGCCTCGGGCCAGATCCTCCACACTCCGAGCAAACTCCCCGGGAGGGCGGGCCGCGGCGCGGCTCCGATAGTCCACCCAGTTGATCAGACCCGGCGCCTGGAGGTCTGGGAACGTCACCTGCACGAACTCCCCGTCCAGTTCGCGGCTGGTCGACGGCCCGGACAGATCGGGGCAATAGACCACGACGTCACCGGGTTCGCCGGCATCCATGATGGCGAGGGCATTTCGCCGGGCGTCGGTCCGAGACGCAAAGGCATTCAGCTCGAGCCCACCCGCACCCAGGTACAACAGCGCCGCTAGGGCCAGCATGCCAACGAACCTTGGCTGAAGCTCAGCCAAGGCAGCTCCAGCCAGCACCACCACGAACGGCACGACAACAGCGGAATAGCGGCCGGCAAACCCGGCCCCGAAGATGAAGCCCAACACCCATCCGTAGGCGAGCGTTCCCACGACCAGTACGGCGAGTGCTCGACCTTCCGTGCGTCCAGGCGCCTTCAGATCAAGCACCCACACCCACGGTGAGGTGCTTCTCAACCACGGACCCACCGCCGCAGCCGCCAACAGGAGCCAACCGAAGAGCATGGCTTCCTCTGAGAAGAACCCTCCCAGCGTTCCCGCCATCTCCGAAAGCGCAGACACCAGACCAGCCGGCTCCAGCCACGGGGTCCCCGTGTGTCGCTGCTGGAACAGGAGCGACGGTAACCATGGGGTGAAGCTCAGTGATCCGGCCATCAACGCCCCGAGGGTCAAGGCTGCGGGGCGTCCGGTTGAGCTGTCATCGGACAGCCGGGCGCGGGCCACCTTCGCTATCAGGATGGAGGCCGCGGCCATCACCAGCCAGATGGCCCAGTAGTGGGTCCACAGCAGGAGGGAAACCAACACGGCAAGGAGCGCAAGGTCTCGGGGCCGTGACACCTCCACGGCCCGAACTCCAACAAGCCACGCCGCAGTCGCCAGAAGCGACACCAAGGAGTACATCCTCGCCTCAGTCGAGTAGTGGACCAGGAACGGGGTCAACGACGCCAGCACCGCGGCGATGGCCCCGGCCCTGTTCCCTCCAATCCGACGGGCTGCGATCCAGACCAGCGGTATCAGCCCGACCCCCAGGAGACCCGACAAGGCGCGTGCAGCGAGATCCCCGTCGCCGAACAAGGAGATCCAGTAGTGGAGGAGGAGGTAGTACAGGGGTGGATGACCGTCGTTCCTGACCGACACGAGCAGGTCGCCAACCGGCTGGCTCGAGATGTTCACGGTCAATGCCTCGTCCAACCACAAGGGTGAGGCCGTTACGAATCGGAGCAGAATTCCGATCGCTATCGCGCTCAAGGCCAGGTAGACCGCCATCCGACGGTGGAGAGGATTCGAGCTCATTGGCGCAGCGGTGGAGCCTTTCGGTCCGATGGTCATGTCCACTTCAGTTGCCCAACGCGAGGTCTACGGCTTCGGCTACGTCGTCGAGGTCCAGGCGGGGTTCGTCGAACCGACGGACTTCTCGGAAAGTGCGGTCACGTCCCCGGGGGTCAACGAACCAGGCATTGAGCCGTTCGCCCACGGCCTGAGCCAGGACGGGCGGCTGTTCGGTGAGCTCGCTGCGACGCAATCCACCGTCGACCAGCAACCGGCCCAGGTCGTAGAGGTCCGATGCCCGCTTCTCGGGTTTCGAGGATGCCCGCAAGGCGACGGTGGTGGCCTTCATGGCCACCAGACCCGCCGCGGTGGCCACCAGGCGACCGTCGGCTCGAACCATGATCTCGCCGGTTTCGTCGTCGGCGGCCGCTATGTCCAGCGTGGTGGCGGCGTCGTGAGCCCAGGTGTGGGCCACCACGTTCAACTCGAGGTCGGTGAGGCCAGTTCCGGGACGGTCGGGGTCGATCAACGCACCTATGAGCTCATCGGAATCGACGCCGGCCACATCGATCACATCCAAGTCGAGGTTGCCTTCGAAGGTGTATTGGCCCCCGCCCACGCTGGTCAGGGCCAGCCTGGCGATCGCTTCGTGGTAGCGGTCAAGACCGCGGGCCAATGCGTCGAGATCGACGGTGGCACGGTGGGGTGTGCCGACGCGACACATCACGGCCAGACCACCGATCAGGCGCAGCTCGCCGGGTAGTGACGCCAGCAGGGCGACCTCTCGGTGGGTGCTGCCGTTGCGACGCCCCGACAACACCACGCTCACGTCTCTCCTCCTGGGACCACACCCCATGTCTCGACGATCTCACGGCCACGGGCCGGGTCAGCCGCCAGCCGCAGCGCGCACACGATCGGGTGGGCCACCCGCCACGGATGTTCGGTCGTGGCAGGGTGATCGTCGTTCTCGGGCAACCACTTGACCGGGGCCAGCCGCACCCAGGTCCGGGTGGGGAGGTTGCGGTCCACCAACCCGCGTAGGCGACGTAGGGCGTGTTCGGAACGGACGTAGCACCGGGCCGGTAGATCACCGGCGGCGGGGATGCTGGCCCCGCCCAGCGTTGCAGCCCTTTCGTCGACGCGGGTCAGCGCGTCTGCCCCGGATCGCTCTGCCACTTCGACCAGGGTGGCGGGAAGTGGCGTCCAGCCGTCGTCGGGCCAGTGCGCCGCTGTCTCCCAGAACAGTTCGGGCAACAGCGGGAGCCGTGAGGTGGGGCCGATCAACCCGACCTCGGTGAAACGGGTGATCTGCTGGTGGGTGGCCGCCGCGCTACGCCCGATCATCCGGGCCGTGGCGCGCGGTTGCACCGCTCGATCGGGTTGGATCAAGGCGGCCAGCGCCACCTCCAGGCCAACGTGGGTCCAGGGGTTGCCCGATCCGCTCGATCCCGGTCCCGAAGTGGTGCTTCCCGTTGAGAACGGTGCTTCGATCCGCAGGCCAGCAGCCCACACCCGTATGTGGCCGCGGCGGTCCAGCCATCCCCAACCAGCCCGGCGCAGGACGTCTCTTCCCGGTTGGCTCAGACGGTCGGCCACGACGAGGGCTGGTAGCCGGGCCGGGGCTTCGGACACGACTCGGGTCAGGTCAGCGGGGGTGGGGTGGGCTCGGGCCACCAGATTGAAGGCCTGGCGGGTTCCGTCGACGGTGAGGATGCCGTCTATCTCGCGGACGTCGAGGCCGAGGTCTCGGAGCGCGTCGCCTACCTCGCGGCCCAGGTCGATGTACTCGTCCGATTGCGCCGTCACGAACACCGAACGAAGGGTAGTCGATCTGGTAGTTCCGCAACAACACTTGCGTTCTCGCCGTCACAAACACCGAACATAGGTCCGCCAGGCCAATCCTGCAATGACGTGCCTTCCACACCCGCTTGACCGACGGGTCAGGTTGGGGTTGGCTCATCTGCCGTGACCCTCAGCTACGCCGATGCCGCCGCCCAGATCACCGCACCTGGTGAGCGCTACGAGACCCACGAGATCACCGTGAACGGCGTGGCCTACACCGCGTTCAAAGGGGCACCCGCCACCCTGCGCGAGCTGTTCGATCTCACCACCCTCTACGGCGACACCGAGTACCTGGTTTACGAGGACGAGCGCTACACGTTCACCCAGGTCCACTCCCACGCCGCTGGTCTGGCCGCGGCGCTGGTCAACCGGTACGGCATCACCAAAGGCGATCGGGTGGCCATCGCCATGCGCAACTACCCCGAGTGGATCATGACCTACATCGGGGCCCTGGCCGCCGGGGCGGTGGTGGTGTCCATGAACGCGTGGTGGACCGCCGAGGAGCTCGCCTACGGCCTCGAGGATTCCGGTACCACCGTGTTGGTGGCCGATACCGAACGGGTACAACGAACCCGCGACAGCGCCTCTCGGCTCGGCATCCGCACCATCGGCGTTCGCCTGCCCGACGGCGACAACCCCGAAGGAGTGGATCGTTGGGAGGATGTGGTCGAGCCCGGTGCCACCTACGAGCGCGTCGACCTCGCCCCCGATGACGACGCCACCATCCTGTACACGTCGGGCACCACCGGCCACCCCAAGGGAGCGGTATCCACCCACCGGGCCGTGGTCCAGGCCCTAATGGGCTTTGGCTGCAAGAGCGCCATCGACAGCCTGCGCCGACCCGAAGAGGCGTCGGGGCGAACCGGTGCACCGGTGTTCATCCTCATCGTCCCGTTGTTCCACGTGACCGGAAACGTCCCGGTCATGCTGGGTGCGATGGCCTCAGGGCTCAAGCTGGTGATCATGCACAAGTGGGATCCAGGGCGGGCCCTCCAGCTCATAGAACGGGAGCGGGTCACCCAGTTCGTGGGGGTCCCGACCCAGAGCTGGGACCTGCTCGAACACCCCGACTTCGACCGCTACGACACGTCGTCGCTGGCCTTCGTCGGTGGCGGCGGCGCGCCCGCTCCACCCCAGCTGGTCAACCGGGTGGCCGGAAGCTTCAAGGCGGCCAAGCCCAACATCGGCTATGGCATGACCGAGACCAATGCCTACGGACCTGGCAACAGCGGCACCGACTACGAGACCCATCCCACCAGCACCGGCCGGTCAACACCCATCCTCCAAGTCGAGATCCGAGACCCCGATGCCAAACCGGTCCCGATCGGTGAACGGGGCGAGATCTGGATGAAGGGCCCCAACGTGATCCGGGGTTACTGGAACCGGCCCGAAGCCACCGCCGAGACCATCGTGGACGGATGGCTACGCACCGGAGACCTGGGCCGCATCGACGCCGAGGGCTTCGTCTACATCGAGGACCGGGCCAAGGACATGATCCTGCGGGGCGGCGAGAACGTGTACTGCGCCGAGGTCGAGGCCGCCGTCTACGAGTACCCCGATGTGTACGAGGCCGCAGTCTTCGGTGTACCGCACGAGAGATTGGGCGAAGAGGTCGCCCTGGCCGTGGTTCCCCGCCACGGAACCACCATCGACGCCGATGAGCTGACCGCGTTCTTGGCCCAGCACCTCGCCCCGTTCAAGATCCCGACCAGGATCATCGCCTTCACCGATCCGCTGCCACGAAATCCGGCCGGGAAGATCCTCAAACGAGACCTGAGAGATCGCTTCACCAACTGACCCGGCGGGGATCACGGCCAGGAATGGACCATCTCCTCACGCGACCGTCGTCGCCGGAACCGAGGCGGGAATCCGGCGGGAACCAGCCAACCCGACAAAGGCCACCGCGGTGGCCATGGCGAAGGCGATCGCTACAGCAGATGACACCGACCAATCCCTGACATCACCGATGGCCACCGCCGCGCCACCCAAGCCGGTCCCCACAGCCACCCCCAATACGTCACACAGCTGGAGGGCGGCGCTGGCCGCGCCCTCCTCTCCCGGCGGAGCGGCAGCCAGGACCACCACAGACAACGGCGCGTACGCGAGCCCGACCCCGAAGCCGCTCACCCCCCAGGCCACCACGATCACCCACACCGGCGCCCCCAACGCCACCCCCGTCGCCATCACCAGCGACACGATGACCACGACGAAACCGGTACCGACCAAGGCCCGTGGACCCCGGTCACCGATGCGACGGGCCTGCACCCAGGACCCCACCGCCCACAGCACCGACGACGCCGACAGCGCGGCACCGGCCATGAACGTCGACGACCCCCGACCGTCAACGACTAGCAACGATACGTAGGCATCGGCCTGGAAGAAGCACCAGGTGAGCAGGCCCTTCACCGCGACGGTGGCCGGCACGCCCGCGGCGAAGCGAACCGTGCCCGCAGGTACCAAGCCCACGAAGGCCCAACCGGCCGCCACCGGCCCCATCGTCGCCAACACCACCGCCGCAGCCATCGGAACCCCTGTGGCCACCACGAAAAGCGCGCCCACCCCCGACACCAGCACGGCCACCCGGGCCACCCGAGCCGCGGTGGAGGTGCCGCCTGTGGAGGCGTCGACCGTCGACGAACTGACCGGCGGACCGTCGGCCAGGCCACTAGAGGTTTGAGAGGATCCAACCGCCCGGGGCACCCGCGACAGGGGCCTCACACACATGGCCGCAGCCACCGCCACGAACGGCAACAACCCGAAGAACACCCATCGCCACGACAAGGCGTGTTCCACCCAGGCCGCCACCGCCGGGCCCAACAGGCCGGGCACAACCCAGGCCGTGGACATCATGGCGAAGATCCGCGGTCGTTCCTCACTGGTGAACGCCCGTGCGATGGCGGCATAGGAGGCAGCCGGGACGGCTCCCGCACCCAGGCCTTGAAGCACCCGGCCCACCACCAGAACCTCCATGGAGCCAGCGGCACCGGCCACCACAAGGCCAACGGCGAACAGCCCAAGTCCACCGCCGTAGGGCACCACCAGACCCCGGCGGTCCGCCGCCGGTCCCCCCACCACGATGCCCACCAGGCTGGCCAGGAAAAACCCGCTGAACACCCAGCCGTACAGGTCGTAGCCACCCAGGTCGGCGCGCACCTGGGGCATGACGGTGGCCACGGCCAAGGACTCCAACGCCACCAAGGTGACGGTGAGCAGAAGCCCAGCCGTCAACGCTCGACGCTCAGATGAGTCTCGAACTCCTTTCATCACCGATCCCGCGGAATGATCAGAATCGACGCCGCGGCCCGAAGCCGCCCCGTGCCCGTCACCCACGTCCATAGCGCCCACGGCCTCGGGGGAGGAGGGAGGCTCGTCGGCTTGGCGCACCAGCGCAGCCTACGGATCGACGGGTGTGGGTCGAACGGCCCTGATCTCGAGCTGTATGGAGAACGTTGCCCTCCAGCCGGTAGCTTGTCCAGTCCCCAGAGGCGGGACGCATCACCAGCCCGCCCATTGCAGCGCCCGGAGGCCTTCAACTCATGACCACCTCGCTCACCGTCGCCAAGCACCGTTCCAACCTCGACAAGCTCCGCGCCGAGACAGAGGCAGGCATCATGGCCCTCCAGGCCGCCTACGACGAGCTCGACCCCGAAGAGGTGGCCAGCGACGTGGGCGCCGGCGAAGACGAAGGCGGCTCCGAAGGAGACCTGACCCGCTTCGAACGGGACCGGATACGCGCCCGTATCGCCGAGGAGCAGGCCTTCCTCGAGGTCATCGACGCCGCTCAGGAACGCACCCACTCCAAGAAGTGGAAGAACTGCACCCGCTGCGGCAACCCCATTGGCGACCCGCGCCTCGAGGCGCTACCCGCCACCGACCTCTGCGTCACCTGCAAGGCCGACCGCGGCACCTGGTGAACAATCCGGCGCCCGGCTCGGGCATCGTGGTCGTTCGACGCAGCTACCCGGTGGTGGTGGGCGACCAGCCCGGCGTGGTGGTCGAGATCGATGCCACCGGTGAACCTCGAGCCCTGGCCGTACAGCAGGCGGGACTGCACCCATTGGCCCCGGGTCACCGACTCGGATATGGCTACGACGTGACGCCGTGGGGACTCGGTGCGTGGGTTGGCGATCGTCGCGTCCAGCTTCGTGTCTGGCCGGTGGAAGCTGACGGCCACGGAGACATCGTCGAAGAAGCCGACCCCGATGACCCCGACTCCGAGGTGCTGGTCTTGCACTTCCACCCCGAGGTAGACCGGGATGCCCTGGTCCAACTGGTCGAAACCGGTCGCCTGTTCGTCGCCGGTCCCGATGCCGGACCGGTGCCCCTGGTTCTCGACCTAGACCGAGACCTAGTGGCTGAAGTGGTGGCCCAGGTGTCGCCCCACCCCTAGGACCCGAGCGGATAGGTCCGGTCGTCGTCGCTACAGGTCAGCTGCCGTGGGCGTGGTCGCACAACTGGGTCTCGCCCTCGGCCACCTGACCTCCAGCCACGCCCTCCAACGCCGCGAACGGCCCACACCGATGGGGGCTGATCCAGACGTGGATCATGGGGGTGGGCTGGAACTTCTTTAGCGGCGGTTGACACTGACCCCCGACGCTGGTCACCCCCGCCACCCGGGGCGCCACCGGGTCGTCGGTGAAGCACAGGTCGTCATGGATGTGCCACTGGGTGAGCGCACCACCCACATCTGGGACCTGGTCGAGTGTGGCCCCCTGCTTCATCATGAACATGGCCGACACCAGCTTGCGGGACCCTCCCGGCCCGGTCTCATAGACAAGCGATTCGGGATAGTCGGGGTTCAAGATGTGGTCGTCGTTGATGTAGTTCCAGTTGATGAAGTGCTCGTGTCCGGTGAAGCCATCACCGATCGAGCGGAACCCGTCTGCCTCGGCCACGGCGGCGTCGGCGTAGCGGGGCAGGCGATCCAAGGTGATGGCGATCAAGTTCTCAGCTCGCGCCTGTTGGGCCGGCGTCACGCCCGGGGTTCCCGACAGGTCGATGGGAAGGGTCGGGTCATAGAACTTCGGTACGGCGGCGATGTGGGTCCCGTCATCGCCGTGGGCTTCGCTGTCAGCGTGGGTTGCACCGTCGGCATGGGCCGTCGACTCGTCGTGAGCCTCGGACGATCCATGGGTGCCGGCGTGGGAATGGCCTCCTGCGGTGACCATGGCCACAATCGCCACCGCCAGAACGCCGGCGCCCACCCCCGCCAGCATCGACGATCCCGGGCCCTGGGATCTGACTCCCGAAAGACCTGACATCAGATGGCGAAGGGCGATCACCGTCGCGGTGAGGGCCAATGCTGCGGCGGCGGCGTCTGCGAACTGGATCGCCTCGGACTCGCCCAGCCCATCGACGAAGGAGATCCCTGAGGTCTTGGCCAGAACCCAGCCGCTCACCGCGGCCGCACCCAGGATCGCACCGCTGACGCAGACGGCGCGTCCCGATGCCACCAGCGCCACCGCTCCCCAGGCCAACTGGAGCGCGGCCAGCACGGCGAAAGTGCGGGCCGTAGCAGCGTGGTCGCCATGCACTCCAATGGCGGTGGCGTGTATCGCACCTGCCCCCAACGATCCCAGCCCGGCTACGGCCAAGGCCCCGAAGCGCACCTTGGACTCCGATGAGGTCGAGACCCCCGCGGCTATCGGCATGTCGGTGGTGGCGACCATGTTCTGACCCCTAGATATCCCCTGAACGAATAGCCAGGCTACCGCTGAACGCTCACCGGTTTCAGGCGGTCGGTCCGCCCGCCCCGGGATCGGACCCATGTACCGGTGCTGGCACTCAGCCTCGATCCACCGATCGATGGCCCAGGCTCAGTCGCTGTCAGGTTCGGCCAACAGTCCAGCAGCGGCGGCCAGAGCCGAGGCCAGCAGGGCCGAACGGCGTACCACCAGCTCGAAGGCATGTTCAGCCTGGGACCCCTGGCCTTGCAGAGGGGGCGAGCCGAGCGACCGGAGCAGTATCCCGGGGTCGGTAGCGGCGGCGATCGGTTCTGGGTCTGGGAGCTGGGGAACGGGGCGCCAAAGGTCACCCGACCGGGGCCGTACCTGTTGACGTCGCCGCTTGTTGCGGCGCGATCCGCCCCCTCCCCCGCCCGCGGACTGGGCTGGCTGGTTCGGCTGGGCTTGTTGGTTCACTCGTCGTCCTCCGTGAGGAGCTCGTCGGTGCGCAGCCCGAGAGCGGCGCGGAGCTGGGTGGCGTCCAGGTCGGCCAGCGAGGAGGACTTGGGCAGCACCAGATCGGCGATGTGGCGTTTGCCGGCCACCACCTCCTCGACCCGCTCGTCGACGGTTCCCGGGCAGACCAGACGGTGTGAGATGACGGTCTTGGTCTGGCCGATGCGCCAAGCCCGGTCTCGGGCCTGATCCTCCACCGCTGGGTTCCACCAGCGATCGTAGAGAACCACATGGTTGGCGGCGGTGAGGTTGAGGCCCGTGCCGCCGGCCTTGAGCGACAGGACCAGGGCGCCGGCCCCGCTCCCCTGCTGGAAATCCTCGACCATGCGATCTCTGGTCCCGCGGGCCAGACCACCGTGGTAGCAGGACACGGTTACGCCGGTGATGTCGGTGAGGTGGGCGGCCAGCCTCACACCCCACTCGGCGAAATGGGTGAAGATCAAGATCTTCTCCCCCGCGGCGAACACCGTGTCGACGATCTCCTCGAGCCGGTTCAGCTTGCCCGACCGCCCTGCCAGCGGGCGATCGTCGTCCTTCTCGTAGGCGGACGGGTGGTTGCAGATCTGCTTGAGGGCAGTGATGGCAGCCAGGATCGCGCCCTGCTTGGGCTCGCCTCCCACCTTGGTGGCATCCACCACCAAGCTGTCGAGCACCGCCTGGTAAAGGCCGATCTGCTCGGGGGTCATCAGGCAGTGGTCGAGCTCATCGATGCGGTCGGGAAGCTCAGCGGCCACGTCGGGCTCGCTCTTCGTGCGGCGGAACACCAGCAGGCCATTGAGAGCTTTCAGCGCGGCCTCGCCCTCACCCGACAGTTGGGCGATGAACTGGGGCCGAGGACCGACCAGGCTCGGGTTGCAGAAGTCGAGGATGGCCCACAGGTCGCCCAGACCGTTTTCGATGGGGGTCCCGGTCAGGGCGATACGGCTCCGGGCTGGCAGGCGACGGAGCTGTTGGGCCGTCTCGTTGGCCGGGTTCTTGATTACCTGGGCCTCGTCGAGCACGACCCGGGCCCACTCGATCTCGGCGAGCTGGTCCACGTCTCGCACCGCAGTGCCATAGGTGGTGATCACCACGTCGGCCCGCTCGATGGACCGTTTCAGCGCCGCCCCGCTGGCCCGGCCCGCGCCGTGGTGGACCACGACGTTCAGATCTGGGGTGAACTTGGCCGCCTCAGCGGCCCAGTTGCCGACCACAGCCGGCGGGGCCACCACCAAGGCGGTACCGGATCCGGACCGAGCACTGCGCCCCAGGTGAGCGAGCATGGTGGGCGTCTTGCCCAGGCCCATGTCCAAAGCGAGGCATCCGCCCAACTCGGCCACGTCGAGGAAGCCGAGCCAGGCCAGGGCTTCGGCCTGATAGGCCCGTAGCTCACCGGAGAACCCCTCGGGACTGGTGGGAAGGTCGGTGGGCAGCGATGACGCCGACGCCAACAGGTTGGATGCCCAGCTCGTGCCGTCGACCTGGAGACCACCGGCCAGAGATGTGCCTTCCAACCCCACGGAATGGCGGAGGATCTCGGCCCCGGTCAGACGGGTCTTGTTGGCCCGCTCGGCGAGGGCGGCGGCCGCCTCCTTCAAGTCGACCTTGTCGAGCTCCACCCATCGACCGTGCGACATGACCAGTGGCCTGGCCTCCTCGGCCAAGCGCGCGATGTCGGCCGCGCTCAGTTCGACATCATCGAACAGGACCGACCACCGCACGTTGGAGAGCTGCTGGGCACCCACCACGGTGTCTCCGGTCGGTTCGGTGAACATGCGAAGACCGGCGGCGGGCTTGCGACGCGACAACGCCGGAACCCGAACCTCGATCCCGGCGGCCTCCAGGGCCTGACCGGTGATGGTCATGAACTCCCAGGCCTCGTCCTGGCTCAGATAGACCTGTCCTCGACGCATGGCCCCGGGACGCAACAGCGCGGGCACCACCCGCTCCGCTCGCACCAGCTCGTCGACCAAGGCCTTGGTGGCCTTGCCGTCAGCGATAGCGGCCTCGATGGGAAGGAGCCCACCTTCTGCCCCTGGGCCCAACACCGACAAGAACCAGGCGTTGCCAGAATCGGGTGGGTCGAGCTGAAGTACGAGGCGGGGGGTGAATGTCCCCAGGACCGGCCTGGCCCAGCGATCGAGTCGCTTGGAGATCTCGGCACCAGCGGCCAGTGGGGCCACGAACGCGGATCCGTCCACTCGGGTCACCACGGCCTCGGCCACCTGGGCGGTGCTCTGGACGATGGGCGGCGGGGCGGGAAGCTCCAGACGGCTGGCGGCCTCGTGGACGACGGCGTCGACTACCGACCCGATCACGTCCATGGTCACCACCCGCGGGTCCTGCTTGGTGTTGGGCAGGGCCGTGACCGGACCGGGCATGGCGTGGGTGAGTCGTTCGACCACGTCCTCGGGAAGCAGCGCCGGAACCCAACGGACCGACAGATCTAGCCCACGCCCGTCGTTGCGCTTGTGGGCGGGCAGGGTGGGAACCACTGCCCCCCTGGCCACCAATCGGACCGCGGCGATGGCGGCGCGGCCCAGCCACGCCACGCTGGCACCCACGCCTTCTCGACCCAGGCCACCTCCGACGGCCACCAGCCATCCCAGGGCTTCACCGACCGGGATGGCCAGCGCGGCGGCACGCTCGCCTGATGGCAGTGGAACGGCCGGGAACGGCGTCCACCCCACGGCCGGCCCGCCGATGGCCTCCAGCCGATCCGACAGCTCTTCGGCCGATGCCGGCGATGCCCCCGGTCCGGCCGCCCACACCACGATGTTCCCGCCACCCCATGACGCCTGGAGCCTCACCTCACCGGTTGGGTCTGCAGCCGCGATGGCAGCCACCACCGAGGAGCTGTCTCCCACCTTCGTGAGCAGGTCGTAGGCCGCTTCAAGCCGGGCCAACTCGCCTTCGAAGTCGGCCACGACCTGGAGACGTTCGGGGCCGGTGAGCTTGCGAACCGCGTCGAGACGATCCTCGGTGTCCTCGAGCAGGTCCTCGAGGGCATAGCGCCACCGGCGCGGGTCGGCCTCCAGAGCCGCGAGCTGGTCGGATGTGGCTGAGCCAGTCGCAGCGGCCCATGCCGCTGCTTCCAGAGCTGTTGGGTGAGACATTCGGTGCGGCACTCCCTGCGCCGTCGGCCGCCACCGAGGTGGCGGAGCTGTCATCCGTGTACCGGCATCGCGGAACGACCCTCGGACCGGGCCACCCCCACCGTCACCGCAGACGGGACGCCGTACCGAGATCATACCCTCATGGCCGAGGCGTCCCGCACATCGACGCCCCTCCTTGACGACCGTCTGCGCACAGAGGCCCACCTACAGCGAATGGCGAAGGTGAACGTTGACGACTCGCACCCACGGGCAGACACTCACCGGTAGGGATACCGCATCGACAAGGGGAACAGTCGTCGGCAACCCGGAGGGAACGAGTCCAGGCCACGGCCTGCCCACCTCCAAGGAGCCACCATGTACCTGTTCACCAGAAGCGTCCGCCTACGACCTGGCCCCACGAGAGATGCAGCCGCGTGGGCCGGGGAGGTGACCGAAGCGGTCAGGCACACGACCGACCTCCACGTCCAGCTGTGGTCGCGCACCTTCTCACCCCAGCTCGGCACGCTGGCGTGGACCACTGCCGTCGAGGACCTCACCCAACTTGAGGCCGCCGATGACAAGTTGATGGCCGACGAGGCATACCAGGACTTGGTACAGCGCGGGGCGGCCTACGTCGAACACCTACCCGACGATTCCCTGGCCATGTACCTGACGGGCCTGCCCGATCCGACGGCCACCGTCGAGTACGCCGCGGTGGCTACTTCGGTATGTGCCGTCGGGTGTACGGCCAAGGGCGCCGAGCTTGGCGTTCGAATCGCCGAGGAGGCGGGTCGAATCGGGGGCAACCCGTGCAGCTTCCTGATCGGAGCATCAGGCAACTACGGCGCGGTGGCGTGGATCACCCCGTTCCCGAGCCTCGCCGAGATGCAACGGTCAGAGCAGACCGTCTACGCCGACGCCGATTTCGTCAAGATCGTCGACGAGGAAGCGGCTGGCATCTACTCCGGTGACCTGGGTGCCACCGTCCAGCACTACTACCGCAAGATCATGTAGCCAGGATCCGCCCTATCCACCTGCTCCAGCTCGTCACTCAGCCGAACACCATCGGTGAATCCAGGTGTAGGTGGCGAGCGGAGAGGCGAGCCTGTGGCCAGGCGGGCGGTACCCGGTCCCCCGAAACGCCCCTGGCCAGGGCAGACACAGGGGCCCGGGGTCAAGTGACCCCGGGCCCCTGTGCCGTCACGAGATCTCTGGAGCAGCCAGAAAAGGCAGGGCTGCTCCAGACAGATCAGCTACAGCCGCTGGTGCTGCCACAGCTCGGGCAGGCATGGCAGGATCCCGCCCGTTGCATCTGGACGCCGCACTGCATGCAGTATGGGGCATCGGAGTGAGCGGCCGAAGGCTTGACCTGTGGGGGTGTGGCCGTGACCGGGATCGGGTTGGTGACCCCGGCCCGGTCCAACAGGCTGCCCTGCGCCGGGCCACCGTCGTCGGCCAGCGAGATGGCCAGCTCGTTCGCCGACGGGATCGACTTGGGGTCCGGGGCCATGTCGGTGCCCTGGCGGTTCTCGACCACGGTCTCCTCCACCCCGGGAAGGGTGGGCTGGGTGCGCTCGGACACGGTGAGGATTCCGAGTTCCTGACGTTCCTCGAGGGTCAGGTAGTCGACCGCCAGGCGACGGAAGATGTAATCGAGCAGTGACGAGGCGATCCTCAGCTCGGGATCGTCGGTCATCCCCGCCGGCTCGAATCGGGTGTTGGCGAAGGCCTCGACCAGGGTGCGCAGCGGCACGCCGTACTGAAGGGCGTAGCTGATGCTGATCGACAGCGAGTCCATGACGCCGGCCAGGGTGGAACCCTGCTTGGCCACCTTGAGGAACACCTCGCCGGGGCGACCGTCGTCGTACTCGCCCACGGTGACGAAGCCCTTGCAGTCGGCCACCCGGAACTCGAAGGTGCGCGAGGTGCGGTTGCGGGGCAGCTTCTCGCGGGTCGGGGTCTTGACGACCTTCTCCACGATCTTCTCCACGATGACCTCTCGTTCGACCACCTGAGGCGCGGCCGCGACGGGTGCCTCGGCGTCGTCCTTCTTGGCGGTGGCGAGAGGTTGGGCCACCTTGCAGTTGTCCCGGTAGATGGCGACGGCCTTGACGCCCAGCTTCCAGGCCTCGATGTGGAGTTGCTCGACATCTTCGACCGAAACGTCTTGGGGCATGTTCACGGTCTTGGAGATGGCCCCCGAGATGAAGGGCTGCACTGCCGCCATCATGCGCACGTGACCCATGTAGTGGATGGTGTTGTCACCCATGGAGCATGCGAACACCGAGATGTGCTCTGCGGCGAGGTGGGGGGCTCCCAGGATGCTCTTCTCGGTATCGATGTAGGCCACGATGTCGGCCACCTGCTCCTCGGTGTAGCCGAGGCGGGCCAGGGCCCTGGGAATGGTCTGGTTGACGATGGTCATGGTGCCGCCACCGACCAGTTTCTTCAGCTTCACCAGACCGAGGTCGGGTTCGATGCCAGTGGTGTCGCAGTCCATCATCAGACCGATGGTGCCGGTGGGCGCCAGTACCGAGGCCTGGGAGTTGCGGACACCGAACTGTTCGCCCAGCTCGCACGCCTCGTCCCAGCTCTGCTGAGCAGCCGAGAGCAGCTCGGCGGGAACAAGCTCTTCGTCGATGTGGGCGGCGGCATCGCGGTGGAGGTCCAACACGCCGAGCATGTGCTCACGGTTGTCGGCGTATCCGGCGAAGGGCCCCATGCGGCTGGCGGTGCGGGCCGAAGTGGCGTAGGCGTGCCCGGTCATGAGGGCGGTGATGGCCGCGGCCCAGGCCCGACCGTCATCTGAGTCATAGGCGTGACCGAGTGCCATGAGCAGGGCGCCGATGTTGGCGTATCCGATGCCGAGCTGGCGGAACTTGCGGGACGTGTCACCGATCGGGTCGGTCGGGTAATCGGCCCGGCCCACGAGGATTTCCTGGGCGGTGAAGATCACCGCCACCGCAGCCTTGAAGCCCTCGACGTCGAAGGTGTCGGTGTCATCGAGGAACTTGAGCAAGTTGAGGCTGGCCAGGTTGCAAGCCGAGTTGTCCAGGTGCATGTACTCCGAGCACGGGTTCGAACCATTGATGCGCCCGGTGTTGTGGGCGGTGTGCCATTTGTTGATGGTGGTGTCGAACTGCATGCCGGGGTCGGCGCACTCCCACGTGGCCTGGGAGATCTGGCGCATGAGGTCGCGTGCCGGCATGGTCTTGACTACCGAACCGTCGGTGACGGCACGCAGGTGCCAGGGGGCGTCGTCTACGACGGCCTGCATGAAGTCGTCGGTGACGCGAACCGAGTTGTTGGCGTTCTGGTACTGGATCGAGTGGCTGTCCTTGCCGTCGAGATCCATGTCGAACCCGGCGTCGGCCAGGGCCCGAGCCTTCTTCTCCTCACGGGACTTGCACCAGATGAACTCTTCGATGTCGGGATGGTCGACGTCGAGGATCACCATCTTGGCCGCACGTCGAGTCTTGCCACCCGACTTGATGGTGCCGGCCGAGGAATCTGCTCCTCGCATGAAGCTGACCGGTCCCGACGCGGTGCCACCCCCCTTGAGCAGCTCCACCGATGAGCGAATGCGGGACAGGTTGACGCCGGCACCCGAACCACCCTTGAAGATCACTCCCTCTTCCCGGTACCAATTCAGGATCGAGTCCATGTGGTCGTCGACCGACAAGATGAAGCAAGCCGATGCCTGCTGGGGAACACCGGCCACACCGATGTTGAACCAGACCGGGGAGTTGAAGGCGGCCTTCTGGTGGACCAGCAGGTGCTTGAGCTCGGCCCGGAAGGTCTCGGCCTCCCGGTCGTCGATGAAGTAGCCACCCTCGATACCCCAGCGGGTGATGGTGTCGGCCACCCGGTCGATCACCTGGCGCAGGGAGACCTCGCGTTCGGGTGTGCCCAGGGTGCCGCGGAAGTACTTCTGGGCCACGATGTTGGTGGCGTTGAGCGACCAGTCCACCGGGAACTCGACACCCAGCTGCTCGAACGCGACCGAACCGTCCTTGTAGTTGGTGATACGGGCGTCTCGCCGCTCCCACGTCACCTCGTCGTAAGGGTGCACACCCTCGGTGGTGAAGTGGCGGGCGATGCCGATACCGGTCTGCTCGGGGGCCATGGCCATGGGGGCGCTCCTGGGTGGAAGGTTGGTCGGGAGGGGTGGCCTGGGACTCCGGGGCCACGGTGCCCTGGAAACTGTCTGACCACAACCACTTGTGGTCGGTGCGTCCCCTGATGCGCCGACACCACAAGATGTAGAGGCAAACTACAGCACGGGAATTACACCGCTGTCAACGTGCTCGGACGGATTTTCCGCCGATCACGGGCCCGTTCCCCCGCCGACCACGCCGGGGCGAGGATTTCGACAGTCGCAGCGGGCGCCGGCTCTGGGTCAGGTCGAAGGGAGCGTTGCCGTGGGTCCACGGACTCGGGGGTTGCTCCCTTAGATCTACCGCCCCACCCCCTCGGGACCGTGGTCCCTCGGCGGTGAAGCGCCCCACACCTCTGTTCCGACACCGTCTCCGGCGCCCGCTGTGGCCGCCGTTCAACCTACGTCCACTTCCTTGTGGATCGTAAGGGGAACAACCCTGTGAATTTCGCGGGGATTTGTCCACCGTTCGTCCACATGCCGGTGGAAACGCAGTGAGACGCGTGGCGGGAAGGTCCGGTCGCCGTCGCTGCGGGCCTAGGAGACTGCTGAGCAATCGGCGGCGGTAGTCCTCGATTCGCGAAGCGGGCGCGGATCGAAAAGAATGGGCGGATGCAGGGTTCGTCTCGTGTGGATCGTGAGCTGCTGGACACAGCGGCGTTGTGTGGCCATCTCCTCAAGCCCGGGTCGGTGCACGCGTTCTTGGCCGAGCACCGGCACCGTCTGTTCCCCGATGAGATGTTCGCTGATCTGTTCCCAACGAAGCGGGGCCGCCCGTCGGTGCCGGCCGATCAGGTCGCGACGGTGATGGTGCTCCAGGCGTTGGAGGGCCGCTCGGACCGTGAAGCGATCACCGCGTTGGAAGCCGATCTGCGCTGGAAGGCCGCGGCGGGTCTGGCCATCACCGACGAGGCGTTCCATCCCACCGTGTTGACGTTGTGGCGCAACAAACTCCGTGCGTCGGAGGATCCGCAGCGGATCTTCGCCGCCGTGAAGGCCGTGATCGCGGAGTCGGGAGTGATCGCCAACAAGCACCGTCGTGCCTTGGACTCGACGGTGCTCGATGACGCGGTGGCCCGTCAGGACACGGTCACGATGTTGGTCGCCCAGATCCGCCGGGTCCGCAAGCTGATCCCTGAACTCGACGCGGTGTGGGTGCACGAGCACAACCTCGAAGGCGGCCGCCCGCCGTGTGACTGGGACGACCCCGCCGATCGGGACCGGCTCGTCACCGAGTTGGTCGATGACGCCAACGAGCTCGTGTGGGCCACCGAGGACCTCGTCGAAGCCGGCCTGGAACTGACCGAAGCCCAAGGCGACGCCGTTGCGCTGTTGGCTCTGGTGGCTGGCCAAGACGTCGAGCCCGGCGACAAGCCTGGCCGCTGGCGCATCGCCCGACGCACCGCACCCGATCGGGTCATCTCAACGGTTGATCCCGAGGCCCGCCACGCCCACAAGACCCGCTCCGCGTACCGCGACGGCTACAAGGCCCATGTTGCTGGCGAACCTGACACCGGGCTCGTCACCGCGTGCGACATCGGCCCCGGCAACGCCGGTGACGCTGAGGCGGCACCGGATCTGATCGCCGATGAGCCGACCGGGACCGAGGTGCTGGGCGACTCCGCGTATGGCTCCGGTGAATTCCGTGACCACCTCGAGTCCCGGAACATGACCGCGGTGATCAAACCGCCGCCGCTACGCCCCGCGGTTGCGGACGGCTACACCCTCGACGACTTCGTGTTTGATCTCGATGCCCGCACCGTCACCTGCCCTGAAGACATCACCGTCACGATCACCAAGTCCGGCTCAGCCCGCTTCGCCACCCACTGCACAGGCTGCCCGGTCCGGCACCGCTGCACCACCGCGAAGGCCGGGCGGGTCATCAAAGTGCATCCCCACCACAGACTGCTCGCCCAAGCCCGAGCGAGAGCCGGCACCGACGACTTCGACACCGTCTACCGGCAACACCGGCCGATGATCGAACGCACCATTGCCTGGCTGGTCAAGGACAACTGGCGACGGCTCCGCTACCGAGGCATCGAAGCCAACCGGCTCGGCTGGTCCCACCGCTGCGCAGCCGTGAACCTCAAACGACTCCTCGCGCTCGGACTCACCTACAACGGCGGCTGGACCATCACCACACCAGCCTGAAGGCCCCGGCCGGCCCCCGCCGCCGGCCCTGAGAGGCTCTGGCAGCGGCCACCGCTACCACGAATCGATCCGCCGCCACCGCGACAACCCCAACCTCACCGCGCCACGGCGAGTCCCAACGGCCGGTGCACGGTCAAGCCGCCACAGAAGGCCCCTTACTCAGCAGTCTCCTAGGAGGCGAGCCAACGACGACCGGAGACCACAGGCGTGTTCTCCCAACCGCCCCCGATCGGCTCCGGTAGGGTTGCTAGCCGTGCCGACCGCAGCCAACGCCGCCGTCCCGCGGGCCATGGAAGACGGACTCGACGACCCCGTTCTGACCGCCCTCGGGCTTCTAGTCGAGACCAGCGGCGGGCTTCTGTCGATCCTCGGCCCCGAACTGGAATCCTTCGGCTTTTCGGTATCGGCCTTCGAGGTCGTGCTCCGCCTGGCCCGCTCCCCCGGCCATCGCCTGCGCATGTCCGAGCTGACCGCCCAGTGCACCGTCACCAGCAGTGGGCTGACCCGGGTAGTTGACCGTCTCGAAAGAAGTGGTCTCGTGGTACGCCAACCCTGTCCGTCGGATCGGCGAGGGTCGTACGCGGTCGTCACCGAGCAAGGGATCGAACAGCTGGCCAAGGTGCTGCCAACTCACACCGCCACCATTCGGCGGTACTACACCGATCTGCTCGAACCAGCCGAGCTGGAAGCCTTCGTGGCAACCCTGCGAAAGATCCGGGCCGTGGTCTCGCCGGGCAGCGACCCCGCCATCACCGCCCCCTCGGCGCCCTGAGGCAAACCCCGCCGAGGCATGCCCAGGGTCTACCCCGCCGCCGTCAACCTCACCGGGATCCCGTTCAGCACCGCGTTCCCCGACGGTACGTCGACCACCTGGTCATCGGTCAGCACGTTGGAGTTGACGCCGGCGTGGCGCGCCGCCACCGACAATCGACTACCGGCCAGCCCGTGGCCCCACCCGTGAGGCAGGCTCACCACCCCGGGCCTGACCGCGTCGGTGACCTCCACCACCACATCCACGCTCCCGGTCCGTGCCGTGACCGTGGCTAGGCCTCCCGGGCTCAGCGACCACCTCTCGGCGTCATCGGGGTGGACGTGCAAGGTGCACCTCGGCCGCCCCTTCACCAAGACCTCCACGTTGTGCATCCAGGAGTTGTTGGAACGCAGGTCACGTCGGCCAACCAGCACCACCTCGGCTACAGGCCGATGGAGAACCGACGCCAGACGATTCAGGTCAGCCAGCAACCGCTCCTCATCGAGCTCGATCAGCCCCGACGCCGTCCGTAGCACCTCGGGAAGCCGAGACTGAAGCGGCCCCAGATCCACGCCATGGGGGTTGGCGATCAAGACGTCGAGGCTGAGAGGCACCACGCCGGGCGCGACCTCTCCTTCCACCGATCCGAACCCGTCGCCATAGGGGCCCGTACGCAACAACAGATCCAGCACCCGCTCCGGGCCCCGCCGAGGCTCTAGCGCTGCCATCAGCTCGGCCGGCGACCGGCCGTACACCGACGACGACACATCGCCGACCGCGGATCCCACCAGGGTCGCCACCACCAGATCGTCCACCACCGACGGATCGGAATCAGCACCCATACCCTGGGCGATCAGGGCCAGACGGGCCAGAATCTCCCATTCGTCGGGCTGATCGTCATCCAATGGCAGTACCGGCGGCGAGTAGTTGGCCACGTTGCGCACTGCGAGCTGGAGCAGCGCCAGGTCGTAGTGGCCCTTCTGGAGAGGACTGGGGGGAGGGAGCACGACATCGGCATGGCGTGTCGTCTCGTTCAGGTAGATGTCGACGGCGACGTAGGCATCCAGTCCGGCCATGGCCCGGTCGAGGCGAGCCGAGTTGGGCGTCGACAGCACCGGGTTGCCCGCCACCGTGAACATCGCCCTTATCTGACCCGGCCCGGGCGTATCCATCTCTTCGGCCAGGCACGCCACCGGCAACTCACCCAGGGTTTCGGCCAAACCCCTTACCCGGCTCTGGTGGCGACCGATCCTCACTCCGCGCCCGACTCCGGGACGACCCCTGGTGTTGGACGCTCCCGCCGCGGCCTTGGTGAACATGGCCCCACCCGGTCGGTCGAGGTTGCCGGTGACGATGTTCAACACGTCTACCAGCCAGCTCGCCACGGTGCCGAACTCGGCGGTGGTAGTTCCCATCCGGCCGTACACCACCGCGGTCGGAGCTTCGGCCAGCTCGGTTGCCAACTGCACGATCGCCGCCGCTTCCAACCCGACTGCGGCGCTCACGGACTCGGGGGTGAACGGGGCCAGCGCCTCGATAACGGTGTCTAGACCCCGGACCAAAGGACCGAGGTGGTCCCCGGGATCGACCAGACCCCGATTGGCCAGAGCGGTCACGACCGCGGCCAACAAGAGAGCGTCGGTGCCGGGACGAATCGAGAGGTGAACGTCGGCGGCCTCAGCGGTGCGGGTACGGCGAGGGTCGACCACCACAAGTCGACCGCCACGGGCCCGCATGGCCTCGATGCGCCCAGGCCAGTCGGGGGCGGTGGCCAGGCTTCCATTCGATGCGAAGGGATTGGCCCCGAGCATCACCAACAGGTCGGTCCGATCGATGTCGGGTACGGCAACGGTCAACCCGCCCCCGTACAACCACGCCGAAGCCAGCTCCTTGGGTCTCTGGTCGACCGTGCTGGCCGAGAACACGTTGCGGGTCCCAAGGGCCTTGAGGAACGGTTTGAGGAACACCAACGCCGACAGGTTGTGTGCGTTGGGGTTTCCCAGGTACACGCCGACCGCTTCTCGGCCGTGATCGGCGATGACCTTGTTCCACAGTCGTTCGACCTCGGCGAAGGCCTCATCCCAGCTCGCCTCCACCAGTTGGCCGCCTTGCCTGATCAACGGGCGACGCAATCGATCGGGGTCATCGTGGATCTGCCGCAGGGTCGACCCCTTCGGGCAGATGAAGCCGTGGCTGAACACGTCATCGACATCGCCCCGGATGCGGGTGACGACTCCGTCGTCCACGGCTACTTCCAGCCCGCAACCGGCCTCGCACAGCGGGCAGGTGCGGAAGTGGGTGGATCTGGTGGCCGGCTCGGTCATGAGTTCATGTTGCACCCCTTTGGCTCTGAGTGCTCGCCATCTGACCTACCGTCGGCGGATGCGTCAGATCCTGCCCACGGCTGCTGAGGTTGACGTGGCCACCGCCCACGCCGAGGCGTCCCGCCCGTCGCCGCGCCACCGCCCCTGGCTGATGCTCAACGTGGTGTCCAGCGTCGACGGTGCCACCGCCGTAGGTGGGGTGTCGGGCCCGCTGGGATCAGCCGCCGACCGGGCGGTGTTCTCGGCGCTGAGGGCGGTGGCCGACGTGGTGCTGGCCGGGGCCGGAACCGTGCGGGCTGAACGCTATCGACCGCCCCAAACCTCAGATCACCATCAATCTCAACGCCAGGCCCGGGGACAGCGGACCAAACCACGGGTGGCGGTGGTGAGTGCCTCGCTGGATCTCGACATCGAGTTGGACCTCTTCGGCGATCCCCAGGAACGCCCCCTGGTGATCACCACCAGCGATGCTCCCGCCGACCGCCTCGCCCGCCTCGGCGAGGTCTCCGATCTGATCCTGGCCGGCACCGGACGAGTGGATCTCTCGGCCGCGCTCACCACCCTCTCCGAGCATGGGTCGGTCGTGCTCTGTGAGGGTGGATCGTCACTGAACGGTCAACTCCTGGCGTTGGACCTGGTGGACGAGGTGAACCTCACGCTGTCTCCGGTCATGGCTGGCGGCACCAGCCCCCGTTTGGCCGCGGCGCCGGTAGAGGTTCTCCGGCCGCTGACGCTGGCACACCTGTGGGAGGCCGAGGGGATGCTCTTGGCCCGCTACATCATGGATCGGGACCACCCCTGACCGACCACCAAGTCTGGATCCGAGCGGAGTGCGCCGGTGGTCGTCCTACTGACCGAGCCCCTTGGGTCGGGTGGCTTTGGTCAGCGGCGTCGACCGGGTCAGCTCCGTCAGTTCGCGTTCGAAGTCAGCGAGGTCCTCGAACTCCTTGTAGACGCTGGCGAATCGAACAGCCGCCACCGCATCGAGGCCACGCAGAAGATCGAGTACAGCCCGACCGACCACCTCGGTGCTGACCTCGCTGCCTTCAAGCCGGACCGACTCCTCGACGGCAAGCGCCAGGTCGTCCAGCTGGTAGCGCTCCACCGGACGGGCCTTGGTGGCAGCTTCTAGACCCGAGATCACCTTGGCCCGATCGAAGGGCTCTCGGTCACCAGAACGCTTCACCACGGTGAGTGGAACCTCCTCGAGACGCTCGAAGGTGGTGAACCGACGCTGACAGGCCAGACACGACCGTCGGCGTCGAATCGAGGTGCCGTCTTCTGACTGACGCGAGTCGACCACCTTGTCGTCGAATCCACCACATCCCGGACAGCGCACGCACCGACGCTACCAACCAGACCCCCTGTGCCCGAGACCGCCCCCCCGACCCTTCCCGAGCTGATCAGGAAGGTATGAGGATCTCCATCCCGGGCCGGAGCTGGGCCTGAGAGTTGAGCACCTGTATCTGGTGGACCAGTGAGCGAACATCTCCGTGCGGTTGCAGCTCACGGGCGATGCTCCAGTAGGAGTCACCGGCTTTGACCACGAGGGAGCTGTCTCCCTTGACCGCTGAGCCCGCGGTGCCGCCGGCTCGAGACGGGGTTGCACCTGTGGGAGACGCCGGCAGCGCACCACTGGCCAGGACCACGGTCAACCCGATGGCCAAGGCGATGATGGCCACCATTGCCATCACCGCCGAGGGTGACAGCCACGACCCGACGCCGCCTCGCGCCGGAACGACACCATCTACCAAACCTGGCACCGAGCTCAGGTGGCGTGGCGAGGGCCGAGCTCCGACGATCAGGGTGGGTTCGAAGGAGCGAGGTTCGATGATCGCAGCCATGGGATCGATTCTCCGTGGGAGGGGTGACAACCTGGACGACACTGAGACGGTGGAGGTGAGCGATGCAGAACATCGCCACCACGGCCGGAACGTCCGTTCGGCGAACGTTCGTTCGGTACACCCCAATAGACCACGAACGGCTGTTCGATGTCAAGAACAACTGTTCGGCCTTGCCCCAGGGGGCCGGCACATCGATCTCGATCGAACAGATGTTTGCCCGAACACGCGCGCGGTGCTACCGTTCAAGCACCACCGATCCGTCCGGCTCGGAGGCCCGTCCCACCGGAGGCAACCGCAATGACCGATCACGTGCTCACCGCCCGCCAGCGCCAGATCCTCGATTGCATAGACACTTCCATGCGTGAGCGGGGCTATCCCCCTTCGGTCCGAGAGATCGGTGAGAGCGTGGGTCTCGGCTCTCCTTCCACGGTCCACTCCCACCTCTCCACCCTTCAACGCCTTGGTTACCTACGTCGAGACCCAGCCAAGCCACGGGCTATCGAGGTTCGCTTCGACCCTTCCAGCGGTGCGGTGGTGGAGCGTCGTCCGGTTCGACACGTTCCCCTTGTGGGCGAGGTTGCTGCCGGCACCGATGTACTGGCCCAAGAGAACGTCGAAGAGGTCATGCCGGTCCCGGCCGACCTCACCGGAGACGGCGACCTCTTCATGCTCAGGGTCCGTGGAGACTCAATGGTCGATGCCGGGATCCTGGACGGAGACTTCGTGATCGTCCGGTCTCAGGCCACCGCCAGCAACGGCGAGATCGTCGTGGCCGGTATCCCTGGAGAAGAAGCCACGGTCAAGACCTACGAGCGCAGCGGAGACAAGGTCGTCCTGATCCCCCACAACGAACGGCTCAAGCCCATGGAGTTCAACCCAGACGAGGTCCAGGTCTTCGGTCGGGTCGTCACGGTCATGCGTCGCCTCTGATCCACCGCGCTGGGCGAGGCCGCAGATCACGCGATCATCGTGACCGTGGCATCTCGTCTCACGATCCTGGTCCTGGTGGTCTCGGCGCTCGGATCGTCGTTGGTGACTGACGGGGGCGTTCGGGTCGATGCCTCGCCCTCTGTCTCGGTGGCCACAAAAGAGTGGCCTCCACTCGTGGTCAACGATCCTGCGGTCACCTCGGGAATGGCCTGGCACCTCGACGCCACCAATGCAAGGGCGGCGTGGAGGGCCAGCCTCGGCGGTGGCGTCACGGTGGCGGTGATCGATACCGGGGTCGACCACGCCCATCCCGACCTGCTCGGTCAGGTCGAGGACCGGGCCACCTGTCTCGACACCGGCGGTGACCGCAACAAGTGCCGAGCGGGGGGATCCGATCCTGACGGGCACGGAACCCACGTGGCTGGCCTAATCGCGGCACGGGCTGACAACGGCGAGGGCTCGGCTGGTGTTGCTCCCCGGGCCCGCCTCATCTCGGTCAGGGCCGCGGTGTCCAAGTGCAAAGCCGCCGACTGCCTGGCCTCGGCCGACCCGTCCGATCTGGCCGCCTCGATCGACTGGGCGGTTGCCCACCATGCAGACATCATCAACCTGTCGATCGATCCCGGCCGGCGAACCTCCTCGATCGTGGCCGATGCCTTGAATCGGGCCTGGGACGCCGGGGCAGCAGTGGTGATGGCCGCCGGAAACTCCTCGGAGGGGCCCGTGCTCTTTGCCACCGGCGCGGCGTTGCTGGTCACCGCCACGGACCGTGCCGGCAACCTTGCCCCATATGCCCCAAACCTGGACAGCGCCAACGTGGCCTTGGCCGCTCCGGGCGGGCGCCAAGGAGACACGCCCTACACCTGCCACCTAGATGGCCGACCTATCGGCGTCCTCTCCACCTACGCCCGCTCCCGCGGGGACAGATCTGGCTACGCCTGCCTTTCGGGCACGTCGATGGCAACAGCTCAGGTATCGGGGGGCCTGGCCCTCCTTCTATCCATGGGCTACTCACGAGACGACGCTCTGGAGCGCCTGGTGGACACGGCCCGCCCTGCACCTGGTCTGGCCGACGGGTTGATCGACCTCGCCGCCGCCGTGGCCGAACCCCATCCGCTGGGAGTCAACTACCGCCACGACAGCCTAGACAACGGTGCCGCCCAGGTCATCGCCGACCAGGTCCCAGTCGTGGGGCCATTCGCCCGCGAGACCACCGGGTCAGGACGAGATGTAGCCCTCTGGCCGTTCCTCCTCGGCGGAGCCGCCCTGGCTGGAGCGCTGGCCGAGATGGTTATGCGGACCAGCCGGAGAGACCGGCGCCGGCCGGCCCGGGACACCCCGGACCGACCGACGGCCTGAAAGCCTGCTGGTTGGTTCAGGCAGGTCAGAGCTTGGACAGGGCCTCGTCGTAACGGGACTTGTCTCGGGCCTCGCCCAGGCTCTCGGTGGCGAAGGCATCGACCACCACGCCGTTCTTGTCGATGAGGAAGGTGCCACGGTTGGCACAACCCACTGCCTCGTTGAACACGCCATAGGCCTGGGCAACAGCACCGTGCGGCCAGAAGTCAGACAGAACCGGGAAGGTCCAGCCCTTCTCCGCGGCCCACACCTTCTGGGATGGCTGGGTATCACAGGACACCGCTATCAGCTGGACGTCTGCGGAGTCGTACTGGGCGACGTCGTCTCGCAACTCGCACAGCTCGCCTTCGCACACGCCGGTGAAGGTGAACGGGTAGAACACGAGGGCCACTGCCTTCTTGCCCCGATAGTCCGACAACGAGATGGTTTCGCCGGTCTGATCCCGGAGGGAGAATTCGGGAGCGGTCTGGCCGATTTCGATGGTCATGGGTGCGAGCTTCCTCGAGAGTTGGTTGTGAACGGTTGGGAGGCAAGCGGGCAGCCGGGCCGATCCACGAACACGGCCGGGCCGGAGCCTTGCTCAGCAAAGCCTCCAGTCAACCGTGAGCAGGACGAGGCGTGACCGAATCCGCTAGACGCCTGAGTGTACGGAGCGCGACCAGCCCTCAGGCGCGCCCGTCGGTGAGGGCAGCGCGGCATCGCCAGACGACCTCATCGAGGTCGAGACCCAACTGGTGGCGGATCACCGCCGTCACCTGCCGGCGACCATCCCAGATGGTGAGGTACTCATAGACCACAACTGCGGTCGGGTCGTTGCGCCGGGCCGGGTCACTGGCGGCGGTGTGGTCTTCGACCCGCACCCAATCCCAGCCCATCATCGCCTCAGGTCCACCGCCCTGGGCTGAGGCCTCGACTCGGCGGGCTTCGATCCAACCGGGTTCGCTCCCCCGTTCCCGCCACCGATCCCGCCACGTCTCCTCCAATGCCGCGGGTCCATGGGTACCCCACGCCCCGCGGTGAGCATCGGCCACGCCAGGTTTGTCATCGGCGTAGACGTCGGTCCGGAGTACCAGCAGGGTGCCTGCATCACGGTGTCTCCAGGCCCGGCCTTCGTCCAGACCTGTGGGATGTCGACTCACCCTCGCCTGTTCCACCACGTCGGACGCGGGGCCGTGGCCAAGCGGTCGGAGGCGTTCGACGTTGTTGACCATCGATGCCGGGATCCAGCCCCGACCCAGGTCCTTGCGGGTCAACACCTCGCGTTCAGCCGAGGCCTGGTCACTCGGAACCCACCACTGGTGTTCACCTGGTGGTCCGCTCCGGCGACGGGGAAGCGGATCCCGACGCCACATTCCCATGGTCAGGTCCCGGTGGTGAGCAGGTCTAGCAAAGCTCGGTGACAGCTCTCGATCGGAGCTCGGGCAACGCGCTCCTCGGCGGTGTGGGCAATGGTGGCGTCGCCGGGGCCGAAGTTGGCCGCCGGGATGCCGTGTTCGGCGAAACGAGCGACGTCGGTCCAGCCCAGCTTGGCTCGCACCTGGAGTCGGTTGCGGTCGACCAATGCCCGCAGCACCGGATGATCCAAAGACGGCGCCGCGGCCGGTGCCACGTCGACCACTTCGAAGGAGTCGTGGTCCTCGAGCACGGGGGCCAGCAGATCACGAAGCTCGGCTTCGGCTTCGAGCGGGGTGCGGTCGGGCGCGAAACGGTGGTTGAGAGTGACCGACGCCCGGTCGGGAACGACGTTGGCGCTGACCCCTCCCTCCACCGCGACCGCTTGAAGGGCATCGCGGAACTCACACCCGTCTATGACCGGGGTTCGCACCGGCCGGGACTCGACGAGGGCCAGCAGGTGGCCGAGGCGGTGGATGGCGTTGCGTCCCATCCACGGGCGAGCCGTGTGGGCGCGTTTGCCGGTCAGGGTTGCCACCATCCGAAGCGTCCCCTGACAGCCGGCCTCGACGAGGGCATCGGTTGGTTCCCCGAGCAACGCCACGTCGGCCGCCAACAGGTCGGGACGGTCCCGGAACAGGTGGCCGAGACCGTTGTGGACGGCCGCCACCTCCTCGCCGACGTAGAACACGTAGGTGACGTCGACGGCCGGATCGAGGACGGTTCGGGCCAAGTCGACCATCACCGCCAGCCCGGCCTTCATGTCGGTCGCTCCCAGTCCCCACAGCACGTCGCCTTCGATGTGTGGGGTTTGGTTGTCGTTGGCGGGGACCGTGTCGGTGTGGCCGGCCAGCAGGATTCGGGTGGAGCGACCGAGGTTGGTGCGCGCCACCAGGTTGAGGCCCACCCGTTCGAGGGTCAGGCCGGGCACGGTCGACAACTCCCCTTGAAGCCAGTCGACCAAGGGGGCCTCGTGATGGCTCTCAGAGGGAATCGCCACCAGGTCACGGGTGAGCGCCAACAGGTCGGTGGAGCCGGGCATGGCCGTGAAGTTCGTCACCCGACCAGCCTCGCGTGGGACAGACGGTCAGCCAGGTCCCGGAGCACGTCGGTGGGCTGGACCATGGCTAGGCGAACATGGGATGCCGCGGCATCTCCGTAGAACTCGCCGGGGCTGACCAGGGCACCGCACTGTTCGGCCAGACGTCGGGCCAAGCCCCAGGAATCACCGGCCGGAGCCGGTACCCACAGGTAGAAGGCACCGTCGGGATCGGTCACCTCCAGGCCCGTCGAGCGCAAGGCATCACCCACCAACGACAGTCGTTCCCGGTACCGGTCGCGTTGCTGTTCGACGTGGACATCATCTGACCACGCCACTGCGCCGGCGGCCTGCTCGGGCCCCGATGGCATGAAGCCGGCGTGCTTGCGCACCTCCGACAGGTAATGAACGAGTTCGGCGTCTCCGGCGTAGAAGCCGATCCGGGCGCCGGCCAGGTTCGACCGCTTGGACAACGAGTGCACGGCCAGCACTCCGGTGGTTCCGTGTTGGAGGATGGAGCGAGGTGGGCCGGCCCAGGTGAACTCCACGTAGCACTCATCTGATACCACCGGTACGCCGCGTTCTCTGCCCCACTGCGCCGCCGCGCCCAGGTCGTCCAGGCCTCCGGCCGGGTTGCCCGGCGTGTTCACCCACAGGCACAGCGCCCGGGCCGCATCGGTGTCGGCGATGGAGTCGAGGCGGATCCGCCACCGGTCATCGACCGGGACGGGCACGGCCCGACAGCCAGCCAGGGTGGCGCCCATGGCGTAGGTGGGGTAGCTCACCGCCGGGTACAAGACGGTGTCCCGATCGGGTTGGCGAAGACGAAGCCAGTGCGGGAGCCCCGCCACAACCTCTTTGGTTCCGATGCATGCCGCCACCTCGCTGTCGGCGACGGTCACGCCCAGCCGACGTTCCAGCCAGCCCGCTGCCGCCGCCCGATAGGCCGCGGTGCCGACCGAGGGCGGATAGGAGCGGGCCGCGGCTGGGTCCGCCAGCGCCGCCAGCACCGCCGGCGGTGGCGGGTCTATAGGGGTACCCACCGACAGGTCGACCAGGCCACCCGGTGCGGCTTCGGCTGCGGTCTTGAGAGGGGTCAGCCGGTCGTAGGGATAGGGAGGCGGCGAGAAGCCTGACATGGCAGATCGGCTCAGTCGTTCTGGTGGAGCGCAGCGTTGAGCTTGCCCCACTCGACGGTGTGGCTGAGCACCTCGACGGCCCCGGTGGTGGAGTTGCGGCGGAACAACAGGTCGTCTCGGCCTGACAGGTCAGCCGCCTTGACCACCGATCCATCGGGCAGGGAGACCCGCGTTCCCGCCGTCACGTACAGGCCGGCCTCCACGGTGCACCGGTCACCCAAGGAGATTCCCACGCCACCGTTGGCACCGATCAGGCACCCCTCGCCTACCGAGATCACCTCTTTGCCGCCGCCCGAGAGCGTCCCCATGATCGATGCACCACCGCCGATGTCGCTACCGTCGCCCACCACCACACCCGCGCTGATACGGCCCTCCACCATGGAGGCACCCAGGGTTCCGGCGTTGAAGTTGCAGAACCCCTCGTGCATGACTGTGGTGCCTTCGGCCAGGTGGGCACCGAGGCGGACCCGGTCGGCATCGGCGATTCGTACGCCGGTGGGAACCACGTAATCGACCATGCGTGGGAACTTGTCGACGCCATAGACCGTGACCGGCCGTCCCGCGGCCCGGAGTCGAAGCCGGACCTGTTCGAACCCTTCCACCGCGCACGGCCCCTGATTGGTCCAAACCACGTTGGCCAACAACCCGAACACGCCGTCCAGGTTGGTGCTGTGGGGGCGGATCAGACGATGCGACAGCAGGTGGAGGCGCAGGTAGGCGTCATGGGCGTCGACTGGTGCCGAGGACAGATCGTCGATGAAGGTGACCACGGCTCGGGTCTCCACCTGTCGCTCCGGATCGACTCCCGCCATTGCGGCCAGGTCCACCCCGTGCGCCGCAATCAGAGCTTCCGAGGACAGCAGATGGGTGGCGGACCCGCCGTTGTGTCCGACCTTGTCTCCGTGTTCGGCCACGCCTCGGGCAACCCCCCGGTGGACCTCGGCGTACCAGGTGTCCAGCACGCGTCCATCGGCGGCGACGGTGGCCAGGCCCAGTCCCCAGGCCCCGGCGCCAGGTTCGATGTCGGTCTCAAGTGCGGAGGTCACGTCGTTCACGGCCGACAGGGTACAAGCGCGGGTCGCGGCGGCTTCAGGCCACGACCCAGGGGGCCAGTCGGGCGGCGGCCGCATCGTCGAGACGGGCCGTCAACGCCATTCCACCTTCCACCGCTTCCTCGGCCAGTACCTCACCTTCACGGTGAGCTTCGGCGATCAGGTCCCCCCGATCGAAGGGGATCAACAAGTCGACCTCGGTGGTGGTGGCCCTGAGTCGCTCGGCCACCGCCACCAACAATTGCTCGACACCCTCTCCGGTGTAGGCAGAGATGCCCACCGAGCCGGGGTTCCGGTCCACCAGGCGGGCCACCTCATCGGATCGGTCGGACTTGTTGAAGCACAACAGTTCGGCCACGTCTCCGGCCCCGATCTCGGCCAGCACCTCCCGCACGGCCCGGATGTGACCCATGGGGTCGGGCCCAGCCCCGTCCACCACGTGCACCAACAGGTCCGCTTCGGCGGCCACTCGCAGCGTCGAGCGAAACGACTCCACCAGCTGGTGGGGCAGCTTGCGCACGAAACCGACGGTGTCGCTGAGCAAAACTGCTTCCCCGCCCGGCAGTTGGAGCCGGCGGGTGGTGGCATCGAGCGTGGCGAACAGACGGTCCTCCACCAAGACACCGGCACCGCTGAGCCGGTTCAGCAGGGTGGACTTGCCGGCGTTGGTGTAGCCGACGATGGCCACCTGGCTAGCCCGGCTGCGTGAGCGCGCCTTGTGCTGGACATCTCGGTGCGCCGATATGGAGCGGAGGTCGGCCTCCAGCTTGTGTATCCGGCGGGTGATCCGTCTCCGGTCGGTTTCGAGTTGGGTCTCACCGGGGCCACGGCTACCGACGCGAGCGCCACCCCCTGCCGACATGCCACCAGCCTGCTGGGACAGACCCTTGCCCTTGCCTCGTAGCCGGGGTTGGAGGTAGCGGAGCTGAGCCAGCTCGACCTGGGCCCGACCTTCGACGCTGGATGCATTCTGGGCGAAGATGTCGAGGATCACCGCGGTCCGATCCAGTGCCGTGCGGCCCAGGATCTTCTCCAGGTTTCGCTGTTGGGCCGGAGTCAGTTCGTCGTCGAAGACGACGGTGTCGCAGTCGAGGGACTCAGACAGCGCCTTGAGGTCCTCTACCTTGCCCTTGCCCAGGTAGGTGGCGGGATCAGGGGCACCCCGGCGTTGCACCACCCGACCGACAACATCGGCGCCGGCGGTGTCTACCAGCAGGGCCAGTTCGGCGAGATCGGCGTCGGTCTGTTCGGCATCGGCACCCCCGAGGGTGACGCCGACGATGATGATGCGCTCCCGGAAGGTGCGATCGATGAGGGCTCGATTCTCGCCTCCGTAGTCACCAAAGGCACCACGGTGGCTGCCCAACTCCTCATCCATGTCGGTGTCGGCTGTGGTTTCGTCCCACTCGTCGTCGTCCCAGCCGTAGGGGTCACCCGGGTCGGTGATCCACTCGATCCCCTCGGACTCGGTGCCGGTCCAGCTCTCGGCCATCGGGTCGATGTCGAGGCCGTCCCCGTCGGTGACCGAGGTCGATTCGGGTTGGTCGGCTGGTGTCATCGCTCGACCTCGATGCTTCCTATGTAGGTGGCTGGACCATGAAGCGTCATCGATGGCCCGACGTCAACGGTCACATCTCCGCCAGGCATGTGAACGGTCACCTTCGGGCCGGTCAAGCCCCAATCGTGGGCGGCTCGGGCCACCGCGGTGGCTCCGGTTCCACACGCCTCGGTGACCCCGGCTCCCCGTTCCCACACCCGCATCGTCATGGCATCTTCCTCGCCGGGGGTGGGAGCCACGAAGTGCACGTTCATGCCCGCCGAATAGGCGGCCTCGTGGGTGGAACCTGCCGCCACCAAGTCGATGGCGTCGGGGTCGTCGACCAGGATCACCAGATGGGGGTTGCCGAGGTCGAAGGTGGCTTGACGGGCTCCGTCCAAACCCAAGGCTGTGGCCGATGCCGGGGGCAAGTCGCCAGCGGACGGTTCGATGGCGTGATCGGCCTGTGGGCCCGGACCAGCCGGGCCCATGTCGACGCTGGCTTCGATGGTGGCAGGATCCCCGGCAGGGTCCGGTCGGTGATGCACGGTCCGGACGCCAGCGTCGGTGGCGACGGTCACCACCCCTTCGGACCCGAGCCCGGCCATGACCGCGGCCTGAGCCAGACAGCGGATCCCGTTCCCACTCATCTCAGCAATCGAGCCATCGGCATTCACCAGGGTCATGACCACGTCCACCGCCCCATCGCCTCCGCCGTCATCGACACCAGGAGAGGTGAGACCGATCAACAGACCATCGGCCCCGATGCCTCGACGTCGGTCGCACCACCTCTGGGCGCGCTCGATCCAGGCCTGCCCGTCGAAGGCCGAGGTGGAATCGTCGGTGAGCACGACCAGGAAGTCGTTGCCCAGCCCGTGGTGCTTGGTGAGGTGGAACGCCATGGTCCCCTAAGTGTCGCAGCCCAGACCCCTGGGACAACCCTTGATTCCACAATCGCGCCGCCACAGCCCGTCCCACGCCATAGAGCGTTGTGAGCGAGGGCACGACGGTGGCGGGTAGCACCGCGGCTTCACGGCGTTCGCTCCGCCCCATCAGAGAAGCCCGACATTTGGTCATCGGCGTGTGACATCGGACGCAGGACTCAAACGGTCACTACCATGGGCCGGAGAATGCCGTGGGGGGACGACAAAGGTGGAACTGCCGCGAGATTCTCCGTTCACAAGCCGCTACTCGGTCTGGCCGTGGTGGCCGCGGCCACCGCGGGGTTGACCTCGTGCAAGTTCGGAGTGACCGAGCCTGCCTCTCGAGTGCACGACACATCCGCGGTACTCAACGGTCGCGCTTACAGCGAAGAGGCCGGGACCACCCGCTGGTGGTTCGAGTACGGCCCAACGCCGGCGCTGGGATCGTCGACGCCCGAAGTCCAGACGCACGTGAACGCCGGTAGCGCTGTGCCGGTGAGCAGCCTTGTCGACGGCCTGAACGAGGGGACCACCTACTACTACCGGACATGCGCCGGACCGGTGGGAGGGTCGGCCAACTGTGCCACCACCTACCAACTGACCACCGGGACCGGACGGGACTCGGTGACGGGGACGGGAATCGTCGAGGAGATCCCCCAACTCGGCTACGTCAAAGGCGTCTACACCGATGTGTCCAGCGATCCGTCAGGCGGGCTCATCGACGGAATGGTCCAGGCCATGCCCGGGGTCGCCTACTTCCGGGTCCCAGACGAAGGTCCCATCACCTGCATGCGCGTCGTCGGCAACCAGGCGGTGATCGGCTTCATCGCCGATGCGACCGAGTACGACCCCGAGATCCCCTTGGTGCCGAGGATCATCTTCGTAGAAGACAACGGCGCCACCGGCGACCGAGTATCGACCACGACCATCGGTGCACCCGTTGACGTCTGCCCCGAACCGTCGGAGTATGCGGCCACCGGCCAGGTCACAACCCGTGGAAACATCGTCGTCCACGACCACCCTGCTACCTGATCTGGCCACCGCTTTCGGGCCTCGGCGCAGAGCCAACCGGCCCTCGGCCCATCTCACGACTCGACCCAATCGGTAGGGCCGTCGTCGCTGCCAGGGTCACCTGAACGCGGGTGATGCCTCGGTTCAGCTCACGTGACGCCAGTGAGATTCGACCAGGTCGATCATCTCGCCGATGACAACGTGGGGATCGGTCGCTGCGTCGAGCCATCTGATGCGGGGATCACGCCGGAACCAGGCCCGCTGCCGTCGAGCAAAGGCCCGGGTACGGCGTATGGCCTCATTCACGGCCTGCTCGATCGTGGGCGTGCTGTCACCGTTGTCGGCGGCGGTCAGGTGGGCCAGGAGTTCTCGGTAGCCGAGGGCCTGACCGGCGGTGCGACTCAAGGGCGGACCCGATCTCAGCCCCTCTACCTCGGCGAGGAACCCATCGGTCATCTGCTGGTGGTAGCGCTGCTCGATCCGATCTGCCACCACTGGCTGTGGCAGGCGAATGCCGACCAGGTGGACCGGCGTGTCGGGGTAGGCATCCAGCCCGGGCCCGAACGAGGAGAACGGTCGACCACTGCCGATGCACACCTCCAGGGCCCTGATCACCCGGCGGCGGTTGGTGGGTTCCATACGTGCCGCGGCTTGGGGGTCGACCAGCGCTAACCGCTGGTGCAGAGCCACCGTCTCCGCCTCGGTGTCAGGTGTGGAATCGAGTTCGGCCGCAACTTCTGGGAACCGACCGGGGATCTCGAATCCGTCGATCACTGCCCGCAGGTAGAGGCCGGTTCCCCCCACCAGCAACGCCCGCCGACCACGAGCCGAGATGTCGGCGAGTGCGTCGGCCACCGCCCGCTGGAACGAGTGGACCTCATATGGCTCCCACGGGTCCACCACGTCGATGACATGGTGGACGACCTCGGCCTGATCGGCCTGAGTCGGCTTGGCCGTGCCGATGTCCATTCCCCGGTACACCTGCATCGAGTCGACCGACACCAGTTCCACATCACCGAACCGTCTCGCCACCTCCATGGCCAGAGCCGACTTGCCCGACGCCGTGGTACCGACCAGTGCGATGGGGCGCATCCCGTCTGGGACGACCATCGGCTCAGCCGGCCACCACTGCAATACGGGTGCGGTGGGTGGCCGCTGCGGTCACACCGACCAGCTCACCTCTCAAGAAGTGAGGGGCCGCCCCGGTCACGGTCACCTCGGCGTAGGAGCCGACACGGATCGGCGCTACCCCGGCGAAGTGGACGAGCTTGTTCTGGCGGGTGCGGCCGGTGAGGACCGAGTGGTCCTTACGGGATGGCCCTTCGACCACCACCTCCTCCACCCGTCCGATCCGTGCCTCGTGCTTGGCCAGAGCCGAACGCTCCAGCACCACCTTCAGCCGGTCGAACCGGTCTGCGACCACGTCGGGATCGACGAACTGATCGACCATCTCGGCCGCCTCGGTACCAGGGCGAGGCGAATAGATGAAGGTGTACGCCGAGTCGTACTCGGCGGCCGCGGCCACAGCCAGCGTCTGGTCGAAATCGTCCTCGGTCTCGCCCGGGAACCCGACGATCAGGTCGGTGGTGACCGCTAGGCCTGGAATGGCTGCTCGAGCGTCGGCAACCCGCTCCAGATAGCGCTCGGCGGTGTAGCCACGGTGCATCGCGGCCAACACCCGGTTGCTGCCCGACTGGAGCGGCAGGTGGAGGTGTTCGCACACCTCTGGGGTCTCAGCCATGGCTGCAATGGTCTCGGGCCGGAGATCCTTGGGGTGCGGGCTGGTGAATCGAACCCGACGAATCCCTTCCACCGCTCCGACCGACCGCAGCAGGTCAGCGAACAGCGGGCGCACTTTCACCGACTGGTCTCCGGCCTGACGGGCAGCGAGGGTGAGGTCTCGGCCGTAGGAGTTCACGTTCTGACCCAACAACGTGACCTCGGTGACGCCATCCCCAGCCAGGTCACGCACCTCATCGACCAGCCGCTCGTAGGGCCGGGAGATCTCCTCGCCTCGTACCGCGGGGACGATGCAAAAGGCGCACGAGTTGTCGCAGCCGATCTGGATGGTGACCCAGGCGGCGTGACCAAGTTCGCGCCGGGCCGGCATGGCCGACGGGAACAGTTCGGCGTCATCGGCGACGGTCGCTTCGAGAATCTCGGTGAGAGGTCCTTCCTTGCGAGCCCGGCGAAGAAGCTCGGCGGCCCGGTGAACGTTGTGGGTCCCGAACACCAGGTCCACATACGGTGCCCGCTCGCGGATCGAGGTCTGGTCCTTTTGAGCCAGGCAGCCGCTGACAACGATCTCCAGACCAGGCCGCTGGTCCTTCAACGACTTGAGGTGGCCGAGCGTGCCGTAGAGCTTGTTGTCGGCGTTCTCACGGATGCAGCACGTGTTCAACACGATCACGTCGGCATCGTCCTGATCGGCTGCGGCCACCAGCCCGTCGGCCTCGAACAGTCCCGCGATCCGCTCGGAGTCGTGCTCGTTCATCTGACATCCGAACGTACGGATGAGGTAGCGGCGAGGTTCGCCCTGGATGTCAGACGGTGCGGTCATGGCCCCGGAAGTCTAGGAGGAGGACCTTGCCGAGCTTCAGCCTCAGCCCCAGCCACATGGTTGACTAGTTCCATGACCGGTGGGGAGGCCGATGACGAGCGAGGTCGGCGCGGCCTGTTGGTGGTTTCGGGCATCACCGCCCTGGCAGTGATCGGGCTGATGGTGTTCTTGTTGTGGCCCCGAAAGCCCGGTCATGTTCTGGTGGTGGGTGACTCGGTCACCTACATGAGCTTCGAGGAACTTCGGGCCGATTTCGATCCCGACACCGATCTGGAGGTGTACGCCAGACCCGGTTGGCGTTCCACCGACCTCTTACCGCTGGTGGTGAAGGCCGTCGATGACCGAGCCGAGGCGGGCAAGCCGCTGGACCGGGCGATCTTCCTGGTCGGATACAACGATGTGTGGCGAGATCAGATCGACCACGACGACCTCGAGACCATGGTGAAGGAGTCGGCCCGGTACCGGTGTGCGATCTGGTTGACCCTGCCCACCCGACCAGGGGGCAAGGCTCCCGCCAGCCGGGACTTCGATCCGGATCTGGCCGAGGAATGGAACGACCGCCTAGCCCGACTGGTGGGAAAACATCGGTCTCTTCACCTGGTAACCGCCTGGCAGAGCTCCATCGAGGATGCACCAGTGTCCCGATACCTGGAACCTGACGGCATCCATCCCAACCCCGAGGGGCAGAAGCTCATGGCCGGGATCATGCATGACGGTCTCATGTCTGCCTGCCGCCGTTCGTGACCCCGACCTGACCTCCCAAAACGCCATGTGCGCCCGGCCCCAGCGGTCCGAGCGCACATGACGGGTGTGGTTGGAACTTCGGCCGGCTCAGCCGAGGGGAACGATCGAGCCAGCCGCTGGGTTCCTGCCGACCCGGGCCTGGACGCCCGGGTCAGATCTCTGGTTTTGCTCGAAAGCGGCGAGAGACCGGCTCGGGTTCAGTCCAGCGTGATCGGCAGATCGTCAGGATCTACCTCGGTGTCGTCGTCGATCTCCCCGTCTACCGAGTCGATACCGACCTGCTGGCGGATCCGTTCGGAGATCTCGACCATGACCTCGGGGTTCTCGAGAAGGAACGCCTTGGCGTTCTCTCGGCCCTGTCCGAGCTGCTCGCCCTCGTAGGTGTACCAGGCACCGGACTTCTTGACGAGCCCGAGATCGACGCCGATGTCGAGCGCCGAACCCTCACGGCTGATGCCCTTGCCGTACATGATGTCGAACTCGGCCTGGCGGAACGGCGGGGCCACCTTGTTCTTGACGACCTTCACTCGGGTGCGGTTGCCAACGACCTCTACACCATCCTTGATGGACTCGATACGGCGGATGTCGAGCCGGACCGACGAATAGAACTTGAGCGCCCGCCCACCCGGCGTGGTCTCGGGTGAGTTGTGCACCATGACCCCGTCTACGAAGTAGTTGTGGTTGCCCTCTACCTCGATGTCGAAGCGGTGCGAGGCGCGACCGGCAGCAACGTTGCGAATGCTGGTGATGGGCAACGGGACCAGCGCGTCCTTTGGCTCCGAGAACACCGGTTCCACACCGAAGCGACCCTGGTACTTGGGCAACAGCTTGAATGCCATGGACGGGTGGACGAAGGGAGCGATGAGCGCATGGAGCTTCGCGGTCTCGTCCTTTGCGAAGGTGAGTACGGCCGTTCCACGAGCTCCCAGCTCGCTGAGCGTGGCTCGAATGCCCCAGGTGTCGGCAAGGTGGTCACGCAGCCGCACCTGGCTGGCCGGGTCGAAAGCCTCGACGCAGATCTCCGAGCGCCCGGAACCTTCTTCGGTGCGGGCCTGCACGCCCTTGGCCCCCATGGTGAAGCCACCGTTGTCCATGTACCAAAGCGCCAGAGACAACGGCGTGAGTGCCTTGAGGTAGTCGTGACTCAGGAACTTCTTGCCACCGACGTAGACAGACTTGCGGAGCTCCGCTAGTTCGGCGAGAGGCGCCATGTCGTGGAACACGGCACCCTGGGCTTTGGTGGAACGGGAGGTTCCGATGTTGGCGAAGAGCGATCCCTTCCAGTCCGAGTACTCGGCCTGGGCCGCGCCGTGCCCCCACCCGAAGCGCGCGCCGTGTCCGCTGCGAGTGGGCGAAAGGGCGCCGTCACCCATCAAGCTGCCGACGATCACCTGCCACTGGAAGTCTGACAGGCGATGGGTGACGTTCTGGAGGACGTTGTCGCCCACGATCAACTCACCGGCTTCACGCCATCCGCCGGGCGTGCGGACCAGGTGGTTGGGGGTACAGGCGAACTGTGCCCGCCCGTTGCCGGACGGCTTGGCCACCGAGAAGCGAAGGAACGATTCGGTGCGGCCGTTGTCGAACCAGTTGACCACCTTGCGGGGCACGATGGAGTCGGTTTCGGGGTCGTAGGACAGGACCTCAACCGGCATCTTCTGGTTGACGATCTTGCCGATCTTCTCCTGCGTTCCGTCGGCCAGCGTGACCCGGGTACCGTAGGAGAAGCACCCGAACATCACTCCGATCTTCTCTCGGAGTTGGTTGATGAAGATGCAGATGGTGTCGGTCTTGTTGAGGTTGGCGGTGAGCTTGCGCAGCGCCTGGGACATGAGCCGGGCCTGGAGCCCGACGTGGCTGTCTCCCATCTCGCCTTCGATCTCGGCCCGGGGGGTGAGGGCGGCGACCGAGTCGATCACCACCACATCCAAGGCCCCGGAACGGACCAACATGTCTGCGATCTCGAGGGCCTGTTCGCCGGTGTCGGGCTGGGAGATGTAGAGAGAGTCGATGTCGACCCCCAGCGCCTTGGCGTAGATGGGATCCATGGCGTGCTCGGCGTCCACGTAGGCACAGATTCCGCCGTTGCGCTGAGCCTCGGCCACCACGTGCATGGCCAAGGTGGACTTGCCCGATGACTCGGGGCCGTAGATCTCGACAACCCGACCCCGGGGAAGACCACCAACGCCGAGCGCCAAGTCCAGCGCCAATGCCCCGGTGGGGATGGTGCCGATGGCCATGGAGCCCTTCTCGCCCATCTTCATGACCGAGCCCTTGCCGAACTGCTTGTCGATGCCGGCCAGTGCCAGTTCGAGTGCCTTCTCCTTGTCCTGAGCCATCTGTTCGTTCCTTTCGTGTTGCCACGGGGGCGGGTGCTGGGTGGCTGCCCGGTGGCAGCGATCGTGGTTGAGACCGTACGGAGGGGGTCTGACAACGAAGCCGTGGCCACTTCCGGTCCAACGGCCCAGGCGACCCCGGAACAACAGCGATGGTATTTCGAACGTTCGTTCGATGCAAGGACCACGTCGACATTTCGTGGATGCCAGATTCCCGGTTCCAGAGGGTCTCCCCCACGGCGGGAGCGAACGAGGGCAAGCATCCCGATGGCCCGAAGCGCTACCCAGCACCGGCCCGGAACAGTCGAGGCCAGGGCGACCGACCACTCCGACGCCTGGTCAGGTCACCCAACGACCGAGGCGCTGGATGGGCCGTAGGGATCAGACCGCTGATATGGCGAGGAATACGGCGCCGAGGACCACGAGCGAGGCGCCATAGAAGCGCTCCAGCCGGGCTACGTCAGCTCGCAGAGCGACCCGCGCCCCCAGGCCCGACAGCGGGATCGAACCGATGGCGAACAGGACGACAACGGCAAGGTCAAGGTGTCCCATGGCCATGTGGACCATCGTTCCGGGGATGGCCAGCACCGATGCCGTCGCCAAGGATGTGCCGAGGGCGGGCCTGATCCCCAGACCGAGGACGGCCACGAACAGTGGGGCGAGCAAGAACCCACCGCTGTTGGCGAGCAGACCAGCGGCAACGCCGGTCACCAATGCGACGGCGATGGTCCGGTTCCTGTCGGCCCCCTCGTCGACATCGTTGTCGCTCTGTTTGGCGGTAGAGGTCCGCAGCATCCGCAGACCGATCACGATGATCACAAGGTCGGTCAGCAGCACCAGTGAACCGGCGTCGATCCAGCGAGTGGCAAACGCTCCGAGGATCGTGGCCGGAACGCCGGCGATCAAGGACCAGCGCAGAACCGTCCTGTCGATGTGGCCGTGTTCGCGATAGCGGTTCGCAGCCACCATCGCACCGGGCACGGTGGCAGGAAGAGGAGCAGCCAAGGCAACGATCGGTGGCAGCCCCAACGCCACCAGTGCCGGCGTGGCGATGGCCGATCCACCCTTGCCCAGCAACCCGCCCAGGAAGCCGATCACTCCACCGATGGCGACGATTCCGACGACGGTGATCAGGGTCAGCTCGGGCACAGACCCATGCAACCCGGGATCGACCCACAAGTCCAACAAATGCTTCGGATATGCTCCATAAGTAAATGTTATGGAAAGCCGGAGGCACCGCGCTGTGGGTGCTCGAAGCGGGCCCAATAGCGGGAGCAGAAGGATGGACCTGAGACAGGCCCAATACGTGATCGCAGTGGTGGACCACGGGAGCTTCACCGCCGCCGCAGCATCGATACCGGTTACCCAGCCCGCGCTCTCTCAGTCGATCTCCACCCTCGAAAGGGATCTGGGCGCCCCCTTGTTCCACCGACTGGGCCGGTCGGTCAGGCTCACGCCTGCCGGTGAGGCCTTTGTTGCTCCGGCCCGTCAGATGTTGCGAGATGCCGAAGTAGCCCGAAGCGCGGTCACCGCGGTCGCTGGATTGGCGGCTGGTCGCCTGGACCTGGTGTCGCTGCCGACCCTGGTCGTGGAACCGTTAGTCGACCTGGTCGGGCACTTCCGACGGGCCAGCCCGGGGGTGCTCGTGCGGATCAGAGAGCCGGAGAACCCGGCGGACCTCCTCGGTCAAGTCCGCTCCGGAGAAGCCGAACTGGGCTTGGGCGACGAGGTCCCCGACGAAGATCAACTCGAGGGTCACAGCATCGGGAGGCAACGGATGCTCGCT
>WBZX01000369.1_pt1 | contig 41851 bp, 36 predicted proteins | sample 5204211 | NCBI WGS metagenome assembly WBZX01 (sample SAMN12344362, study PRJNA552823) | activated sludge metagenome | biome: Activated sludge suspended growth; feature: Nitrification reactor; material: Wastewater; isolation source: activated sludge from nitrification reactor of wastewater...
GCTTCAAACGAGTCGGTGAAGGCGGTACCGTCGGCCCATTGCTGCGAGATGGTGGAGATGGCGGCCTGGAGTTGGGCGCGGGTGGTATTGGGGCTTAAGCCTGCGAGCGTGGCGGCGAGGGCGGACGATTGGCTGGCAGCTTGCCTTACCCGGGCGGTTAAGGGTTATAAACCCAGGTAGAGGATGTGATGTGATTTTGCAAGACCTGACCCCGGCTTTTCGTTTGACCCCGGCTTTTGCTACCAGCAGTTAGCCAACTCGGAGACTGCCAACATCACTTAAACCAAACAGCCTCCACAAAACCCGGGGCGATTCACAATTAACGTGTCATCGTCTGAAAGCACTACCGCTTGGTTCGCCCCCTCGGCCCATGTAGAATCTATCCATTACTTAACGCATCCCAAGGATGCCCATTCGCATGGAAAGCGTAATGATGTCGCACGGCAATGATTCAACAGAAAACCAACGCTACCTCGTCACCAACACCAAAGAAATCCTGCAAATTCTCAACGGCTTGATCAAAAGCAAAACCATGCTCACGGCCTCGATCGGCCATGGCCACGACAGCTTTTTAACGGCCGTGGTCGCCGTGGATGAAAACAAGCAACTGGCTTATCTGGATATCGGCCGCGACGAAGCCTTTAACGCCCAGATCGCGGCCAGCGAGCAGATCGCGATCTCCAACAACGAGGGCATAAAGATCCGCTGGACCAGTCCTGTTTTGAGAATCGCCACGCTCACCGATGGCCAGGCCATTTGCATCGGCCTGCCGACGGATATGGTGCGAGTGCAGCGCCGGGAGTATTTCCGTCATCCGGTGTCGGCAAGGAGTTCTGTGGTTTGCAAAATCCCGTATGTGACCAAGGACCATTCCGGCTTTGAAGAGCTCGACGTTTTGGAGCTTGCACTGGTCGATATCAGCATCGGCGGCATCGGCGTCGTGGCGCCATCCCCATTGAACGATGCGCTCTCGCTAGGGGCGCAATTCGATCATGGCAAGATCGAACTGCCGGGTGTCGGCACGACAGACCTGACTTTGTGCGTTCGCCATATCCAGCATGTCGAGATGCTGAGCGGCAGTATTCAGAGCCGGATCGGGCTTGAGTTCATCAACCCGTCGCGCGGCAACCAGTCGCTGCTGCAGCGCTATACCTTCATGCTGGAAAGCGAATCGCTGACGGTAAACGGGAATTAGGCATACCGGCCCGATCAAACAGGCACGAAGGCGATACACTTTTGGGCGCATCTTGCATCCGGCAATGCTAAAAACTACGTTTGCTTTTGTCCAACCTCACCGGAATAACGGAATGCCCAGGCTGCAATTGGCGGCCCTATCGTTTCAAATATGGCGACTGCACCCAGTACCAAGGCAGAAATCGTGGTAACTTCATTCGGAAAAAGCTGGCTGGTTGTCTGCACCAGTCCAATCGCCAGGCCTGCCATCGGCACGAGTAGCAGCCCTGTCGCAACGGCTTGTCGTGTTGGGATACGAAATACTTTTGCGGCGGTAAACACACCCAGCCATTTGGCAACCCCTCGTGTAAGCACCAACGCAACTGCCGCCGGGGCGTATTGCATCAACTCGTGCAGGTGCAGGTTTGCCCCGGCAAAAACAAACAGGACAATAAAAAACAGCTCGAACGTTTCGCCGAAGTCAATGCTGGAAACAAGATTTTCGTGCTCGATGTTGCGCACGATGACACCAAGGGCAAGCGGCGCAAACAATGTCGAGAGCATCAGCGCTTTTGCCAGGCCCAAGACCAGCATGGTCGCGCCAACAACAAGGGCAAAGCGATATTGCTTGGCTTTTCTGGTCGACAGAGTCAGGTAGTGCAGCCCGAATGCGACAACCAATGCAATCAGTGAAGAGCCGAATAGCTGATAGATCGGCTGAAATACGATTACTTGCCATGAGGCATCGGTCGCAACATGAGCAACGGGCAACAGTGCGGAAAACACCAGAAAAGAAATCACGTTGTTCAGTGCCACCAGCGATGTCGCCGAGTTTGTCACCGGGCCTTTTGCGCCCAGTTCGTGCCCAACGTGGATCAGCACTGCTGGTGAAGACGAGGTACAGATAACTGCAATAAATGCTGCCGCCAATGCGGAGATTCCGAAATAACGGAGCACAAAGAACACCGCAAGCATGGTAGCTACTGTTTCCAGCACCGTTGCGGTCAGCAGGCAACGATCTCGTAACACCGCCTTGATATCCAGCGACAGCCCAAGACGATAAAGTATCAGTCCCAGTGCAATATCGATAATAACCCTCGACGCGGTCAGGGCTTCCACGCTGAGCACATTAAACCCGCTTGGCCCTGCAACATATCCAAGCAGCATGAAGCCGGTAATGCTGGGCAGCCACGATATGGTGTGCGCCAGATATCCGCCCATGGCGCCTGCCACCAGCAGGAAACTGAACGAAACCATGGCATTGAGTTCGATCGGCCACGACGGCATAAAGTCCATGTCTCCTCCTCCCAATGTTTTTAACTACGGCAAAACGTGTGAGATTACAGATCAATGCTACTCAGGTCTACGGTCAGGCTCACGACCTCGAACTATTGGAAAATCAAACCGACATAGACTGCGTACATGCCGATCAGGACCAGCCCTCGCTCACGCCCAAGCGTGCCGAGCTTTCCGGGAAAAACGGCAAGCGTCGTCAGCAGCCCCATGAACAGGCCGATGGCCACTTCAGCCCATGCGATATGGATCGGGTAGATCAACGCAGCAATGGCAACAATCAACAGTCCGTTAAAAATATTGCTGCCCAGCAAGGTACCGATGCCGATATCGTCATGCCCGCGAATCTTGGCGATCAAGGCAGTCGCCAGTTCAGGTGCTGAAGTGCCTGCCGCAACCAGTGTTGCACCGATCACGAACTCGTCAATACCGTAGGCAAGCGCGATGCCTTTGGCCCCCATAACGATAAACCGGCCCGATGCCACCAGAAAAACCAGGCCGACCAGGCACGACAGGATAGCCCTGCCGTGGCGGCTTTCCCCAGCGGCGAGCCCGGCTACGCTACGCTGGCGGCGTACCTCGATAATCACCGCAGCCAACCAGGCAACAAACAGTGTCAGCATAATGACGCCATCGGAGCGAGTAAGCGCGCCATCGTAAGCCAATGCTCCGATCACCAGCGGGACCACGATTGCAACCGGGAAATCGCGCCGAATGCTATCTCGCGCCACCTTGATCGGGGATATCAGCAAGGCCAGACCAAGGATCAGGCTGATATTCACGACGTTGCTGCCCAAGGCGTCGCCAAGGGCAATCTGCGGCTTCTGCGCCAGCGCAGAGGTAATCGAGACGGATAGTTCCGGGCTGGATGTGGCAAAAGCGGCAAAAGTAGCCGCGATAATGCCCGGTGCAATACGGGCCCAGCGTGCCAAGCCAACCACACCACGCACAAACAGTTCACCGCCGATTGCAGCACAGGCAACACCACCAAGCAGGATGAGCAGATTATTCATTTCTCGACCATCTTTCGATTGAAGATAACGTCCCCTGCAGGTAGGGTCCGTGTCTATCAGTAATGCCCGGCTGGCTATCAACCAAGGCTGTTTATGGCAACAGATTGAAAGTCCGTGGCCAAATAGGGGGCGCCGACACGACCACTATCAGACTGAACGCTACATCGCGTCTCGATTATTTGCATACGATAGTAACCGAAGTCATCGGCAGCGGCACCGAATTCTATGGTCGAATTTACATTTGCACAATAATATTTGTTACAATCTGCCCACATCAGAGCGATGCATTAAGGGTGGTGCCACAGCGGGGCACCACCCGTTTTTTTCTGATCCAGGGAGGATTTCTTATGCGAAACAACACTTCTGATGTAAAGCCAGACCGCTCACCATCCACGCCTATCCGTATCGGCCTCCTTGGTCTTGGCAAAGTCGGTAAAGAAGTTGCAAGACAATTACTTGCAGACCAATCCATAGAACTATGCTGGATAGCGCGCGGGTCTGCCGTCGCAGACCACACCGCATACGAGGGGATCCCCATATATCGTTCCGATGCGGCCGTATTACAGGACTTACTCGACGTCAGGCCTGTCGATTTTGTCGTGGATTTTTCCAGGCCCGACAGTTGCCTTTGCTATGCCAGACTGGTTGCCGAACGCGGAATTGGGATTATCTCGGCAGTTTCTGCTTACCAAAAAGCGCATCTGGACTGCCTGAAAAAAGCCAGCCATAAAACCAGCGTACTCTATTCACCCAACATCACGCTCGGGATCAATTTTGTTATCATTGCAAGCAAGATTCTGCAGAAACTCGCGCCGCATGCCGGGATTGAGGTGATTGAGGAACACTTCAAGGACAAACCAGAGGTTTCTGGTACGGCCATCAGAATCGCCGAACTACTCGGCCTCGACCCTGCACGGCACGTCAATTCTATCAGGGTAGGTGGTATCGTCGGCAGGCATGAAATTATTTTTGGCTTTCCCAATCAAACCATCCGCCTGGTTCATGATTCGATCAGTCGTGCAGCCTTCGGGCAAGGCGCGCTATTTGCCGTAAAACAGCTTTATGGGCGCCCTCCCGGTTTTTACACGATGGAACAAATCGTGTCCGAGGGCTTTTCGGCCGCCTTGGCATAAAAAGGAAAATGACGATGCATTTCGATTACGACTTACTGCTCGATGCTTCCGACGAAGAATGCCCCATTCCAACCATCCAGGCAAAAGAAACTCTGGACATCATGTCATCCGGAGAGATCCTGAAATTGGTTACCGGTAAGGAAGGCACGATCAAAAACATCAGGACTCTGGTTGTCAGCAACAATTACGAGCTTTTGAGTGAACATCACGGCGAGGAAGGATTCGTCTTTCTCATCAGAAAATGCTAGTCACGCATCGCCCTGCATTGATCTACGATTTCGTTGCGCAACTCCCAATGGTTCACCCGAAGCACGTTCCGATTTGCGTTCCAGCAACAGCAGCAAGACCTCAAGATGATGCTTGAGCGTCATCAACTCGTCCCGTCCCATGCGCATCAGGGCATCCGGCAGTATGCCGCGTAAAGGCCCTGGCGCTTGCGCCAATGCGGCTTGACCACTAGATGTTGCCTGTAGTACGACAACTCGGCGATCCTGCGTTGACCGGAGTTTAACAACCAGCCCTCTGGATTCGAGTTTTTCCAGTAAATTACTGGTGGTAGACTGGTGCAGCGACATCGCTTTTGCCAAGCCGTTTACAGTCAGGTTCTCGGCATTGGCAATCTCGGACAATGCCCACAACTGGGCTCCACTCACCCCTACAGATTTCTCGATTTCCTCAAAATGCTTGCCGGCAGATTTGAAAATAATACGAAAAAGCCCTAAAACCTCCAGCGGCAGGCTGGACGAATCTGCATCAATCATGTCGGGAATTGCCCTCACTCTCGAACCACGCCAGTTTATCCTGCAATTTCACGACCTCCCCGACGATCACCAGCGTCGGTGCCTTGAAGGCCGCATTGGCAACCTTATCGGGTAAATCGGCCAGGGTGCCGGTCATCACTCGCTGATGCCGCGTCGTACCTTGCTGCACCACGGCAATCGGGTGCTGTGGCGGCAAGCCGTGCTTGATGAGCTGCTTGCAGATTTCCGGCAGCCCTTCCAAGCCCATGTAGATTACTACCGTGTGGTTGCGACGAGCCAGCGCGGGCCAATCCAGGTTAACCGTACCATCCCTGAGATGCCCGGTTACAAAGGTCACGGCCTGCGCATAGTCGCGGTGCGTGAGTGGTATTCCCGCGTAGCTGGCAACACCGTTGGCTGCCGAAATCCCCGGCACAACCTGGAACGGGATGCCTTTTTCTGCCAGGGTTTCGATTTCTTCGCCGCCGCGCCCGAAAATGAACGGGTCGCCACCCTTGATGCGCAATACGCGCTTGCCTTCCCTGGCCAGCCGAACCAGCAGGCTGTTGATTTCTTCCTGCGGCAACGTATGGTTGCTGCGTTTCTTGCCAACGTAGATTCGCTCTGCATCGCGCCGCACCAGTTCCATCACGCCTTCGGAGACGAGGTTGTCGTGAAGCACGACATCGGCTTTTTGCATTAGCCTGAGTGCGCGAAAAGTCAGCAGATCCGGGTCGCCCGGCCCGGCACCAACCAGATAGACCTCACCTTGCGGCAGCTGATATGCGGCACGATCCAGCGATTTTTGCAATGCAGAAAATGCGGCATCCTCGCGTCCGGCCAGTATTTGTTCGGCAATCGGGCCATCAAAAATATTTTCCCAGAAAATCCTGCGGGCAGCACCTTCGGGCAATTGTTTTTGCACCTGCTTGCGGAAAGCGCCTGCCAATGCGGCCAACCGACCGTAGCCTGCCGGAATCATCGTCTCCAGACGTGCGCGCAACATGCGTGAAAGCACAGGAGCGGCACCGCCGCTGGATATCGCAACCACGATGGGAGAACGGTCGATGATGGACGGCATGGTAAAGGTGCAAAGCGCAGGCTGGTCGACAACGTTAACCGGAATGTTGCGCGCCTGCGCCGCAGTTGACACTGCCGCATTGACACTTAAATCATCGGTGGCGGCAATCGCCAGCCATGCCTGATCGAGATGCTCGGGGCGAAATTCCGCCTGCTCCCAGGCAATATCGCCTGCCATCTGCATTTCGACAAGCCCCGGACATAGCACAGGAGACACGACGATTACCTGCGCCTCGGCTTTCAATAGCAGCGTGACCTTGCGGGCAGCCACCTCCCCACCGCCGACGACCAGACAACGCCGGGATTTCACATCAACAAAAATCGGCAACAGATTCATTCGATTAACCGGGAAGCAAAGACAAAGAGAATAATCAACGTTTGACGAAAAGTCAGAAAACCATCACGAATTCACGACATTTTATCTGCAAACTCCACGCACGCAAGCCAATTCAGGTCGGCTTAGCGTAGAATTGCAGTCAGAATTTCCGACTGAGCCAGTCGACTATAATCAGGAAAAATCCAAAAGGAGAACAACATGAACGGTATTTTTCTACCAGGTGCAGCGATCCTTGACAAACTGAATTTCCGCGGAAAGTTCACCCTGCTCGGCATCATCATGCTCGTCGTCATTGTCGTCATGGCGACCGCCACCGTATTGACCATGCTGGATAATATCCACATTGCGCAGCGCGAACGGCAAGGCATGACAACCATTGCCAAAGTCGTCCCAATATTGACTACTGTGCAAAAGCATCGTGCCTTGAACAGCGCATACCTTGGTGGGGATACCTCTGCATTGGCCAAGTTGCAAGAAATCAACACCATCCAGGAAAAGCTGATCGTAGCGCTTGATCACGATGATCATGTACAAATGTTTGGTGCTGACAAGCAGTGGAGCGCCATCAAGGCATCATGGCAGGAAATTCGTGACCGCTCGCCCTCCTACACCAAACCACAAAATTACGATGTGCATACCCAACTGGTGGCAACCATACAGTCCATGATTATCGATCTTGCAGATGCCTCCGGGGTTACATTGGATCCCGAGATGGATAGTTACTACCTGCAGGATACGTCTCTGGTCAAACTGCTTGCTCTGGCCGAGTCTATCGGCAAGCTGCGCGCTAAAGGCGTTGGCATCCTTGCAGCCCAGACATCCTCGCCGGAAGAGCGCGCCGAAATCGCAATGCTTTCCGGAAGCATTGTCGACTATGATCGGGCAGTACGACAAAACCTGACCAAAGCTACTGCACAACGCGCAAATCTCAAGGCAGAGCTAACTGTAGCTGCCGACAACATCACATCATTAATCAAATCATTGCAACAATCCGTTACGCGTGACGTCATGGTCGACACGCCAACCATGCAACCTTCGATATTGTATGCACAAACGACCGAAACCATAGACGCTGTTCTTGTGCTTTACAAGCAAGCCGACCAAGCTCTCGGCAACATCCTGACCGAGCGTGAGGCGAACCTGAAGAAAAAAATGGCGCTATATCTCGCCGGAGGCACCATCCCGCTACTGCTCGCCATTTATTTTTTCCTTGCGATGAGCGCCAGCACCTCATTCGCCGTAAATGAAATCGAGACCATCGCCAGCGCGTTCTCTCAAGGCGACCTGACCCGCCGCATCAAGCTGTCGAGCAAGGACGAAATGGGGCAAATTGCCAGCAGCTTCAACCGTGCAGGAGACAACCTGCGCGACATCATGGTCAGTGTCGAACAATCCACGCGCTCAGTATTTTCATCGGCGGCCGCATTGCAACTGTCGTCGCGCCAGATCGCCAATGCCTCCGCCCAGCAGAGTGAATCCATACAGTCCACAGCGGCAGGAATCGAAGAAATCACTGTCAGCATCTCGCATGTAGCCGACAGTTCTCGCGAGGCCTCTGCCGCAGCAACGGCTGCAGCAGAAACCTCGGAAGTCGGAGAAAAAACCGTCCATCAAGCTACCGACGAAATGAATAGTATTGCCTCATCCGTCAGCCAATCGGCCGCACTGATTAACGGACTGAACGAACGAGCACGCCAGATCAGCAGCATCGCCGGGGTGATCCGCGACATTGCCGACCAGACCAACCTGCTCGCCCTCAATGCAGCAATTGAAGCCGCGCGGGCTGGCGAACAGGGTCGCGGGTTTGCCGTAGTTGCAGACGAAGTACGCAAGCTGGCCGAACGGACAGGCAATGCCACCGGCGAAATTACCACGATGATCGGCGACATCCAGCGCGAAACCGCAAACGCCGTATCCAGTATGGAAACCGGCAGCGCGCAGGCCAACCGCGGCGTGAGCCTTGCCAAGGAAGCGGCAAACGCATTGGCACAGGTCAATACCGGTTCGCACGACTCACGAGCACGTATTGAGGAGATTGCAGACGCCATGCGTGAACAAAGCGCAGCCACCACCAATATTGCGCAAAACCTGGAACGAATTTCCCAGATGTCGGAAAACGCCAATTACGAAGTACAAAACACCATGCAATCGATTGCCGAACTTGAGAAAATGGCGGCCCGGTTACAAGAGCAGGTTGCCAGTTTCAAGGTCTAGCCGGATCAGGGCGATTGCGACATAAACACGACAAGAGACCGCTTTTTCTGATACCATTCTCGAACATCGATATGCATTCACTTTTGAGATCGGCATGAAAAAAATCGAAGCGATTATCAAACCGTTCAAGCTTGACGAAGTTCGTGAAGCTCTTTCCGAAATCGGTGTTACCGGCATGACAGTCACGGAAGTTAAAGGCTTTGGCCGCCAGAAAGGGCACACCGAGTTGTACCGCGGCGCCGAATATGTAGTGGACTTCCTTCCCAAAATCAAGCTCGAACTGGTACTCGCCGACGAACAGGTTGAGCGCGCAATTGAAGCCATCGTTGGTTCGGCACATACCGGCAAGATTGGCGATGGCAAAATCTTCATCATGCCGGTCGAGCAAGTGCTGCGCATCCGCACCGGCGAAACCAACGAGGCCGCCATTTGACGGCTCTCCCCGTCTGGCTGCAGGCGGCCGGACTGCTGGTTCTGTCGAACGTTTTCATGACGTTCGCCTGGTACTCGCACCTCAAAAACCTCAACGACAAACCCTGGTGGATCGCTGCTCTGGCCAGCTGGGGTATTGCCCTGTTCGAATACCTGCTACAGGTGCCGGGCAACCGTATTGGCTACACCGGTTTGACCATTGCCCAACTCAAGATCATGCAGGAAGTCATCACCCTGATGGTCTTCATCCCTTTTGCCGTCTTCTACATGCAACAGCCGATCAAGCTTGATTATCTTTGGGCAGGGTTGTGCCTGATGGGTGCGGTTTATTTCATTTTCCGTGCCGGATAAGCCGCCTTCCCGGCTCGTAAACTCGGGCTGTTGCGCGAGGTTTTCCCGTGTTAAACTTGCCCGCAAATGGCGGCGCTCAACTCAAATCTGCGTAAATTCATCTGCATCGCTTGCGATGGTTTTCTTATTACTCGACGCAGCTTATGAATGTACGTAAATTCTTTGGACCAAGCACTCGCGACGCGTTGCGTCAGGTGCGCGATGCACTCGGTGCCGACGCACTGATCCTCTCCAACCGCAAGGTCGATGGCGGCGTCGAGATCATGGCCGTGATGGACGGCGAAGTTGAGGCCTTAACCTACGGCAACCCGATCGGCCATCCGCAGCAACCTCCCGTTCAGCAGCCTCCGTTACAAACACAGCCGCCAGCAGCGCCTTCAATTGCCCCTGAAACTATTTCGGCCATTCTGCATCGTCGCCAATCGGGTAATATCGGGCCGACGCAAAGTGTGCGCGTACCGGCTTTCGAAAGCATCCGGACCGACCATCTGCCGCAGCAGGCATCCTTGCAGCAGCCAATGGATCATCTGATCGACGACGAGCCTTCTCCGACCTATTCGCGTCCGGCCATTGCTCGCGATCTGCCACCGCCGCAACCGGCCATACCGGCACCATCGCAGCGTATCGATCCTTACTCGCAGCCGGTGCCGGACCCGTACCGGTTGTCCCAGCACAGCGGCCCGATGGATGGCGGATTCCTGCCATCCGCCTCGTATGCACCGGACCCGGTAGTGGCCGAACTGGCGCAAGAAATCAAGCGCATGCGCAACCTGCTCGAAGGCCAGCTTTCCGGCTTTGCCTGGGGTGAACTGGCACGTAGCGAACCGCTCAAGGCCGAGCTATTACGCACCATGTTCGGTGCCGGGTTCAGCCCGACCCTGTCCAGAAAATTAATCGATGCCATGCCCAAGGGACTGGATTTCGAGCGCGGCATCAAATGGCTCAAGGCGGCGCTCACGCACAACTTGCGCGTGGTAGAACCAGGTGCCGATGTCATCGAGCGCGGCGGCATCATTGCGCTCGTCGGCCCCACCGGCGTTGGCAAAACCACGACCGTCGCCAAGTTGGCCGCGCGTGCCGTACTCAAATACGGCGCACCGAACGTCGCACTGCTGACCACCGATAGCTACCGGATCGGCGCGCACGAGCAGTTGCGCATCTACGGCCGCATCCTTAATGTGCCGGTCCACGCAGTCAAGGATGAAGCCGAACTGGAACTGACCCTGGCCGACTTGCAGCGCAGCCATCTGGTGCTGATCGACACCGTCGGCATGAGCCAGCGCGACCGCCGTATTGCCGAACAGATCGAATTTCTCTGCGGCCGTGGCAGCCGGGTACGCCGTCATTTGCTGCTGCCTGCCACTGCGCAGGGCATCACGCTGGACGATATCGTCCGCGCCTATCGCGGCACCGGCCTCGATGGTTGCATCCTGACCAAGATCGACGAAGCGATTTCGCTGGCGCCTTCGATCGACTGCCTGATCCGTTACAGCCTCGATTTGCATTATGTCACCAACGGACAGCGCGTCCCGGAGGACTTGCATCTTGCCAACACCACCTACCTGATCGATCGCGCCTTTAAAGGTCAGGCTGACCCCAGCATGCAGTTGCGCCAGGAAGAAATGGCATTACAGGATGCCTGGGGTAGTGGAGCCAGTACATGAAGCGCACTGCCGTAGACCAGGCAGAGGGATTACGCCGGATGTTTGCCGCCGACGCGACGCACATGGTGGCACTCGTCGGCGACGAAGCTCAGGACATTACCGCAGCGCTGGCTGTGGCGCTGGCAGGCCAGGGCCGCAAGGTGTTGCTGCTGGACGAGCAAGTCAGTCGGGGTGACACTCACCCGCTTTCCGCTCTGGCGGTCACATACGACATCGGTGCCGTGGTGCGTGGCGAGAAAAGCCTGCAGGAAATTGTAGTGTCGGTTGCCGGTATTACACTGCTGCCTGCAGCTATCGATCGCGACATTCATGGCGCAGATGCCGCACGCGTTCGGCTGCTAGCAGGGTTCCATGCTCTCTCCAGCCTTTACGATATCGTACTGGTACATGCCGGACAAACTCCACATCGCCGCAGCCTGGGCTTCGCCCTGGCCGCACCCGAAGTTATCATTCTTTGTGATGGCAGCTCTGTCGGCATCACCGCCAGCTACGGCCAGATCAAACTGATGGCACGCTCACCGGGCAAGCGTCATTTTCACCTGATGTTTCGCGGCGTCGAGACGATGCTGGCAAAAATCCTGTTCCGCAACCTCGCGTCCGTGTGCCGCCAGCACTTGCAATTGATGCCGGATTTCGCCGGTGCATTCCCGCTGGATCAGAAAGCCGCTGCCGATGCCATGGAAACCCTGGCTTCCGAGATGACACAATGGCCGGTACTCGAACGCGACGACAGCCGTTTCGAAGCTTTCATGCACCGCCTGCTTACCGCCACCAGTGCACGCAGGACAGCCACGGCGGAGCATTAGCATGATTGCGCCCTGATCATGGCTCAGCCGCTGGCCACACGCTCCGCGACTGAATTCGCTCCACTGGTCAAGCGTATCGCCTACCAGTTGGCTTCAAAACTTCCCGCCAGCGTGCAGGTGGACGACCTGATGCAGGCCGGTATGCTGGGCCTACTCGATGCGCTCGATCATTACGATGAATCATATGGCGCCCAGTTTGAGACCTATGCCTCGCAGCGCATCCGGGGAGCCATGCTGGACGAACTGCGTGAAATCGACTGGGTCCCCCGCTCCGTGCGCAAGAACGCGCGCGATATCGAACGTGCTATCACCACACTACAACAAAAACTCGGACAACCACCCACAGAGCACGAGATTGCTGCGGCCATGGGGGTGGATATTGCAGAATACCAATCCATGCTGTCCGACGCACGTGGGCATCAGATCGTCTATTACGAGGATTTTCATAACGAAGATGGCGATTCCATTGAGTTGAACCTGACTGACACCCGCCCGACGCCCTTTGAGATGCTTCAGGATCAAGGCATGCGCGGGGCCCTGATCGATGCGATTGAGGATTTGCCGGAACGCGAGAAGATGATGATGGCAATGTATTATCAGGAGGATCTCAACCTGAAAGAAATCGGCGCGGTCATGGGCGTTTCTGAATCGCGCGTTTGCCAGATCCACACACAGGCTGTCATACGCTTGCGCAGCAAGCTAAAACCCTGGATAGGTTAGAATTCATCAACGAATTGCCGCAGAATATAAAAATCAATTTAAAATCAGCGTCATGAACAAACTGCCTATCGACATCACAACCATACTCGGCATCATCGTTGCATTAGGCGCCATCATTGGCGGCCAGATGCTCGAAGGTGGGCACGTCAGCACGCTGATGCAACTGACAGCGTTTATTATCGTCATCGGCGGCACCATGGGCGCGGTTATGATCCAGTATTCGCTACCGACCTTTTTGCTGGGTCTGCGCCTGGTTAAATGGGCATTCATCCCGCCGCCGATCCATCTGGACGAAGTGATCGAGCAAATTTCCGGCTGGGGCAATACCGCACGCCGCGGCGGGCTGCTATCACTTGAGCCTATACTGGTAGAAATGCAGGATCCGTTCATGAAAAAAGGGCTGCAGTTACTGGTAGATGGCGCAGAACCTGAAAAACTCAAGGAATCGCTCGAAGTCGAGATGGATACCTATGACGAACATTACCGGCTGGCGGCCAAAGTCTGGGAATCCGCCGGTGGTTATTCGCCGACCATCGGTATTATCGGTGCTGTGATGGGCCTGATCCACGTCATGGGCAACCTTTCCGACCCTTCCAAGCTTGGAGGCGGGATTGCCGTTGCCTTTGTCGCAACCATCTACGGCGTGGGCTCTGCCAACCTGCTGTTCCTGCCAATCGCGAGCAAACTCAAAGCGATCATCGGCCGTGAAATGGTGCGGCGCCAGATGGTGACGGAAGGGCTGGTCGCGATTGCCAACGGAGAAAACCCGAGGCTGATCGAAACCAAGCTGCGCGGCTTTATCGCCTAAACCGCACTGTCATTCGCCATGGCACGCAAGAAAAAACACGAAGAGCACGAGAACCACGAGCGCTGGCTGGTTTCCTACGCCGACTTCATCACCCTGCTGTTTGCCTTTTTCGTCGTGATGTACGCAATATCCTCGGTGAATGAAGGCAAGTACAAGGTACTTTCCATGTCCATTGTAGAAGCCTTCAAGAACACGCCGACCAGCGAGAAAGTCATTTACATCCAGGCGCCAATGCCGCAAGCGGCAGTAGAAAACGGCAAGCCCATCCCCCAGATTGTCCCCATGCAAAAGCCTGCCCCCGTCGATACTGAAAAGCAGATCCGCAGAGAAAACATGAAATCTGTCGCCAACGACCTGCTCAAGGTGATGGAGCCTCTGGTCAAAGGGGGACAGGTCAAGGTGACGGAAAGTAATCGCGGGATATCGGTTGAGATTAATGCCAGCCTTCTTTTCGAAACTGCCAAAGCCGACCTGAATCCGGCCTCCAGAGAGGTTCTTAATGCGGTTGCCAAGGTGATCGCCACCGACACCCATCAGATTCAGGTGGAAGGTTATACTGACAATCTGCCGATAAAATCGCCAGTGTTTCCATCCAACTGGGAGCTTTCCACAGCGCGGGCCAGCAGTGTCATCCGCCTGTTTGCCGAAAACGGTGTGGCCGGAGATCGCATGGTGGCCATCGGTTACGCTGACAATCGTGCCGTCGATAGTAACGACAGCCCGGATGGCCGCTCCCGCAATCGTCGCGTAACAGTGATGATCCTGGCAGAAAACCAGGGCAACGTGCAGGATCTTTCGCTCGACCCGGACACCCGCGTGCCAGAAGCAAGAGCGACAGTGCCAGTCGAGTCGGCGCCAACGGCATCACCGGTTGCGCAAACCCCACCCATTAATTGATCGAGTACCGTAATGCCTAATATCATCGTTCTACCGCATATCGAGCTTTGCCCGGAAGGCACCGTCATCGAAGCCAAGGCGGGCGTTTCCATTTGCGACACCCTGCTGGACAGCGGCATCGATATCGACCACGCCTGCGACAAGGTTTGCGCCTGCACCACCTGCCACGTCATCGTCCGTGAGGGTTATCACAGCCTAACGCCAGCAGAAGAAAACGAGGAAGACTTGCTGGACAAAGCCTGGGGGTTGGAGCCAAATTCCCGCCTGTCTTGCCAGGCCATTGTTGGCGCCACAGACCTTGTCGTAGAAATCCCCCGCTACTCGATCAACATGGCCAAGGAAGGCAAGCATTAACGACAATTGCCGCCGATGCTTGCTAAGCGCAGTGTTATCGCAGAATCCAACCCCTTTGAAACCAGAACACCCAGTCCAGCAGACATCATTAGGGCGTGTTCACACCAAATTCGCGAATGCAACGGGGGCAACTTGAGATGCCCCTCGCGAAGCAAGACGCTCTGAATTGCAGGCCACTTCGAGCGGCTTGCGAATGGAATCACCATTTGCTGCGCTTCGCGCCTTGCATCCATCACTTTCCTGAAACAACGCATACGTGAATTTAGTGTGAACACGCCCTAAAACGAAACCCCACCAAAATGGTGGGGTTTCGTTAGTTGCCTGAGCCCCGCAATTACGGGGCTTTTTCAGCCATCGATTAGACGCTGTAGTACATCTGGAACTCGATCGGGTGAGTCGTCATGCGGATGTTGTTCACTTCTTCCATCTTCAGGTCGATGTAAGCGTCGATCCAGTCATTGGAGAACACACCGCCACGGGTCAGGAACTCACGGTCCTTGTCCAGTGCAGCCAAGGCTTCGTCGAGGCTGGCGCACACGGTTGGGATCTTTGCGTCTTCCTCAGGTGGCAAGTCATACAGGTTCTTGTCAGCCGGGTCGCCTGGGTGAATCTTGTTCTGAACACCGTCCAGGCCGGCCATCATCAGTGCAGAGAAAGCCAGATACGGATTGGCGATTGGATCCGGGAAGCGGGTTTCGATGCGCCGAGCCTTGTCAGACTGCACATACGGAACACGGATCGAAGCAGAACGATTCTTGGCAGAGTAAGCCACCTTAACTGGTGCTTCGTAGTGCGGAACCAGACGCTTGTAGGAGTTAGTACCGGGGTTGGTAATCGCGTTTAGTGCCTTGACGTGCTTGATGATGCCACCGATGTAGTACAACGCGAACTCGGACAGACCGGCGTAGCCATTGCCTGCGAACAGGTTCTTGCCGTCTTTCCAGATGGACTGGTGAACGTGCATGCCGGAGCCGTTGTCCCCAACGATGGGCTTGGGCATAAAAGTCGCGGTCTTGCCGTACTGGTGCGCAACGTTGTGCACCACATACTTCAGTACCTGAGTCCAGTCGGCACGCTTGGTCAGCGTGTTAAATACAGTGCCGATTTCACATTGACCGGCAGTTGCCACTTCATGGTGATGCACTTCAACCGGAATGCCCAGTTCTTCAAGCGCCAAGACCATGGCGGAGCGGATATCGTGCAGGCTATCGACCGGGGGAACCGGGAAGTAGCCGCCCTTGACGCCCGGACGGTGGCCAATGTTGCCGCCTTCGATCTTTTCGCCGGAAGCCCATGCGGCTTCTTCGGAATTGATCTTGACGTGGCAACCGGACATGCCGACTTGCCATTCGACGGAGTCGAAAATGAAGAACTCAGGTTCCGGGCCAAAATAAGCGGTATCGCCAATGCCGGTGGACTTGAGGTAGGCTTCGGCACGCTTGGCGATGGAACGCGGGTCACGGTCGTAGCCCAGGCCGTCGGTTGGGTCGACTACGTCACAGGTCAACACCAGGGTCGGTTCGTCGAAGAACGGATCGATGTAAGCGGTGTCGGGATCAGGCATCAGTTGCATGTCGGATGCCTGGATACCCTTCCAGCCGGCGATGGAAGAACCATCGAAAGCGTGGCCTTCGGTAAACTTGCTTTCATTGAAAGCAGAAACCGGCACGGTCACGTGCTGCTCCTTGCCACGGGTATCGGTAAAGCGGAAGTCAACGAAACGGATTTCGTTGTCCTTGACCATCTTGATTACGTCGGCGACTGCCATTTGGTTCTCCTAAAAACGCAAGTTTAAAGATAAATCGACCCGCACGTTTCAGCATGAAGCGTGCCATACAGCATTTGGGGAAAAAGCTATTTTCCCACAAATGGATAGCTAAGCAAAACCCAAATTAGCGCACCATTATGATGCGCCAATAAGAAAGTTGCTCTATTTTGGTGCGAAACGTGCAGACATAGTCGTGCCTGAAATGTTTTATACTCGCTCCATATCATTTCCGGAGTAAAACATCATGCTGAGTGAAATTTTAGCGCGTGCCCAGAAACGGGCCAAGGAAATTGGGTTGAGCTATGAAGGCGCGCTCACCCCTGACGAAGCCTGGCAGGTTTTCGAGTTGGCTCCCGCCTCAAAACTGGTGGATGTTCGCAGCCGTCCGGAACTCGATCTAGTAGGACACATCCCTCAGGCAGCGCATATCGAATGGGCCTTTTATCCGGATTGGAGCCCCAACCCTGATTTTGTTTCTCAACTCAAGATGCAAATCGACCCGGAATCGCTGGTGATGTTCCTGTGCCGGACCGGAGGGCGCTCCGACAAGGCAGCCAAGGCTGCACATGAGGCGGGCTACACAGAGGTCTACAACATCCTTGAAGGCTTTGAAGGCGACATCAACCAGGAGAAGAAGCAGCGTGGCGGCATTAGCGGCTGGCGCGCGTCCGACCTGCCATGGACCAATATCGGCTGATGAGTGATCGTTACGCCGTTATCGGCAATCCCATTGAACACAGCAAATCACCGCTGATTCATGCCGCATTTGCGCGGCAGACCCTCCAAGATATTGATTACGGGAAGATTCAAGCGCCTATTGATACTCCGGACGGGTTTTCCAATACCGTAGATCGGCTTATTGCAGAAGGATACAAAGGAGCAAACGTCACTGTTCCCTTCAAATTCCAAGCATTCTTGAAAGCGAACGAACGTACCCCTCGTGCGGAAATGGCCAGAGCGATCAATACGTTCAGCTTCCGGGATGGGACGATATTTGGCGACAATACGGATGGCGTGGGACTGGTATACGACATCACACAGAACCTGAAGTTTGCAATTGCCGGGAAGCGTGTCTTGCTGGCTGGATCAGGCGGAGCCAGCTGGGGCGTGCTGCTTCCGTTGCTGCAACAAACACCAGAATTGTTGATCATTGGTGGGCGCGATATAGCCAAAGCAGAAGAACTATCGGAAGCCGCCAATAACTTGCTTGCCACCGTAGAAATAGCAAAAAACAATGCCACCGTGTTTTACGCTAGAAAATTTACAGAGTTATCCGATCAGAAGTTCGACCTAGTCATCAATGGCACTTCCAGCGGCTTGAGCAACGCATACCCGGATGGTCTGCCCGAAGATATTTTTGGTAAAGGCGCATTGGCATATGACATGATGTATGGTCGCGAAACCCCCTTCATGCGCATCGCCCGCGACCAGGGCGCCGCAGTTGCAGATGGCTTGGGTATGCTCGTAGAGCAAGCTGCCGAAGCCTTCTACGTGTGGCGTGGTATTCGCCCACAGACAGCCCCGGTAATTGCCCAGTTACGCAGATGAAATCAGGGCAGTTTCTATGGCGCGGCGTTATTGCGCTATTGGCGTTCGTCGTGCTCTACCAGGGGTGGATTTTCCTGCACGTCTGGTGGTGGGTAGATCACAACCCCGACTCCAGCGCGTTTATGGAAGCACAGGAAGAAATCCTGCAGGACAAAAATCCGGATGCTGAAATCAAGCATAAATGGGTGCCCTATGGCCGCATTTCCAACCATCTGAAACGCGCAGTGATCGCGTCTGAAGATGCAAAATTCGTCGATCACGAGGGCTTTGATTGGGAAGGTATCCAGAAAGCCTACGAGAAGAACCTGAAAAATGGAAAAATCGTTGCAGGCGGTTCAACCATCAGCCAGCAGTTGGCCAAAAACCTGTTTCTGTCCGGCCGTCGCACCCCCTGGCGCAAACTGGAAGAAGCGGTAATCACGGTCATGCTGGAAAAGCTCATGAGCAAGCGCCGCATCCTGGAGATTTATCTCAACGTCATCGAATGGGGTAACGGCGTGTTCGGCGCAGAAGCCGCTGCCCGGCACTATTACAAAACCTCTGCAGCAGGCTTGGGTGCGACGCAGGCTGCCAAACTTGCCGCCATGGTGCCTAACCCTCGCTATTACGACAAACATCGTGGCGCGAGAGGGTTGGGGCGTAAGGCCGGGATTATTCTCGCCAGAATGCCGATGGTGGAGTTGCCGTAACCTGTCCGGCCACCGATCTCAGTTTTCCAGCGCTTCAATTTTCTTGTATAGCCACCCTCCCAGATAAAAACTGCACCCGACCACCAGCAGCGTACCGATGCGTACCAGTGGTGCGGAGGAGGCCAGGTCATAAAACAAAACTTTCCCTGCCGAGATTGCAAAAATCAGCAGGGACGACTTCCCCAGCAGTTTGTCCTTGAAATTGAGCGCCATCAGGAGGCAAGCAACTGCCAATACACCCCAGGCCAGCGACACGGCAACCCGATCATCAAAGATATGTACGGCCGCGGCAATCGCAGCGAGATGTCCGCCCATAAGCAGTAGCGGCCATGCGCCCCTGATGGTGCCGGCACGCCTGGCAAGGTAATAGCCACCGTAAAGTTCAGCCGCGTAGGCAATCGAGAGCCAGTCCGGGGCGATGGCCGTGTGCCGGTCGATGCCCGTAACGATGCGCATGTAGTTGAGCAGAAAAATCACGCCTACCGCCAACCACACAAAAAAACCGGGTGCAGCCATATCGCGCCGCTGCAATCCGTACCCGGCAACCAGCGGCAACAGTGCAAAAGCCACCCACGGCGCCCAAGCATAAGAAACCGACTCAAGGTAGCCTGCATGAAACAGCACCAGCGCCACATAGGCTTGCAGCAGCATTTTTCCGCCTGCCAGCACTTGCCCGGATATGCTGCGGGCAAGCCCGTAGCAAACTGCAACAAAAGCCGCGCTGGCGACGGCCACCCAGGGTGCAACCGCAGGAATATGCTGCAATAGCAGTGCGTATTGCAGAAAATAGAAAATCAGCAGCGCAGGCAAGTGGGCATAGGCGGCCTCCTGGTTCAATGGGGCATTGCGCTTAACGGTAAAAAACGCGACAACCACGCCAAAAATCAGTAGCAGCACGGCCTGAAACACGGCGGCGCTCACCCATTGATCGGCATAGCTGCCATCGCGCCATGTCGCATCAAAACCGATCATCGCCATGTACAACGCCAGCAGATACACCGCACGACTACCGACCCACACGGCAAACACGCCGAACACCATGCTCCAGCAGGCGTAATAAACAGCCAGATCGGTGATGTCGAGCATCAGGCTCTTCATGAGGAAAGGCACCGAATAGGTACCCGCGACCGCAAAAAATGCGTAGAGCGTGCTATCGAACATCTTGCACAGCCAGAGCGAAAGCAGGCAGATGAGCGTGACGGCTGCCAGTGCCGTCGGCGCGCCGATCAACCCGTAGTAAAGATGCGCACCGTACGTTGCGACAAAGAGAATCGCCACACCGCCAGCCGGCAACAACCCGGCGTAGGCACGATCGTGGCTACGCAGCTTCAGCCCCACCGCGATCATTGCCAGTGCGCCAAGAATGGCGATACCGATTTGACGTTCAGGCGTCAGCCACCCCGACGCAATCGCCAACTTGACGACATAGGATGCCGCCAGCACCAGCGCCGCCGCGCCGCCCCAGCCCAATAGCCGCGTTGCAAGCGGCGGCCCTTCGTGCGCAGGCGGCGCCACCGGCGCAGGCTTCGGAGGCGGCATTCTGATACCGCCACGCGCTTCCAGCCTGGTCAACCGGGTTTCAATCGCATCAAGACGCTCTTCGATCGTTGGCATGCCGCATTCTCCTGATTATTCTTACGAATCATACAAGAAATGCCCGCTTGCATCGCGCAGAAGCCGCGCAAGGCCGCTTAATCTACGGGTCAGGCCTCGGCCAATTTCGGGTCGGTGCCCCCGGCCTTAGGCTGATCGTGCCTGGGCAACTTGCTTTTGACCCACTGCTGCAAATCGTCCACATAGGTAAACACGACCGGCACCACGAGCAGGCTCAACATTGTCGACGTCAGCAACCCGCCTATCAACGCAATGGCCATCGGCGAGCGAAAACTGGGTTCTGCACCCAGACCCATGGCGGTAGGCAACATGCCTGCCCCCATGGCGATGGTCGTCATGACAATAGGCTGCGCGCGTTTATGGCAGGCATCCACCAGCGCATCGAAACGGCTCGCCCCGCGATGCCTTGCCAGAATCGCATATTCCACGAGCAGGATGGAGTTCTTGGTCACCACCCCCATGAGCATCAGCAAGCCAATCACGGCCGGAAAGGAGAAGCTCTTGCCGGTGATGAGCAACGCGAGGAAGGCTCCTCCCATGGACAGCGGCAGCGCCGCCAGCACCGTGACCGGCTGCATGAAATCGTGGAACAGCAGCACCAGCACGCAATAGATGCACAGCACGCCGATGACCATGGCAGTGGCAAAGCTTGAAAATAGCTCACCCTGTCGCTCGGCACTGCCGGTAGTCATGCGATGCACCTGCGGCGGCAGCTTTTGCATGCTGGGCAGTTGATCCACTTGCTGCTGGATTTCGCCCATGGCATGGCCGTTGAGTTCGACCTTGAGCGTGATATTGCGCTGGCGGTCGAGCCGGTTGATTTCGCTGGCATCGTTGCCCATGCCGATTTCGGCAATGGCGGAGATCGGCACTGCGCCGCTGCGCCCTGCCACCCGCAGTTGCGAGATGGCGTCGATATCTTCGCGTACCGATTTATTCAGACGCACGCGGATCGGCACCTGACGCTGCGGCAGATTGAGCTTGGGCATGGCCGTACTGAAATCGCCATTGGTGGCAGCGCGCACCACGGTGGCAATATCCACCGAAGTCACCCCCAACTCCGCGGCTTTGGCGTAATCCGGCCGTATCTGGACTTCAGGGCGTGCCAGCCCGGCACTGGAAGTGATATTTCCCAGCCCGGAGATGCCACGCAGCTCCTGCGTGACCTTGCGGATAGTGCTGTCCAGGGCTTGGGAATCGTCGCTGGTCAACGTGATTTCCAACTGCTCGTCACCGGGGCTGCTACCACCGATGACCACGCGAGCCCCCGGCAAGTCGGCCAGGGCCTTGCGGATATCCTTTTCCACTTCTGTTTGCTTCTTGCTGCGTTCACTACGCGGTTTCAGGATCAGGTTGAGCGTAGCCTTGCGCGCATCAGTGGAAGTGCTCGATACCATGCCGTCGCCGGATTGGGACGAGCCCACCGAGACGAAAATGCGGGTAATTTCAGGAATCCTCTTGAGCTTGCTTTCCGCGAGTTCGGAAAGCTTGCGCGTATCGTCCAGCGCCGTCCCCGGCTGAAGCTCCAACGTGACCTGGGTCTGATCGACATCCGCCGCAGGAATGAAGCCGGTCGGCAACAGTGGGATCAGCGCAATCGACCCGGCAAAGAAAGCGGCTGCAGCAGCCGCCGTAAGCTTGCGGTGCGCAAGGCAGAATTTCACAACGCTCAGATACAGCGTCATGATTCTGCTGTCCTCGGTGCTGATCGCATGCGGCTTAAGGACGTACGCCGCCATCATCGGGGTGAGCAGCCTCGCCACGAGCAGCGACATGAGCACGGCGATGGCCGCCGTCATCCCGAAAGGCCGAAAGAATTGTCCCGGCACGCCCGCCATGAAAGCCGTTGGCAAAAACACCGCGACCAGCGTAAAGGTGGTGGCGACCACCGCCAGGCCGATTTCGTCGGCAGCTTCCATTGCTGCCTGGTAAGGCGTTTTGCCCATGCGCAAATGGCGCACGATGTTTTCAATCTCGACAATCGCATCGTCCACCAGAATCCCCACGACCAGCGCCATTGCCAGCAGCGTCAGCAGATTGAGGCTGAAGCCGAGGTAATGCATGGCGGCAAAGGTCGGAATCATGGAAAGCGGCAGTGCCGTTGCGGAAACCAGCGTTGCCCGGGCATCGCGCAAAAACCACCACACCACCAGAATCGCAAGGATGGCACCTTCGTACAACAAATGCATGGAGCCTTCGTAATTCTCCTCGATCGTGCTCACGCTATTGAAGGCTTCCTCGATTTTGGCCGTGGGGTGCTCCAGATTGAAGCTGGCCACCGCCTCGCGCACGGCATTGGCGGTGCTGACTTCACTCGCGCCCTTGACGCGAGTGATGTTGAAGGCAATCACCGGCTTGCCGTCAAGACGGGCATGGGTGGATCTTTCCGCAATGGTGTCGCGGATGCGGGCGACCTGGTCGAGACGGACGTATTTGCCGTTACCCAGAGGAATGGAAATCGCTGCGATTTCGTCGGGCGAACCGACTGCTCCCAGGGTTCGCATCGACTGCACATTGCCACCGATATCACCGCGCCCTCCCGAAGCATCCTTTTGCACGGCCTTCAGTGCATTTGAAACCGCCGAGACAGTCACGCCCAAGCCATTCATGAGCGCTGGATCGAGATCCACACTCACTTCACGACTCACGCCACCGATGCGGCTGACGCTACCCACTCCCTTGACGGCCAGCATGGCGCGAGAAATATCGTTATCCACGAACCACGACGTTTCCTGCTCGTCCATGCCTTCGGCCCGTACGGTATAGGTAAGGATGGCCGCGCCCGTGGTAGTCACGCGGGAAACCACCGGCGGATTCATGTCCGAAGGCAATTCCGGGCGAACGCTATCCACGGCATTGCGTACATCGTTCAGCGCTTCGTTGCTGTCTTTTTCAATTTCAAACGTGATATTGATGCTGACCGAGCCATCGGTGATGGTCGTCTGTACGTGCTTGACCTGGCCAAGGCTGGCGAGCTTATCCTCGATCTTGCGCGCCACATCGGTCTCAAGCTGGCTGGGGGCCGCGCCCTCGAGGGTAGCGCTGACGATGACGGTCGGCAGCGTGGTGTCGGGGAAGTTCTGGATAGGTAATGCACGGAACCCCAGCAGCCCCATGATGCAGAGCATCGAAAACAGCAGCAACGCAGGGACAGGGTTGCGGATAGACCAGGCGGAGAAGTTCATGAAAGTCCTTTAAATCAATTGGCCGCAGATGAACGCGGATGATTGCAGATAAAACCTTCAGCCTCGTCATGCCGACGCAGGACGACATCCAGTACTGCCTCAGTCGGCTTTCTGGATTCCGGGTCAAGCCCGGAATGACGGGGCTGGGGTTTACCGTTTTTCATCTGCATTCATCCGTTTTTATCTGCGGCTAAATATTCACTTCACTACATTGACCAGGTCGCCATGGTTGAGGAAGGCACCTCCAGAGGCCGCCACGTGCGTCTCTGGCGCCAGGCCGCTCAAAATCTCGACACGCCCGTCTTCACGGCGGCCGGTCTTGACCTGGCGTTGCTCGACCACATTGCCCTGACCGATTTCAAACACATAGTTCATGCCGTCACGCAGGATCACGGCCGAAAGCGGCACGGTGAGCGCGTCACGCTGACCCAGTTCGATCCGGCCTTGGGCGTACATGCCGGCCTTGGCACCGCTACCCTGCGGCAAATCGATATAAACTAGTGCGGTACGGGTATCGGTATTCAAGGTTGGGGCGATCATGCGCACCTTGCCTGCAGCCTCGCCCCCCTGTGGCAACACCACCACGGCTTTTTGCCCGGCCTGCAACCCGCCCAACTGCGGCGCAGCAACCTCGGCACGCCATTCCAGACGATTCTGGCGCACCATCCTGAACAGCTCGGCACCCGCATTCACCACCGTACCAACGGCTGCGGTGCGCGACGAAACAACGCCATCGTCCGGGGCCATGATATGAGTGCGGCCCACATCGATCCGGGCACTTTCCAGCGCGGCCTGGGCAGACGCCAGGTCGGCCTGCGCAGTTTCTTCGGCAATCAGGTATTCCTGGATTTTCTGCTCGGAAAGCGCGCCGCTGCTACTCACCGAGCGCGCACGGTCGGCATCCGACCCGGCCTTGGCCAGATTGGCTCTGGCCTGTGCGACGGCCGCTTCCTGCTTGTGCAGCGTGGCGACTACACTCTCCTGCGCCAGCGTGGCGATTTCCTGGCCGCGTTTCACCTGGCTGCCGACATCGACCATCACCTGGGCGATGCGCAGGCCGCCGATTTCGGTGCTGATCGTGCTCTCCTGCCAGGCCGCGACAGCCCCCTGGGCCGACACGCTCTGCGGCCATGAAACGTGCGACGGCACTACCGCCGTCACGCTCAGGCTGGCCGGACGTGCGGCTGCGGCAGGCGCCGCCGCTGATTGATGGCCGATCAGCGCCTTGCCGCCAAGGCCCAATGCAACGATGCCTGCGACAACAATGATGATTTTTTGCGAAGTCTTCATTACTTGCTCACTTCCGAAGAAATATTTGATGGAGCCTGAACCGCTTGCCAGCCGCCGCCCAGAGATTTGTACAGGGCGATCCATTCGTTGACCTGGTCGCGCTTCAGGGTGATGACGTTAAGATCGGCAGAGATCGCCGAGCGCCGCGCGTTTTCGAGATCGAGCAAGCTCATGCCGCCTGATTTCCAGAGGATTTCCGAGGCAGTGAGATAGGCATGGTAGTTGGCGGCGGCTGTTTTAGCATCGATCTCGCGCCGGGTTGCGCTGTCCAGGCGCACCAAAGCCTTTTCGGTTTCCCCGATAGCGCCTCTCACGGTGCTCTTGTAATCCGCAAGCGACTGATCGTAGCGTGCCTTTGCCGCCTCGGTCACGGCCTTGCGCTTGCCTGAATCGAACAATGGCATGGCCAACGCAGGGCCAAACGACCAGGTAGTGGCAGACACGCCTCCGGTAACGGCCGCGGTAATGACACCAGCCAGAGACAGGCGCGGGTAGCGATCCGCCTCTGCACTGCCGATATCCGCATAAGCCGCTGCCAGCGTGCGCTCTGCCGACATGACGTCGGGACGCTGGCTGATCAGGGCAGCGGGAACATCGGCTATTTCAACGGCGCCCGGTTGGGGAATCCCGGTCTTGCCTGCACCCAGCTTGCCCCTGAGCGCGGCTTCTTCAAGCCCGGTGAGCGTCACGAGCGATTTGACGGTTAAATCGCAGGTCTCCTGCTGGGCCGTCACGTTGGCCGCAGCGGTTGCCGCGTTGGCGTGTGCCAGGCTGGCGTCGGCCGGGGCGGTAAAACCTGCCTTGACCAGGGTATCGTTGATGCGCGCGGTTTCCTGCTGCGATGCCAGTTCTGCCCGATAGGCATTGACCTGCTGCTGGCAGGCGCGATAGCTCACGTAATCGCTGGCAACCTCTGCCGCCAATGAAATACGCGCGTTGTGCCAATCGCTGACGCGCGCATCAGCCTTGGCCTGCGCCGATTCGGTGGCATAGCCCACGGTTCCGAACAGATCGAGTTCCCAACTGGCATCCAATGCTGCCGCTCGTGTGGTCGCGATCTGCGCGCTCTGGGATTTAGCACGCGCGGCCGACAGGTTGCCATTCACCGAAGGCAAGCCAGCAGCTTTGCTCGAGGCAATATTGGCGCGGGCTTCGCGTATGGCCGCAGCAGCCTTCTCCAGGCTGGGATGATCAGCCTCTGCGGTCGCCAGCAGCTCGGTGAGTTGCGGATCGTTGAACTGCGACCACCAGTCGAGCAAGCTGGCCGTATTACCGTCATGGGGTAACGCCGCCTGCCAATGGTTGGGCGCTGCTGGCACCGGGGGCTGATAGGTCGGCATGATCGTGCATGCAGAAATAAAAACCGGCATCAGGGCGAGATTCAGGCGCTTCATGCTTGTGCCCCCGGGTTGTTTTGCTCCGTCGGGCTGTCTTGCTGCGCCGCTCCATAGGCCCGCATGAAAACGTCGACCGCGGCCGTGACGATGGCCTTGATTTCTTGCGGCGTCAGCTCGGGCTGAACGTTATACAGCCCGGCCTCCAGAATGGCTCCCTTGAGCAGGCCGCGCCAATGCATTTCGGCAATGCGCGGATCGGCGCGACGCAGCTTGCCAGCCTGCATCGCGGCAGCGAAGAAGTTCTCCGTTATCTTGAACGCCTTGGCCGGGCCGCGCTCGTAGAACAGTTTGCCGATATCGGAGTGATTGGCAGCCGCAATCACCATGCGCATGGTCGCCAGCATGGAGGGAGAATGAAAAGTCGAAATGGCACGCTCGCCAAAAGTCTGCAGCGCGGTCGCAATATCGGCCGCAGGGTCGAGAATGGCGAATATTTCCATGACCGTGACAGGCAAATCATCGCCGTTGCGTAAAAAACACCTTGAATCCGTTTGCAGTCCGGCCGAGTATTCGATGAGCGCAAGAAACAGAGCCTCCTTGGACTCGAAATAGTTGTAGACCGTCGCCTTGGAACTGCTTGCCCGGGCAGCAACCTCGGCCATGGAGGCCCGCTCGAAGCCAGTCTCCTCGAACACCGCCTTGGCTGCATCCAGAATCGCCTGGCGTTTGATTTCGCTTTTGCTTCTCATTGCACCCTCTTAACTAAACTGTACGGTTCAGTTTAATTATTGAGCCGGGTTCCGTCAAGATCGATGCAGGTAAAGATATGTAAAACAACAAGGAAAATCGTCATTGCTTGCGATCGTGGCCTCCAAAAAATTCCTGCAAATTTGGGGCAAAAAACTCGCGAATCCCGCAAAATTTCTGTAGGCTATCCTTATTATGAGCGAGCTCTCCGCCGCACATCGTAACGAACGCAAACGTGGCATCCCCCATTTCTTCCAATGGCTGCCATGGCTGGTACTTGCCACCGCACTGGGGCTGACCTGGCAGCTATGGAATACCGCACAGAAAGAAGCGCTCGCCGGGCTTAAAGCCAGTTTCAACTTTCGTGCACTCGACACCATCAACCAGACTCACCAGCGGCTCAAATCCTATGTCAGGCTGATCGAAGGGATTAGCAGCCTGTATATCAGCTCCGATCATGTCGAGCGTAGCGAATTCCACAGCTACATCGAGGCGATGGATCTAAAGCAAAACCACCCCGGTATCCAGGGGGTGAATTTTGTAAAACTGATTCGTGCGCCACAAAAAACCGAATACATCGACAGCGTGCGCAGAGAAGGATTTCCCGGTTTTTCAATTTTCCCGGAAGGTGGCCGCGACATTTATTGCCCGGTGACCTATGTCGAGCCTTTTTCCACCGAGAACCGGAAGATTTTCGGACTCGACACCTGCGCAGACCCCAAACGCAGCCTTGCCAAAACCCGGGCACGCGACTCAGGCAAGCTGTCGATGACCGCAAAAACGGTTTTATTCATCGAATCGCCCTCGGCGCCCCAAGCCGGTATTGTCATGGTCTCGCCCATCTACGCAAAGGGCATGCCGCACAGCACAGTATCTGAGCGGCGCGCCAACATCGACGGCTGGATTGCTGCAATGTTTCGCATGGAAATGCTGATGGGTAGCATTCTTGGCAACAGCTCCCCGGACCTTGATGTAGAAATCTACGATGGCGACCAGCCGTCCGCACAAACATTGCTGTACGACACGGACAAATCACCAGACTTTCACAGAATGCCTGCATATCGATTCAGCCTGAGCGAACAGATTACCATCGCCGACCGCACCTGGACGATTGCGATCACCCCGACCCCTGGCTTCATTGCTCAACTGGATACGGACAAGCCGAAACTGATTGCTTACGGCGGTGTCGGCATCAGCATGTTGCTGACTTTGATCACTTTGTTGCTGGTACAAGGCCGCGCACGCGCCTTGAAGGCAGCCACAAGAATGAACAGCCGTCTGATTGCAAGTGAAGAGCGCTTGAGAGAGGCCCAGCACATCGCGCAGCTAGGCAGTTGGGAGTTGGATCTCGCCACTAACAAATTGTTCTGGTCCGACGAGATGTTTGCGCTATTCGAGCTCGATAAAACCGCGTCGCCTGCAACTTACGAACTGTTTCTTGGCGTCATCCATCCGGACGACAGAAGCATGGTCGGTACGGCATACAAGGATTCACTCAAAACACGGAAACCCTACGAAATTACCTATCGCCTGTTGATGAGTGACGGACGGATCAAGTGGATTAACGAAAAATACACGACGCAGTTTGATTCTGGCGACAAACCGGTACGTTCGATCGGCACCCTGCAGGACGTGACTGCCCAGAAACTGGTGGAAGATATTCAGAGCGTGACTGCCGTGGCTTTCGAGACTCACGAAGCTATCCTGATCACGGATGCCGACGCCAACATCCTGCGCGTCAATCGGGCATTTGAGAGAATCACCGGCTATTCTGCGGAAGAAGTCACCGGCAAAAACCCCCGCATCCTGAATTCCGGCCAACACGACCAAGCCTTTTTCGCCCAGCTCTGGCAGACCTTGCTGAATACCGGGCTCTGGAACGGTGAAGTCATGGACAGGCACAAGGATGGAACCCTTTATCCCACGCAGCTGACAATCACCGCAGTCAAGGATGCCAAAGGCAAGACGACACATTATGTCGCCATCTTCTTCGACATCAGCGAGCGCAAACGCACCGAAGAAGAAATTCGTCATCTGGCGTTTTTCGACGCTCTGACCAATCTGCCCAACCGTCGGCTGCTGATGGACAGGCTCAATATTGCCCTGTCCGCATCCTCACGCAACAAACAATACGGAGCACTGCTGTTTCTCGATCTGGATAATTTCAAAACGATTAACGATTCGCAAGGCCACGAAGCCGGCGATGCGCTATTGATCGAAGTTGCCAATCGCCTGCAGGCCTGCGTGCGCGAGGAGGATACCGTATCGCGGCTTGGTGGCGACGAATTTGTGGTACTGATCGACGGGATCAGCAAAAATGCACAAGAGGCATCAAAAAACATCTCGTACGTTGCCGAAAAAATACGCACCGCCCTAGCCAACCCCTATGAGGTCAATGGCGTTGCGCACCATAGTTCACCCAGTATCGGGATCAGCGTATTTTTCGGGAACCGGGTATCGGCAGAAGAACTGCTAAGGCGCGCCGACATGGCAATGTATCAGGCCAAGGACGCCGGGCGAAACCGGGTCAGATTTTTCGATCCGCAAATGCAGCAAACAGTAGAAGCCCGCATCGTCATGGAGTCGGACCTGCGCCATGCCATCGCCGAGAGCCAGTTTCAACTGTACTATCAGATCCAGATCGACAACGAACACAAACCGACGGGAGCGGAAGCCCTGATTCGTTGGGTGCATCCAACACGCGGCATGGTGCCCCCCGGGCAGTTCATCCCTGTCGCAGAAGATAGCTCGCTGATCCTGAAAATCGGTGACTGGGTGCTGGATACAGCCTGCCGGCAACTCGCTGCATGGTGCCAAAACGAAAAAACCCGCGACTTGGTTCTGGCAATTAACGTCAGCGCCCAGCAGTTCAAGCAAGCCGATTTTGTCGAACAGGTCAAAATCGCCATCGAAAAATACAATATCGAACCTTCGCACTTGAAACTTGAACTCACCGAAAGCATCGCACTCGACGATATCGATTTCGTAATCGCCAAAATGCTGGCGCTCAAGCACATTATCGGGGTCGAGCTATCGCTGGATGACTTCGGCACCGGCTATTCTTCATTATCCTATCTGAAGCAGTTGCCGCTGGACCAGATCAAGATCGACCAGAGTTTTGTGCGCGATATGACTACCGACCTGAGCGATGCCGTCATGGTTAAAACCATCATCGACATGGCCCACAACTTTGATTTAAACGTCATCGCCGAAGGCGTCGAAACCCACGCCCAGCTGGATGCGCTGAAGAAAATGGGGTGTGCTGCGTATCAAGGCTACCTGTTCAGCAAACCGGTGCCGCTGATTGACTTTGAATCACTCCTGACCTGAGGCATCCCGAGATTGCCGTCACCCGGCTCTCGGGCAAATGGAAAGCCGGCTAAACAATCATTCAGATCGACCTGAATAACAGAGCCGGTATAGCGCCAGCTCGCCTGCGGTCGCCATTGCTGCAGCTTCGGTTAACGGTATCGCCGGTGCCTTTGCCGCCACCATCCAGATTTCGCCATGCTTTTTCAGCAGCGCGGGAATCTCTTCATCCTTGACCGGCAGCACCGTGCGCCTGGCATAGAACGACACCGCACCGTCGCCCGGTGCCGATTGATAAAGCGGCGCATCGCTCGCGACCTGCGCCGTGAGTGTGCCAACCACGGCTTTTGGCGAATCATCGGTAAGCGACTCGCCGACCAGGTAGCCGCCCGAGGCCAGCATGGCGACGATAAGCAGCGGAGTAGAGGGTGTGTCTTGACTACGAAGTATCCCCTTGATAGCCAACGGCAACGCCAGCCAGATCAGGGCTATTGAAAACTGCGGATGGTAGCGCTTGATCGCGTAGCCCCCTGCCACCATCGCAGCCAAACAGAATATCCAGAACAGGATTCTATTGGCCCGGGCAAAGCCGCCTTCGGCCTGCGCCAGATAGTACCCGAGAATAATCGCCAACGGCGGTGCCATCAGCAGGGCATACTGCATCTGCTTGTTGACGGTAAAGGTGAGCAGCGCGAACACCACACCCAGCCACACCCAGGCGTACCGTAGCGGCGACGGCAATTGCGCTTTCTGCCTCAATGTCCACCAGCCAGCCGGAACCAGCAGAAATCCCCATGGGGCGAAAAATTCGAAAAAATGGGCGAGATACCACCACAACGGCTTGACGTGGTTGCCGCTGATAAAGGTTTCGTCCAGTTGGCGCGAGACGAACTGCGCCGCGGCATCCGGCAGCGACCATAGCAGCCAGGCGTACCAGCAGGCGGCGACGCCCAACATGAGCGCCAGCGCGGGCAGACTGAAACAGGAAAGTAAAGCTGCAAAGCGCTTTTCCAGCCAGGCTGTTGCCAGCAAGGTCAGCAGCGGTATCGCCAGCGCCGCCGGGCCTTTGGCCATGAATCCCAAACCGATCAGCAGCCCGAACAGCAATCGGCGCTTGGTGTCGGCACCGCGCATCAGCATGTCGTAACCCAGCAGGCAGGCGGCTACGATGAAAAACAGCAGGATCGCATCCGCCTCGCCGCTACGGCAATAGCGGATGCCTAGATAGCCGGTGCCGAATATCAGCGCAGCAGACGCTGCCGCTTGCAACGAAAATACCCGGCGGCTCCATCCGAACAGCAACAGCACCGAGCCTAGGCCGAACAGGACGGCGGGGAGCCGTACCGCGAACTCGTCAATACCGAAGGCTCTGAAACTGGCGGCGGTAATCCAGTAGGGTAGCGGCGGCTTCTGCAGGCGCAACTCACCGTTGTAATGCGGCACCAGCCAATCACCCGAGGCCAGCATTTCGCGCGAGGTTTCGGCAATGCGGACTTCCTGGATTTTTGAAACCGGCCGGTCGCCCAAACCCAGCAGCAAGGCAGGCAACAGCAGAGCCATCACAACCAGCAAGGCAATGCGGGCGCTGCTCATTGTGCCCGCCCGCCCGGACAGACAGCGCTCAACTTGTTCAAGCCCTGTTGCTCGACCCGGAAAGTGGCATGCCGCTTGCCATCGTAATCGCTATGCTCGGCATTGATGCCGCCATTCCACGGAATATCCGGGGGCCGGCACAAACAGCAGCAGAGTAAATGCAACAATGAAAAGTTTGCCATAAATAATCGGAAAATTTCCGGTTCGCAATGATACTTCTTCTCCGGGTAAATTCCGCACTAACACATCGAAATGGCTACCGTTTATCACAGGATAATTGCCGTCGATCAAAAAAATTTTGACGGCAGCATTTTTGGTCATTAAGCTGTCACGAAAACATCGTAAGAGGGCAAACCTGTCCGAAAGGCAGGGACGCAATGCCACCAGTCTACAAGCCGTCATCCCGAGACAGAGGGGCCGCCGAAAACGTTGTTGGATGTATGCCGCATGGCAACCCGCCGGGCGGAATACCCTCCGATAACCGTCATGGTTTGTCCTGTTTGTTAAGGGGATCAAACTTTGACGTTTGCTGCATCCTGCATCGAGACTGTGACATGCTGACCAGCGTGAGGGCGGCATGACGAGACATACGCTCATCAGCCACACCGGCAGCAGCCCCGACCCGGCTTTTACAGATGCGTGGGAGCCTGCGTTTTTCAACTGCGATGGCAGGCTCTGTCCCGAACTCCATGACCCAGTCTTGCATGGGCGCTATCTTGACTATCTGCACCATCGCGTCATCAGGAACCCTCGCGATCTGCTTGCCCATACGCGCAGGATCCTGCTGACACTCTCCGGCAACCGACCAGCGCTGGTATATGCAGCACTAGCCGACCTTTTTGCAGCACTCGGAGACAAGGGAGCAGACCTGCGTACAGGGCTGCTGCAAAAGTGCCGTGCGGCATTGACTTCGGAACAGGCACAGGCATTACTCGCCAAACCACCAGTTGAGCGGGGCGGCTCGCTGATCATCCGCCATCGCACTATCGCTCATCCCGTGAAATTGAGCCTGCTCGAAGAAGCTCGAGAGCTGCTTGAAAACGGCCAGGTCGAACTTGCCCAGTACATGCTCGAACAAGCCTTGCCGCAGGACCCCAGCAATCTGGAAATCACGACCGAGTTACTGGAAATTTACCGGCGCTCGCAAAATACCGCCGATGCCATGCGAACACTGGCTGCCATCGAGCCATTAAGTGACGATGCGCGCAGGCTCTGGAATCAGTTGCCAGGAGTCTCGCCATGAGACATCCCCTGAAGGTCGACCTTCTCAGTGCATCGCAGCGCATGCGCGACACCTTGGCTTTGGTGTTCGATGGTGCGGGAAAAAATATTTGCGAGCTCTCTGATACCGCCTCGGCCGAGGCGGTAATCGTTGATCTGGATGGCGTCGGCGCACAGACATTGCTCGCAGAATATCGAAGCCAGCATCCGGACCGCCCCATCATCGCACTGTCCGTCAAACAGGTAAATTTGTCCGATGTGGACGAAATCCTGGTCAAGCCGATAAAAGTTCACGACCTCTGCGCAGCCATGACCCGGGTAGCAGAAAATTTGACTCGCGGCTCGGTCAGAAAAAAATGGAACCCGATCGCCGAACTTGTTCCGACCTTCCCGGCATCCGCAGCACCCAGAACACCAGCGCCAGCCCCAGTAGACAGTGAACCGAGCACGCAGACCGTACCGGTCCCCGCCCAAGTACTGACCCAGCCGGAAGCCACCGAAGCCCGGCTGCAGCCGATCCCGCAGAAAGATTATCGCAAGGTGTGTGGAAATGCCGTCGACATCGACCTCGACGACACCGGGCAGGCAGCACGTATCTTGATGCCGATCAGCGGACGATTGCTGGGGATTATTCTGTATGCGATTTCAGAATCCGAGCTTCAGCAGGTACCGATTGCCGTCAATCTCAAGCAAAAACACTTGTTTGTAATCTTTCCCAGCCAACAATTGGCCAGCTTTACCCTCAAGGATGACATGCTGCAACGCCTGTGCGAGAAGTCGTTCCCCACAGGCAGCTTCAGCTTCAAGGCTGTCCCCGATTTACAACCCAACCTGGATGATCCATTGACCATATCCAAGGAACAAATGCTCTGGAAAACTGCAGCATGGACTTATTGCGGCAAGCTTCCGCAGGATACGCAACTACACGAGCGCGTGTACCTGAGGCACTGGCCCAACCTGACACGGCTGCTTGATCTGCCGGATGCGATGCGTATTTCCGCGCTGTTGGTAGAACAACCCATGTCGCTGGCACGAACCGCCGAGGCATTGAGCATTCCGCAACGCCATGTGTTTGCCTATTACAGCGCCGCTCAGGCCATTGGCCTGGTTGGCCGGGCCAAACGCAGTAGCGATTATCTGATGGACACCCCGCCGCCGCCAGTTCCGGACAGGCCCAATCGCAAACTACTGGGTCGCATGGTGCATCACTTGCGAAAGCTGTTGTCATGAGCATCATGAGCACTCAAGCTTTCCTCCCCGCAGGATTCAATCTGCTGGAATACCGGCTCGAACGGGTACTGGGCGCGGGCGCTTTCGGCATCACATACCAAGGTTGGGATAGTCATCTCAATACACCGGTCGCCATCAAGGAGTTTTTCCCGGAGTCGCTGGTAGAACGCGACGGCACCATGGTCAAGCTAAAACCAGGAGAAGACGCCGAATTCTACCAGTTCGGGCTGGATGCCTTTGTCGAAGAGGCCCGTGTCCTGGCCCAATTCAAGCGGCCCAACATTATCCGGGTATCGCGCTATTTCGTGGCAAACGGTACGGCATATTTCGTCATGGATTACGAAGAGGGCCGCAGCCTCAGCGATCTGCTGAAAAGTGAAAAATCAGCCCTGAGCGAAGATCGCCTGCGCGCGATTTTTATCCCCATCCTCGAAGGCCTGCGCAGCGTGCATGACAAAAAATACCTGCACCGCGACATCAAGCCCAGCAATATCTATATCCGATACGACGGCACCCCCATCCTGCTGGATTTCGGTGCAGCACGGCTGGAGTTTGGATCGACCGGTCAGAACGGCATGTGCATTCTCACACCAGGATACGCCCCCATCGAGCAATACGTGCAGGATGGCGTGCAAGGGCCGTGGTCTGACCTGTATGCCGTCGGCGCCACCTTGTATCGATGCATCACGGGGCACAGCCCGATCAACGCCGTAGACCGCCTGACAGCGCTGCAACAAAAAGACCCGGACCCCTTGATTCCAGCCGCCGTTATGGCCAACGGCAACTACAGCCAGGACTTTTTGCAAGCGATCGATTGGGCATTGGCCGTCAGCAAGGAAAATCGCCCGCAAACTGTCGGACAACTGCTAGAACGCCTGCATGTCAAAGTAAATGCCGAGGCTGCGGCAGCTTCAAAAACGTTCTCATACCAGCCCAGGCGAGCGGTACGCAACCACAAGATTATTTTTGCCGGGCCGGTCGGCGCGGGAAAAACCACGGCAGTCTCTGTGCTGAGCGATGCACCGGTAGTCACCACCGACCAGCAGGCCACAGACATGACGCGATCGATCAAGACCGTCACGACAGTGGCCATGGATTACGGCTTGATGAAGCTCAACGACACCGAGCGCGTGCACCTTTACGGCACGCCAGGGCAGGAGCGCTTCGATTTCATGTGGGATATTCTGAAAAAAGGCGCACTGGGCGTAGTTATCATGATCGACAACTCTCGAAAATCACCCTTGGGCGACCTGGAGTTCTACCTGAAGGAATTCGGCGATTTGATCGCGACAACCAAGGTCGTGATCGGAGTCAATTTCATGCATTCGGCCGGTGCGCCGACACTGGAGGATTACTACCGGTTCATCCACGATGAAAAGCGGCTCCCCCGCATCAATCCAGCTATTTTTGAAGTAGATGCGCGCAGCAAGAGCGACATGGGCATGCTGATCCAGGCTCTGCTGTATTCCATCGACCCTGGCGTGCAGGACTACAATGTCTGAATACACTTTAATCTCCGACGCGTACGCGACCATCACCCCCGCCGGTGCCTATTATGCAGTTACCGGTGCAGAGGACGACCCCGCGCGCAACGTGCTGACAGCGCTGCTGAAAATGCCGCAGACACCGTTGCTCGACCCCGCCACCCTGCAAGGCATTTGCCCGCAGGAAACTGAAAGCAACGCACTCGACCTGCTGTTTCGCATGCAGGAAGTTGGCTGGTTGGCTGGATCGAGCAATGCAGATCAGGCACCCGATCTCAACATGGAGCGCGATATTCCGCAATTGCTGGAAAAACTATCCAGCGAAGGCCATACATTGCTGGCAGATGCTCAAGGCTTCTATCTGGCCAACACCGGCTTTTCTCATGAGGCGATCGAGGAGCTTTCTGCGCTGGCAGCGGAGGTTGCTGCCATCCAGAGGCAGCATCGCCGCCTGATCCGCAACAACCTGCGTAGTTATGCGACCGGATGGTCTGCCGTAGATGCAGCAGGAAACAGCCAGATCGGTTTCTGGCCGTTGCATGTATCACAGCAAACCTTTGTTCTGGCGATTTCAGGGACGCCGTCCTTCAACCAGAAATTCTTTACCGACCTGGTCTGGTGGCTGGTTCGGCGTTACTCGTGAAATTTGTAAGTGTCCGTCAATGGTGGCTTGACCCACCGTATCTTGAGTGAGTGGAGAGTGATAAATGCGTGAGGAAATGATACTTTCTGTACTGAGCGACCTGAACGGCAGCTCGGCCGATATTACGGCATCCGCCGTGATTTCAACCGATGGCCTGATTATCGCCAGTTTGTTACCCGCCCAGCTGGACGAAGACCGGGTGGGTGCAATGAACGCTGCCATGCTGACCCTGGGTGACCGCAGTTCGACCGAGCTTGGCTGCGGCGCGTTGGAACAAGTGATGGTCAAGGGCAAGGACGGCTACATTCTGATGACGCATGCCGGAGCCGACGCCGTGCTATCCGTGCTGGCAAGGCCAACCGCAAAACTGGGGTTGATCTTCCTGGATGCCCGTCGCGCTGCCGAGAACATCGCCAAGCTCATCTGAACAAGCAATAAAACTGCCAAAGGAGCAACCATGGACGTACTTAAAGTTGGTATCGGGCATTCCAGGAATGCGAAAGAGGCGGCCGAAACCGCAATGCGAGCCACCCCCAGCCCGGAGCTTGCAATTGTATTCAGCGCTTATGGTCTTGACCCGCATACCGCTTACGCGGATGTGCGCGAGATTGTTGGCAAAACGCCTATCGTTGGCGGCACCACCTGCGGCGAGTTCTCCAGCGCGATATCCGGGCCGCAAACAGGTACCATCGCAGTAATGACGCTGCAAAGCTCTTATCTCAGTGTCGGTGTCGGCATCGGCGAAAATCTCTCCACCGATCCAAAGGGATGCGCCCAGCAAGCGATCGGCTCGGCCTATCAGGCACTAAAATCCAACCCCACGGTCATGTCGCTGATGCTGATTGCGCTGGGCAAGAAAAAAGCCGCCGATGCTTCGCGCATCAAACCCTTTGTCAACATCATCCTGCCGGACGGCTCCACTGGCCAGGAAGAGCCTTTCATGCGCGCCCTGATCGAAGAAACCGGAACCGTCGCCCAGTTGGTCGGCGGCTCCACCGGCAACGATTTCTCATCCGGTACCACTTACCAGTTTGCCAACGGCGTATTCCAGAATGCCGCTGCAGTCACGACGATCAGCAGCGGCCTCAAGATGGGCACGGCGATGGGCCATCCCTACTACCCGGGCAGCAAGGGTGCTGTCGTTACGCGCTCTCGTGGCCGGGTCGTCTACGAACTCAACCACCGCCCCGCAGCGGAAGAAATGAAAGCGATTGTCGGCGCTACCGAACTGACCGACGAAATATTCGCAAAAAACCCCTTTGGCATCAAATCGTCTGACGTATTCAGCGAATACACCATCAAAAGCGTCGCAAAAACCGATGCAGACGGCAGTTTGACCTTCTTTGCAGAAATCCCGGAAGGCGCTTATTTACGCCACATGCAGTCCGATCGCGACTATGCGATTGCCAGCTTCAAGAAGACGCTGCAGCGCGCCATCACCGATGCAGGCAGCCCGAAGAAAATCGGTGCAGTCGTGATCTTTAACTGCATTCTGCGCCATCTGCTGAAATGCAGCATGGAAGTGGACGATCTCGCCATCATCCGCGAGGTTCTGGCCGAAGACGTTCCGGTTATCGGATTCAACGCCTTTGGCGAACAAGGCATGACGCTGGGGGGTGCGATTGGACACTACAACCAGACCGCGACAGTGCTGGTGATCGGGAATGAGCTGATTTCGCAGTAGTCGGCGAATGACTCACCAGGCGGCTGGATTATCCGGAATCATCTTATGGCATGATGCGTTTCTCAGATTCAGAATGAGCATCATCCCCCTGTCTGCCTGCCATCACTTGCGGGCTCGAAGCACCCGGAAATTTGAAATGCTGATCCGCCTGTTCCTGCTGTGTTGCCTGCTGGCCCAGCCTGCCTGGGCCGCCAACCTGCCTGCATCGGTTGTGCAGGCCCTGAAGGATGCAGGGATTCCTCAATCTTCGGTCTCCATCGTGATCCAGCCGGTGGACAAATCCCGTCCGCTTCTCACCCTCAACGCAAGCAAACCGATCAACCCTGCTTCCACCATAAAGCTGCTGACCACTTACGCCGGGCTGGAACTGCTGGGTCCCGCCTACACCTGGAAAACCGAGGCCTATCTCAACGGCGAATTGAAAGACGGCGTACTCAATGGAGATCTCATCCTCAAGGGCTACGGCGACCCGTATCTCAATATCGAACGTTTGCAGTCGCTGATTCGTACGCTGCGCAACACTGGGCTACGCGATATCCGCGGTGATCTCATCATCGACCAAAGCTGGCTGGCGGATACCGCCTCCGATCCCGGCGCTTTCGACGGCAAACCCTACCGCGCCTACAACACTGCGCCAGAAGCCCTGCTGCTCAACTTCAAGGCCACGCAATTCAGCTTTCGCGGCGATGCAGCTAGCGGCAAGGTGCAAATCGGCACCGACCCCGCCCTGCCCCAACTGCACATCATCAACCAGATCGAACAACGCCAGGCTCCCTGCGCCGACTGGAAGGATCGCCTGGACTACGATGTCAAAACCAACGGTAAAACCACCACCGTCACCTTCAGCGGCAACTATTCGATTGCCTGCGGCGAAAAAACACTGGATCTGAGCGTGCTGGATAACGCCAGCTATGTATACGCATTATTCCGTGAATTATGGATGGAGCAAGGCGGAACCATTCATGGCAACGTCAAGCAGGCCGAAACCCCTGCCATCGCAAAACATATTGCAACCATCACTTCGCCCCCGCTGGCCGACGTCATCCGCCTCATCAACAAATACAGCAACAACGTCATGGCCCGCCAGATGCTACTCACCATAGGCGCAGAAAAACAAGGCACCCCCACCAGCGTGGAAAGAAGTATCCGCAGCATACGCGAATGGCTGGCTGGCAAAAACCTGGATTTTCCAGAGCTGGTACTGGAAAACGGCGCTGGCTTATCGAGACAGGAAAGCATCAGTGCGCAACATCTGGGCGACTTGCTGCTCTCTGCCTGGCAAAGCCCCGTCATGCCCGAACTGATGTCCTCACTGCCGATCACCGCCGTAGACGGCACGCTGGAAAAACGCCTGAAAATCAGCGATGTCGCCGGCCAAGCCCACCTCAAGACCGGCTCGCTGGATGGCGTGCGCGCCATGACCGGTTACCTGCTGGACAAAAAAGGACGGCGCTGGGTGGTGGTGTTTGTGGTCAATCACGCCAATGCAGGGGCTTCTCGGGTGGCTCAGGATGCCTTGCTTGAGTGGGTTTATAAGAGGCCGTGATACTGATTTTCGTCACGGCATCAAGTGTAAAAATTTGATTTCCGCTATTTTCGGATGGGCTACAACATTTCTTCAAGCTGCCTGACAGGCATCGGCCGTCCAAACAAATAGCCTTGGTAATGCGTACAACCGCAGCTGAGCAGCATTTCACGCTGCATTTCGGTTTCAACACCTTCTGCAATGTAATCGAGTTCCAGACTCTGTGCCATGGCAATAATGGTCCGCACAATCGCCTGATCGCTACTATCGACGCAGATATCTCTCACGAACGACTGGTCGATTTTGAGCTGTGCCAGCGGCAGTTGCTTGAGGTACTGCAATGAAGAATAGCCCGTTCCGAAATCATCCAGCGAGAATCGGACGCCAATTGCCTGCAGGGCTCGCATGGTGGCAACGGTGGCTTCTATGCTATCCAGCAACATACTCTCCGTCAGTTCCAATTTAAGCAGCCCAGGGTCGATTTCGTGCTGCTGAATACCGGCTTGTACCCGGGATACGAAATCCGTCTGATGAAACTGCCTGGCACTTACATTTACCGAGAGCGTCAGGTCGCGGGTTTCTTCCTGCTTTTGCCATGCCTTGAGTTGTGCGCAGGCAGTCTCAAGCACCCATTGCCCAAGTGCCAGAATCATACCAGTGTCTTCAGCCACCTCGATAAACACCCCGGGTGCCACCAGACCATGTCGCGGATGATTCCACCGCAACAGCGCTTCTGCACCCAGCGGGTGGTTCAAGTGATCTCTCTGGATCTGGTAATAAAGCACAAACTGCCCACACTCCAGCGCCAACCGTAATTCGCTTTCGAGTTCGGCACGGGCAGTAATGGCAGCCTGCATCTGCGGGTCAAAAAAGCGCAGGGTATTGCGCCCGGATTTCTTAGCCTGATACATGGCGATATCGGCCTGTTTCAGTAGTTCATCCACACTCTGCTCGTGTGCCTGGAATAGCGTAGCGCCGATACTGGCACTACTGCGACATTCGTGCAGATTCAGCTGGTAAGGCTGATTCAGCACAGCAAGAATCTTGTCACCCACCGTCTCGGCCTGCCGGGCAGACTCCAGATCCAGCGTGCCCAGCCCCTCCAGAATAATCACAAACTCGTCCCCACCCAACCGGGCCACCGTATCATTCTCACGGACGCACATCGCCAGGCGCTCGGCCACCTGTGTGAGCAGCAAATCGCCAATATCATGACCTAGTGTGTCGTTCAATGTTTTGAAATCATCAAGATCGATGAACAGTAGTGCGCCTTCCTTGCTGTTGCGAGCGCTGGCAGCCAGTGCCTGCTGCAGGCGATCAAGCAGCAACCGCCGGTTGGGGAGATGCGTCAGTGAATCATAAAATGCCAAGGTCTGAATTTCTTCCTCTGCCGCCTTGCGCAACGTGACATCGGTCAGTGCTGCCACATAATTCGTTACCTTGCCATCAGGATCCTTCACCACGGTGATGGTGAGATACTGCGGATACATGTCACCGTTTTTACGCCGGTTCCACAGTTCGCCCTCCCATCCGCCGGTAGTATTAATACTCTCCCACATTGCCGCATAAAATGCGGCGTCATGTCGTCCCGAGCTCAAGAGCCGAGGCGTCTGACCAACGGCCTCTTCGGCGCGATAGCCCGTAATTTCAGTAAAAGCACGGTTGACTCGCAGGATGACGTTATTTGCATCAGTGACCAGCATGCCCTCCTGCGATTCGAATGCCGTAGCAGAAATACGCAGCTGCTGCTCGACCTCCTTGCGTCCGGTAATATCGGTATGTGTTCCCACCATACGCAGCGGCTGACCGTCGGTGTCGCGAATCGCTGCCATACCACGCGCCAGTATCCACTTGTAGCCACCGTCCTTGCACCGCATGCGAAACTCCACCGCATACACCGATAGTTCGCCCTTGAAATATCTCTGCACCTCGGCCAGCACGCGTTTGCGATCTTCAGGATGCAAGCGAC
>WBZX01000370.1_pt1 | contig 41847 bp, 31 predicted proteins | sample 5204211 | NCBI WGS metagenome assembly WBZX01 (sample SAMN12344362, study PRJNA552823) | activated sludge metagenome | biome: Activated sludge suspended growth; feature: Nitrification reactor; material: Wastewater; isolation source: activated sludge from nitrification reactor of wastewater...
GCTGAAACGCGATATTCGGCGACGCAGCGCCATCGAACCGGTAATCGGGCATATGAAAAACGACGGCCGCCTTCGCAGAAACTGGCTGCAAGGCACAGAAGGCGATGCCTTTCATGCTATCCTCTGCAGGTTGCGGACACAACCTGCGGATGATCCTGAGGAAGCTGCGACTTCTTCTTGTCTTGATTTTCCTGCGCTTGGATTGGCCATCAATCAATGATGACAGAACTGATCATCCCCTTGCTGGCGCATATGCCTGAAAATAGAATTGTTCAGGGGGGACTATGCTATGTTCCGCTACAGCGTTGCAGCAGGTGAATGAGAACAAAGGTGGCAGCGTGAGAAAATTGATAAAAAATTAATCAATATTTATTCATAGTTATTGAACTTGCGTATTAGCAATTTCGTGGATAAATCACTACGGATTATTTTCGGATTTTGTATCCTGTTTTTAGCATTCGCAATGTGCACCACGATACCACTAGGAACCATGCCACCAGAATCCCAAGGCTAAGGTAAGGTGAAACATCCGAGACGCGAAAGAAGCCGTAGCGAAACCCGTCTACCATGTAGAAAAACGGATTCATATACGATAATCCTTGCCAGAATGGAGGCAACGAGGAGATCGTATAGAATACCCCCGATAAAAATGTCAGTGGCAGGATGATAAAGTTTTGCAACGCAGCAAGCTGTTCAAATTTTTCCGCCCAAATACCCGCAATGATGCCTAAGGCACCCAGCAACGCAGCGCCTATCAAGGCAAATGTGAATACCCATGCGAACGAGTACAGGGGAAGTTCAAAAAACGCCAGCGTCACCACGTAGATACCCAGTCCTACCAGCAAACCACGAACGACCGATGCTAGTACATAAGCAGTGAATATCTCCTGGTAAGAAAGCGGCGATAACAACATGAAGATGTGATTACCCGAGACCGTCGATTGAATCAGGCTTGATGAGGAGTTAGCGAAAGCGTTCTGCAACAGAGCCATTATCACCAATCCGGGGATCAGAAAAACCGTGTAGGTTACACCGGGATATACCTGCACTCTTTCTTCCAGCGCGTGAGAAAAAATCAATAGATAAAGCAAGGTAGACAGTATGGGTGCAAATACGGTCTGGAGGCCGACTTTCCAGAATCGCAGCAGTTCCTTGTAGAGCAATGTAAGAAATCCATTCATACCGATGCAGATTCCAAACTCTCTGTTCCGTGCATGAGTTTTACGAACACTTCTTCCAGATCAGGTTGCAATATCTGCATATCCAGAATTTGGGTCTGGGCCGCGTGTAGTGCTGACATTACATTTTCAAGCTGAGAGTATCCCTCGATCGCCAGAATGTAGGAGCCTTGGTCGTGGTTGATTGTCAGTAACTGTAACGCTGTTGGCAGCGTATCGGGAGATAACCGCAGGCGTACCCGGAGTCCGGAAATATTGCTGATGAGATTTCTGACACTGTCAAGAACAACGACACTGCCATTTTTGAGCATTGCCACGCGGTTGCATAAAGCTTCTGCTTCTTCGAGATAATGCGTAGTGAGTACAATGGTATGACCGTTGCGGTTTAATTGCTTGATGAAACGCCACAAGGATTGGCGCAATTCTACATCTACACCTGCGGTGGGTTCATCCAAAATGATTACCGGGGGTTTGTGGACCAATGCTTGGGCTACCAGTACGCGCCGCTTCATGCCGCCGGACAACGAACGCATGTTGGTATCGGCCTTATCGGAAAGGTCAAGATGGTGGATTATCTCGTCTATCCAGCCGTTATTGTTCTTTATGCCGAAATAGCCGGATTGAAACACAAGCGTTTCCCGAACGGTAAAGAACGGATCAAATACCAACTCCTGCGGCACCACGCCCAGCATGCGACGTGCTTCACGGTACCCGGTGACGACATCATGCCCCATTACCCTGACACTGCCGCTGCTGGCAAGGGTAAGACCTGCGATGATATTGATCAGCGTCGTCTTTCCCGCCCCATTAGGGCCAAGTAAAGCAAAGAATTCGCCGACATTGATTTCGAGATCAACGCCGTACAAGGCATGCAACGTACCAAAGCGCTTATGCACCTGTCTAACTTCAATTGCCGGTATCATGAAGGAAACTCCTTTTCAGATGGAGGAATGACAATTACATATCGCCCGACTATACGGCTTTCGGACTCAACTACCACGCAGGCTGCCGCACCACGCATCATGGCCACGTTCGAGCACTTATAAATCCTGATGGAATCCCGCTGGTCAAGAACAAAGGTGAGTTTCATTATATTGAGCGATCATCCTGTTACCGGGAATAGGCCTCAGCATAGCCATTCATTTTCAGTGCTTGCGCTGTTTGCATGAGTTTACGAAATTCGTCGAGCAACAGCTCCGACCCCGGTGTCCGGCAAGTTCTGAAGCAAGTACAACTCCGGGGAATGAACGATGCTGGATGAGGCGCCTTGCGAGAAATAGTTGCTCAGGTATTGATCGAAAGAGATTTCATCCGTGGTCTCGAGCTGTTTCTGTTGCGCCAGCGATGCCTCGACCTGGAGATCAAAATTCCTCTTTATTGCTGCATCCAGCGCGGCATTCCTGAAATAACGGGTGTAATCCTGGGACTTCTGCAATACCAGCTCGGTAATTGACATCTTTTGCGCGCGCATGACTGTCAGCATCCTTGCTGAAGCTGTCAACTCGGGAGAGCGAATTTTTTCGATCTGCTGATGCAATGCGCGGGTGTAGGGAATATCGGCATTGCCGCTATCCAAGATCTCGCAGATCTCCTGCATCTGCTCACACAGCATCAGGGCCCACTGCCGCAGCGGGACTTCACGCCTGTTGTCCAGCAGCTTAAGCTTTGGATCCCTGCCACGATTAGCCACCAACAATGCGTTATTGCTGATCTCGGCATGCTGCTTCAAGTCATGCCCCGAATTGGACTGGAACAAACAGAAAAGACTTAGCGTCTCAAGAAAACGCGTGGTTTCGATTGCTATGCCCGCAGGTTCAAACACATCAACATCCACGGAGCGTATTTCAACATATTGAATTCCCCGACTTCCCAGCGCCTGTAGCGGCCTCTCTCCGGATCGCGTCGGCTGTTTCGGCCGCACCGAAGTGTAATACTCATTCTCGATTTGCAAGAAATGAGTATTCAATTGTCGATACCGGTTGCTTGCCTTAATCCCGATTTTTTCATACCCAAGATAAGGTATCATCGTTGCCTTGCTCAAATCCCGTATGTATTCCTCGAGGCTGTTGAAGGAAATATGAAACATTGATTGAACGGGATTCAAATAGCCTATCTCGCTCATCCTCAACGAGGTGGCAAAGGGTTTGTAGCAGGAAGTCTCGTCAAATTCCTGTAACGTACGGGAATAAACAGAGTTGCGACTATCCAGGAAATTTTTGCTCACTGCCGGGGACGAGCCGAATAAATATAGGATAAGCCAGCCATAACGCTGCAGGTTTCTGATCATTCTCATATAAGCCTGCGTCGTGAAGGATTGCAGATCGCCGACATTTTTCATCGAATGCTGGTATTGCGGCCAGAATGCTTCGGGAAGCGAATAGTTGAAATGGATCCCGGCGATGACCTGCATACAGCGGCCATAGCGATAGCTTAAGCCCTGTCTGTAGATGTGCTTCATCCTCCCGACATTGGATGAACCATATTCGGCGATGGGAATGGCAGAATCCTGCAAATCGCCGACAGGCATACTGGCCGCCAGCAACAATTCGTCATTGATATTGGCGCAGACATATTTATGCAAGTCCATCAAGGAACCCAGCACTTCTGTTTCATCTGATAATGCTGGCGTGATCAACTCAAGTAAGGCTTCAGAATAATCAGTTGTAATACTCGGATGAGTCAACGCGGCTCCAAGCTGAAGCGGATGAGGTGACAATGATATTGATCCCTCCCGATTAATTCGGAGGCTTTCTTTCTCGATGCCTTTCAAGCCATGAATTAATGACGGCCAAAGAGATTCGTCGATAGTTGTTGGTCGCTCGCTGCCAGATAATTGTTTTGACATTTATTCTTTCCGATATTCCTTGCAATAAACAAGTAGTGAAAGTATAGGCTTGGAAGCGGACAGGTGGTAGTCTGCTGATTCAGTTATCAGAGTTCTGTTTTTGAAACGATGAGGGTTGCAATAGCAGAAATGGATCCGTTGCGCAGGTTCCGGTGGCTTTCTTAGTCCTCATGCAGCACCTCGAAACGCTGTGCGAGAAAATCGATCAATGCCCGCACGGATGGCAGAAGACCGCGTCGGGACGGAAACACCGCATGAATGATTATCCGGCGAGGTGTCCAGTCGGGTACCAGTTTGACCAATAGACCAGCCGTCAGCTGGTCTCGTACCGCAATCACTGGCAGTTCTACTACGCCAACACCGGCCACAGCGGCATCTCTTAGCGCAACCATGTCCGTCGTCACAAAGCGTGGCGTGTGATGAAGCGTAACGTTTGCACCATCTGGCCCAAGCAGCGCCCAGGCGTGGACTTGTTGCAGGATCCCCAGACTAAGGCTTGGCCAGTTGTTCAACGCAGCGGGTGTAGCAGGAAAACCGAGCTTTTGTACAAGGATGGGGCTGGCCACTAGGCATTGGCTCCGATCAGCTAGGATGCGCATGACCAGATCACTGTCCTGTAAAGGTGGATGGCGCACGCGCAGAGCAACATCCACCGACTCACTGACCAAATCGACACGTCGGTTGGTCGCCTCCATCTGCACCGTGACGTGCGGATAGCGCACCATGAAATCGGCCAGCATTGCTCCCACATAAGCATTCACCAGCGGTATGGGGCATGTCATCCGAATTACACCCCGGGGTTCGGCTGTTAGCGTATCTATTGTTTCCTGAGCTCTTTCGGCTTCTACCAGCATCGCTTTGCAACGCATGTAATAAGCCTCGCCGGCATCGGTAACTGCAAAGTGACGTGTCGAGCGCTGGATCAGGCGCACACCCAAGCGTTCTTCCAGCTTGGCGATGCGGCGGCTAAGCTTCGATTTCGGCATGCCCAAGGCCCGGCCTGCCGGAGCAAAGCCGCCATGATCCACGGCTTGGACGTAGTAGTAGAGATCATTCAGGTCTTGCATAAGAGCTACCGATAGTTTCAAAAATAGAACTCTGATACCCGAATCAGCAGACTACCACCTGCCCGTCTCCAGGTCTATACTTTGACCACTTGCTAATCGCAAGCAATATTTGCCAATTGCGCTAGCAAGCCGTTCCCTACTGAAAGAAGTGGTAGTGAGTTAACCAAAAAGAGTATTGAAATGGCAATAAGGTATCGAAGGTTGCAGCAATTATCCAGAAACAGGTATTCGTGCTTCCAATATGCCGTCATCGCACGAATCAGCGATGTATAAGTTTGGCCTGCTGGATCTGCTTAGAAAAGCACTATTCTGAAACGGGCCTCAAACCTTCCCTGGCAGTTGAAGTATATGCAATATTAAATGATGTAACGAGATTTATCCTCATTTGATATTTATGGATAATGAAGCGAATGCAACTTGGTACTACTGCCGGCAGCACATCAGTACTATGCCTTTAATAAGGCACCTCTTAACATTAATTTGCAATGCAGAAGGAGTTTTACCATGTCCACACAATTAAACGTCGAGCGCACGCTGTACGGATTCTGGCTCTCGCCTTATATGTGCCAAGTTGCGCATGTCCTCTCGGAAACCGGTCTAGCTTATCGCTATGAACGAGTGTCTCCGTTTCAAGGGAGCACGCTCACGCCAGAGCACATAGAACGAAATCCTCTTGGGAAAATTCCCACTCTTAGGGATGTCAATGATATTGATATTTCGGAAAGTCACGCAATCTGTCGTTATCTCGCGAGAATCTACCCAGAAGCACGAAAATTTTATCCTATTGATGATCCGATGCTCTGTGCAGAGGTCGATGCTAAGAATGATTTCATCACTTTCTCCATAGCAGGCCCATTCTTCAACTGGTTTGTTGTCAGCGGATATTTTCCAAAAGCTTGGAAACTCAAGGTTGAAAAAGAAGCACATATCTATCATCTTTGTTCTGCCTTTTTAAGCAAAATGTGGCTATCTCGATTAGTCAACGGCTCGAGAATGGAGCCATTCCTGCTAGGGAAAGAGCCCTTTCTACCAGATTTCCAGTTGTTCTACACGCTCGAGCTTAGTCAAATGTTTTCCGAGTTGTTTGAAATGCCCGAGATGCATCTGTTTCGAGATAATCCTGCATTACAGGCGTTTTACGATGCCATGTGCGAGCGTCCTGCTACCCGTGAAATACTCGCGGCTAAAGAAGCAGAACTCGATGTTACAAAGAAGGAGCTCTTTGGAGGGTTTGGAGAAGCCTATCTTAGTAAGCATATTGACAAAAAAATCCTTGGAGGGCTATTCGGACGTGAAATCTGACAACATTAATATCATAGTTGCGCTTGAGATTTCAGGCGATGACTATATTTCATGGTGTGTTGAATTAAAACAAACCGGACAGTCAACTATCATGGTAGCAGCAAATTGACCTGATCAATGATTCGCTTATAAGGCGTTTTAGCGTGGTACGGCTTGTGATAGCGAGTCCCCATGCGATCCTATAATGTGTACAATGATTGGAGTCTGAGTATCCTTGGCCGGTAATCAATGTAACAAATCCTGTAGTATCTAACTTGCTCTTACTAAAGGGTTTTCTGAGCACATGCAAAATCATCTGGAAAGTAATGTCATACGGCGCGTGATGGTAGGCACCGACCGCTCCGAAACCGCTGACCAGGCCGTCCACTGGGCCGCCGGGTTTGCCGACCGCTACGATGCAGAGCTGTTCGTGGTACAGGTGGTGGTGACGCAGTATCCGTCCGCCACAGAATTCGGCGAAGCCGAACAAACGCGCGCTGCGGCTGACAACAATGACCTGACGCACTTCGCGCGGCAGGTCGCCGGGGACCGCGGTCATGCCCGGGTCGTCATTGATGCTGATCCGGCATTGGCGATCGTCCATGCTGCTGAGCAGGAAGCAGTCGATGTACTAGTGGTCGGCAATTTTGGCATGGCGGGTCGAAAAGAGTTTTTGCTCGGTAACATACCGAATCGCATCAGTCACAGTGCTCACTGCACCGTGATTATTGTAAACACCGCGCACTCTACCGGTGAGCATGCATCGGGCTCGGTGCGAGCTCATCTATCTAAGGGTGACACCCCGTCTTTTGAGCCTCCACTGGTAGCGCGTGCTACGCATATCGCAGCCGTGATGGCGAAACATGGCCTCACAGAGCTGTTCGGCCAATCCAACGAACCGGATATGTCCATCCGTCGTCAGCGGGCCAAACGCTTGCGTGCCGCTTTGGAAGAACTGGGACCGATATTCTCGAAACTCGGGCAAGTGTTATCAACCCGTCCCGATCTCCTTCCAATCGAATATATTGAGGAGCTTACCCTGTTGCAATCCCGCGTGCCGCCAATGACTGAGAGCGAGGTTGTCCGGGTTTCTGAACAGGAATTGGGAGTCCCGTGGGAGGATGTATTCAAGTCGATCGACCCGAAGCCCCTCGCCGCCGGCACAATCGCTCAAGTCCATCGTGCGACACTCGAAAGTGGTGATCGGGTCGTAGTCAAGGTCCAGCGCCCCACCGCTCGTGCTGATATCGAACAGGATCTCGCTCTGCTCGAAGTGTTTGCGGAGAAAGTCGGAAAGCGTCCTGCGCTCAATCAGGTGATCGACATGGAGGCCGTGTTCAAACACCTCTCCACCTCGCTCCATCGTGAACTCGACTTCCGTCAGGAGGCCGGCAACATTGAGCGGATGCAGGCGGTGCTCGCAGGCTATGATCGCCTTGCTGTACCCAAAGTACATCGGGATTTGTCCACGTCCCGATTATTGGTGATGGAAGAGATCCAGGGCATACCGATTAAGCAGGCGCCAGCTGGCCCAGAGCGCATCCAGGCCGCTCGCCAATTGTTGGAGAGCTACTACAAACAGATCATCGTTGATGGCTTCTTCCACGCCGACCCTCACCCAGGCAATCTGATGTGGTGGAAGGACTGCATCTATTTTCTCGATTTCGGAATGGTCGGCGAGGTAGGAGCCGATCTCCGCGAGCATCTCTTGTTAATGTTGATGGCTCTGTGGCAGGAAGATGCCGGGTTTCTCACCGATGTCACATTGATGATGACGAGCGGCGTCAATAATGGCGATCTCGATGCGGCCAAATTCCAGAGCGAGATCGGGGAAGTGATGGCAAGATATCGCACAGCCTCGCTTGCCGAGATGCAGATCGGGCCGCTTCTGCAAGAAATGAGCGCGGTCTCATTACGACACGGGGTGCCGCTACCGGCTTCGCTCACGCTCGCCACAAAGGCGCTTGCGCAGGTACAGCTGGCAACTGCCGAGCTCGATCCAGCACTTGATCCTTATGACGTAGCAGGCAAGTACTTGATACGCTTGATGGTCAAACGCATGAGTGTCGCGCTCAATCCAAAGACATTTGTGTATCAATCGCAGAAGCTGAAAGTACGGGTTCTGCGTGTGGTAGAGGCGGTCGAAAACCTCGTCGGTGTTCGACCTGGTGGCTCAAAGCTTGCGGTGAACTTCCAAGCCAATTCGCTGGAGGATATAGTGCGTCACACGGGACAACGGCTGGCACTCGGCCTGACCGCTGCTGCAAGTGTCCTGGCCAGTGGATTCACGGCCACATCGATGGTTGTTTCCGAATGGGTGCCGATAACATTCGGGGTCGTCGCAGGTCTGCTGATCCTTGGCCTAGTTATCGATCTGCTGCGAGGGCGTTGACGATAAAATGGTTCAAGATACAAGGCTGTTCAGTGTCGAAGATTTCTTGTCACTGCGCTTGATCGAACGCAACACGGCTTTCTCGATCAGGTAGGCGATGACTGTCATTGCCATACCAATCAGTCGGTGTTCCATTTTTCGAGTAAAAGACCTTTTAGAGATCGTATTCATGGAAGTATTGTTCATCATAGGTCTATTAATAATTAAAGGATTACGATCCGCAACGATTAAATTTTTAAGCTCAATGCAGTTAATCCCACCCTTGTCGAGCCGGAATATCCACCAATTATGGTGCCCATGATGAATGATCGTATAACAGCATGGCTGGATAATCTTGGTCTCAGTATATATCTTGAGTCGTTTCAGCGCAATGCGATCACTTGGGATGTTCTAACCGAGCTGAATGAGGGTGATCTGGAGGCGCTGGGGGTCTTATTGGGACATCGAAAAATACTCTTGCGCGCGATCGCTCAATTGTCACAGAGCGCTGCAATTATAAGCCCGGAGTTTATACCCGTTAACGTCATTCCTGAAGAACAACCGTTCCCTCCCGAACGAGATCAAGCAGAACGTCGCCAGTTGACGGTGATGTTTTGTGATCTTGTGGATTCGACAGCACTGTCTAGCCGGTTGGACCCTGAAGATCTCCAGGATGTGATCCGACGGTTTTTAGACGCCTGTAGCCAAGCGATTGGTCAGCTAAATGGCTATATCGCAAAATATATGGGGGATGGGATGTTGGTCTATTTTGGATACCCTCATGCCCACGAAAATGATGCGGAACGAGCGGTCCATGCCGGACTGGCTATTCTAGACACAGTGAGAGCGCTTAATCTAGACAATTCCCATCCACAATTTGGTATTTCTGCACGAATCGGGATCGCCACTGGTCAAGTCGTAGTCGGCGAACTAATGGGGCAGGGCATCGCCAAGGAACGGTCAGTGTTCGGTGAAACCCCAAATCTCGCCGCTCGCCTCCAAGCACTGGCTAAACCCAATCAATTGATCATTGATCCGGCAACGAAACGGCTTGTCGGAAACGAATTCGAGTTCTTGGATCTTGGCGCCTTTTCGCTGAAAGGGTTCGACACACCTATCCAGGTCTGGCAGATTCTGAGTATCAGGCTATCGGTCAGCCGGTTTGAGTCCTATCGATCCAGCCAATTAGCTAAATTCGTAGGTAGAGAACAGGAAATTTCACTCCTATTGGGCCGCTGGCGGGAAGCCGCCGACGGCGAAGGACAGGTCGTACTTCTGAGCGGTGAGGCAGGCATCGGAAAATCGAGGATTGCCCGTAGTTTGTGTGACCGCCTTGCAAATGAACGGCACCAGACGATTCAGTTTCAATGTTCACCGTACCATACCAATACGGCGCTCTATCCGGCGATCAATTTTCTGCGGCAGGCAGCGGGACTGGCCAGTCAAGACAGCACCCAGGCGCAACTGCAAAAGCTCGATGCTCTGGTTCGCGAAAGCGGAATCGAGAACCAGAGTACGGTGTCATTGCTGGCGGATCTGCTCTCGATCCGCGGAGATCACTGGAATCCGCTGCCCAATGTGTTATCCGAAAAACGCAAGGACATGACGCTGGAAGCACTCGTGCAATATTTACAAGGGCTGGCCGATCACGATCTCGTGTTGTTCATTGTGGAAGATGCCCATTGGCTTGATCCAACAACGCTGGAACTCATGACGCGTATCATTGGCCGCATCCGGCAGATGTGCGTGTTGTTATTGATAACATCTCGACCCGATTTCAAACCGGTGTGGTCGGAATATAGTTACGTGACGTCACTGACGCTCAGTCGGCTCCCACGTCGACATAGCGCTGAACTCGTTTCGACAATGACAGGAGGAAAAGTGCTTCCGCTCGAGGTGCAGCAGGCGATTCTGGCTAAAGCCGATGGCATACCTCTCTATATCGAAACGTTGACGGAAAATGTGCTGGGATCCGGGCTTCTGGCTGAGGAAAACGATTCATTTACTTTGAAGTGCCCCCTCAAAGGATTGCCCATTCCGGACAGTCTGCAAGCGTTGCTCATGGAACGAGTGGACCGATTGGGGTCGGCCAAAGAAATTATCCAAACCGGAGCAGCAATAGGGCGTGAATTTACCTACGAGCTATTACAGGCTACGGTCGAAATTCCGGACAGCCAGTTGAAAAAAGCCCTCGACCTAATCGTCGCGTCTGGACTCATATTCCAAGAGGGCGAGATACCCCTTGCGACCTATCATTTTAAGCATGCGCTGGTCCAAGACGCGGCCTACAGCACCCTACCCAAGAAACCCCGGTGGCTACTTCATACTCGAATCGCCAAAACACTGGAGAACCAATTCTCCGAGCGAGTAAACATGGAACCGGAACTCCTAGCCTATCACTATGAACAAGCAGGTTTGGCTGGTCCAGCCGTTGATTATTGGCATCGCGCGGCTCGTCGCGATGCGGAGCGATCAGCCAATATTGAAGCGCTCAATCATTTTAATAGGGCGCTAGATTTACTAAAGGAACTTCCGGAAGGACTGGAGCGGAATACCTTGGAGTTGGAACTCCTGCTTACACGCGGAAGCCCACTGCTGGCCGTCAAAGGCTATGCATCCGACGACATGGAACATAATTATCAAAGAGCGAAGGATTTGTTATCGGAGCAAAGCAGCTCTGTAGATCAGTTTCGAGTCATTCGGGGATTATGGGTCGTTCATATGATCAGAGGGCACCTCGTCAATGCGCGTGGTCTGGCCGAAGATCTCCTCGCGCTGGCTCACCGCGAACAAATCCCGGATCTGCTGATTGAGGCTCACCATGCTGTAGGAGCGATCAACCTATTTTTTGGTCGATTCGATGAAGCCAGAATCCACCTATCCACCGCAAAATCCCTTGACGTTCCGGATAGACACCGCTCGCAGGTCTTCTTCTACGGACAAGATTCTGGAATAACTGCGAGGATTCTGCTTGCCAGGACTTTATGGATATTAGGTGAGCTTGATCAAGCTGAAACACTGGCTTTGGAGACGATAGGTATGGCGAGAGCATTGGAGCACCCATTCACTCATGTTTTTACTCTCATTTTTCTTGCCTGGATCTACGCCGGTGCCCGCAAAGCAAAGAAAACACTGGAGTTCACCGATGAAGCAATCGCGGCTTCAACACAATACTCATTTGAATTGGGATTGGCGTGGGCGACAGCCTCTCAAGGTTGGGCATTGGCCAACATAGGACAGGGAGAAGAAGGTCTCGCCAAATTAATTAATGGGCTTTCTGCGACTCGAGCTACAGGTGCGATTACTAACAACACGTCTACATTGGCGTTACTGGCAGAAATCTATTTACGTAGCGATAGAATTGACGAAGGCTTGGGTGTCATTGAGGAAGCGCAGAAACTTGCTGTCACTGGAGGAGAATTATTTTGGCAAGCGGAGTTGTTTCGACTGAAAGGCGAACTGCTGCTGGGGCAGTCCGACAAATCAGTCCAAGAAGCAGAAGAGTGTTTGTGTGAAGCCTTAAAAATTGCTCAGGATCAGCATGCAACAATGTTTGAGCTTCGAGCCGCCACGAGCCTGGCTAAACTTTGGAGAAAACTCAATAGAGCCGATGATGCCAAACGTGTCTTACATTCTATTTACTCCAGGTTCAACGAACAAGTCGACAACCTCGACTTGATTGAAGCCAAAACAGTTCTAGAACAGCTTAGTGATACGTAGAACTTAAAATCTGAAATTGGAGTTGTTCCAATTTGACGGACATTTTTTTCATGCTCAGGATTATCTCGGTAATGAGGCAAATGGCATGTTTTTAACCTTTGGTATTACTTTTTATTATGAGACTGCGCGGAAATATAATCAAATCCTATGGAATTTGTCATGTCAAACGAAAAAGTTCAAGATGAAGCTGAGTTTCTGGAGCGACTCTCGAGTGATTTAAAGCCCTTTTATGAGCCGCGTTTACCCTATCACAACTGGGATGAGCATATTGAACATGGTCTTGGCATCATCGACAGCCTTTGTGAGCAAGAAAAGGCCAAAGGCAATCCAATTAACTCCTTCATCGCCAAGGTTGCTTACATGGGCCATGACGCTGGTTTCCCACATGATCTCATAACGCCAGATATCTGGAAAAAGCATGGCAGTAAAGAGGGGTATTCAACCCATATAATGGATGTTCTCTTGCAAAATTACGGGCTTGAAGAATCGTGTATTCGAGGTGTTCAAACATGCATCATGTTTACAAAGATGGGTGAACAGCTGCCAGAAGATATAGATGAAGAACTTGGTAACACAGCTAAAGCTGTGCGCACAGCTGATCTTTCTCACATCTTTGGACCTTATAAGGACTTTGTCATCGATAGCTTCAAGCTCATGGAAGAGGGCAAAATGTATGGCCGAGAAACAGTCTTGGCAGAATTTAAAGATAGAACCAGATTTGTGCTTACAAATTACTTGAACCTCGGTTTTATTCCTTCTGGTGCTTACAGTATTGCTGATGGCATGAAAAATATTGAACGCTTTGGTAAAGATTCACCAAGTCGTTTATTGAAAGTTGTCGGGAACCAGGCAAACCGTTTCGCAAGTCTAGTAAAATGAGAAGCTGCTTTTCTGTCAATTTCGCACTATTCATCGTTATTCGCCCTGTGCAGCCTCAAATCACGAAAACAACCGTCTGCGCCACCTTGAAATACGTTTACTACCTATAACCGTACAGTCACGGCTGTGTCTTTTATTTATCTTTCCAGATGGCATAGATCAGCAAAGCCCATGCGCTGAGGAATGAAACACCACCAAAAGGTGTGATCATGCCAAGCCCGCGAATTCCGGTCAGACTTAATACATAGAGACTTAAACTGAATAAAACAATACCGACCAACATTAACCAACCGGATATCGGAATTAAGCGGGATTTGGGAAAGTGCAGTAATAGCAGACCAATAATGAGAATCCCGAAAGCATGATAAAAATGGTATTGAATACCTGTTTGATACACTGCCAGCATATCGGCGGAGAGCATTTTTTTCAGGCCGTGCGCACCAAAAGCACCCAATGCAATGCAGAAGAAGGTATTAATAGCACCCAGAATCAGGAAAGTTTTTGGCATTGACAATATATCCTTGTTGAATAAAGAGAAGTTAACGCTAGGTCTATGAGGTTTAATTAAGAATTCTTTGCTTGAGTGACATTCGCTTCACACATTCCGTGCGCGAATTTTACCTGAATTCTATCGCCGGGATGAATTTGTTTACTGTCACAGATTGCCGTGCCGTGCATGGAATAGGTGATGCTATAACCACGTTCGAGTACCGATTGCGGATTCAGATGCGATAACTGCGTTTGTAAATGTTGTTGCCGGACAGCGAGTGTTTCAAAATAGCGTGAATAAGTATAGCGGAAACGTGCAGTCAGTTCTTTTTGCTGTTCTTCTAAACGGGCAACATCAGGACTGGCAGCCGCCAAATGCTGATTGAACTCAAGTAATTTCCACCGTTTCTTGTCAACTTGATGTGTCCAGGCGTTGATAAGACGATCCTGTAAATACTGTAAATGAATGAGCTGCTGCTTGATCCGGTCTCCCGGATAGATTAAACGATGTGTCAGAATATCCATCTGCTGCATCGCGTATTCAATGCGATGCAGTGTAACGCGGTATATGCGCTGATGCAGTGCATTCAAGCGATGGATTAATTCCTTCTGATCCTTACTGGCCAGTTCGGCAGCACCGGTTGGTGTGGGTGCGCGAATGTCGGCGGCAAAGTCCGCAATGGTGAAGTCCGTTTCATGACCAATGCCGCTGATAATCGGTATACTACTGGCGGCAACCGCGAGCGCTACGATCTCTTCATTAAAAGCCCATAAATCTTCAATGCTGCCACCGCCGCGGCAAAGTATCAGCACATCACACTCCGCTCGTTGACAAGCAATTTTAATTGCATCGGCGATACTGTTAGCTGCTGTTTTTCCTTGCACCAAGGTAGGATAGATGATGATAGGCAGTGATGGCATACGGCGTCGTAATGTTGATAGGACGTCACGTAATGCTGCGGTATCCGGAGAGGTGATAATGCCGACTTGCCGGGGAAATGAAGGTGGCGCTTTTTTATTCGCGGGACTGAAGAGTCCGGCTTTTTCCAATTTGGATTTAAGTTTCTCAAATGCTTCAAATAGTTCACCTAAACCGGCACGCCGCATGGTTTCAATATTTAACTGAAAATCACCGCGTGGCTCATACAGGGTAACCAGTGCCAGTACTTCGACTTGCATACCATCTTTAGGATTCCAATCAATATATTGATTTTTGTGGCTGAATAAAACGCAACGTACTTGCGCAGTAGCATCCTTGAGAGAAAAATACCAATGGCCTGACTGATAACGTTTTAAATTAGAGATTTCACCTTTTATCCACATTAAGGGGATGTTTTGTTCCAGAAATTGCTTGGTGTTACGATTTAACTCACTGACAGTCAGTACGTTATGAGAGTCACCAGGTATGATTGAGCGCAGATTCATTTTGCTATTTTGTAATAATCCACATGTCTTGCTGGAAATGCATGGTGTAACTTCAGGGTGTATGGAGATGGTGTAATATTGTTATAGCACTTTGTTTATTAACGGTATTGTAGATAGATTAATAAATAATCAGATTAAAAAAATTGTTTGAATCTGATAACTTAATGTGATTGTCCGTAATATATTCACAAACTTATCCACAGAAACTGTGGATAGAAAATGAGTTGCTTTCTTGCTGAAAACGTACTATCAAGATACATTACATGCCAAATTGATCACTTAGTTATAAAATAATCAAATCAGGTAATATCATAAGCCACAGAATGATACCTGGATCTACAGTTAGTGAGGAGATTATCGCGTGTTATCTTTGATTCAAGCAGCTGGCTGGCCGATCTGGCCAATCATTATTGCTTCCGTTGTTGCCATGGGTATTATTGTTGAACGTATGTGGACATTGCGTTTAAGTGTTATTTCTCCCAAAGAATTATTACCCAGGGTATTAAATGAGTATAAAAGAAATGGTGTAAACCTCGAGATGGTTGCGCGCTTACAGCAGCATTCGCCACTGGGAGAGATTCTTGCCGCCGGGCTTAAAAATGTTAAGAGCTCGCGAGAAGTCATGAAGGAGTCGATTGAAGAATCAGGTCGTGTGGTTGCGCATGATTTGAATCGTTATTTGACAACCTTGGGGACGATCGCTGCGCTGAGCCCGTTGATGGGCTTATTTGGTACGTTGGTGGGTATGATTGAAATCTTTGGTTCAAATTCTCCCGCCGGTAGTAACCCCGCACAGCTTGCCTATGGGATTTCTGTGGCGTTGTATAATGCTGCTTTTGGCATACTGGTTGCAATTCCAAGTATGATTTTTTACCGCTATTTTCGCTCCAGGGTGGATGATTTTATTATCGAGATGGAGTTGCAGGCTTTGAAATTAGTAGAAATTGTGCATGGCGAGCGAGAAAGTTAAGTAGTGATTTTTGTTAGTGTTGTGTTAGTTAATTTTTATAAGCATATCCAATTAAGACTGGCTGATTCTAGATCAGAAACTTTCTAAGATATTTTTAATGTCAAAACAGTCTTCAGGCTGCGGAGATTCTCTGGCAATTAAGAATTCGAGCTAATTTCGCCGAAGTGGCGAAGCATGATATTGAAGGAGTAGTGTATACTGCGGCTGAATCAATTTTGACCGGAAATATACGTAGGAACAAGCTGGTAAGTGCGACTTTGGAAGCAGATTTTACGAGATGCAAGGTTCTTGCTGCTGAAATGGAATGATTACTGAATAACGGGTTGATAATGTGCGCTTGTCTTCACTGAGAGAAGCTTGAAGGTTGATTGTTTTATAAGTTAATGAATGGGAATACTAGGATCTTGAGAAATACAAATTCGATAATAAATCATAACTATCTGATTGTTATTGTATTATTTCTCTGTGCTGCAATTTTTCAGGGTTGTGCAACAACGTCAAAGAATAGTGATCAGGGTTTAGATCCGATTGACCCACATGAGAAGGTTAATCGTGCCTCTTATGATTTTACCGATCGGGTGGATAGGGTGGTGTTTGAGCCCATTGTGAATACCTATATTGATTATGTACCTAATGCAGCGCAACGATCTATCGGAAATTTCTATGATAACCTGTCGTATCCTAATGTCGTTTTGAATGCATTTTTGCAAGGCAAGGTAAAACAGGGTTTCCAAGATAGCCTGCGTTTTTTTGTTAATTCGTCAGTAGGCTTATTTGGGCTTTTTGATATGGCTACTCATATGGGTTTAGAAAAGCATGATGAAGATTTTGGTCAAACATTGGGTGTATGGGGAGTGAATACCGGCTCCTATTTGTTTATTCCGTTTCTGGGGCCGAGCAGTGAACGTGATGTTTCAAGTATTCCTGTCAGTATCTTTACCAATGTGCTTTTTTACGCTGGTCTTGCAGTGGGTACATCATTTGCTGCACCGCTAACTATTCTGGGTGCTATCGATAAGCGTGCGCGTTTATCCGGTCCGATGCGCATTCGGGATGAGGCCGCATTGGATCCCTATTTATTTGTACGTGAAGCTTCTTTGCAGCAACGTGAATTTCTGATTCATGATGGTCAGCTACCATTAGATCTCTACTATGAGCCTTTTCAAGACAATCCCTTTGAGAAAGACAAAAAAAAGCAGGAATTGTGATCGGATTGAATCAATCCTCTGATGATCTGAATTGTCAGATAGCGGTAGAAAAGAATCTTGATGTGGAAAATCAAATAAGAGTCAGCCACTGCTGAATATCCAGTGAGAAATTTGTAACAGACAGAGAGTATTTGGAAAAATATGGACAGGCTTCAGAGAATATCGAATGTATCGCAGCAACAAGGTGATTTTACTGCTAGTGATGAAATGAATTCATCGTATACAGCATCAGACCTGAATCCAGGGGAAGTCAGTACCGATGAGCTGGAGAAGAAATTTACGCAAGCTCGCGCGGCCATGTTGTCATTACAAAATCCGGACGGGCACTGGTGTTTTCCGCTTGAGGCGGATTGCACCATCCCGGCAGAGTATATTCTGATGATGCACTTCATGGATGAAGTTGATGTTGTTCTGGAAAATAAAATTGCGCGTTTTATCCGTGATAAACAGGATATGACGCATGGCGGTTGGCCGCTGTATTACGGTGGTGCGTTTGACATCAGTTGTACCATTAAGTCGTATTATGCCCTGAAGCTGGTGGGCGATTCGACGGATGCTGCGCATATGGTGCGTGCACGAGAAGCTATTCTGGAACGTGGTGGCGCAGCAAAAGCCAACGTTTTTACCCGTTTGCTGCTGGCCATGTACAGTCAGATTCCGTGGCGAGGTGTGCCTGTTGTGCCTTCGGAATTGGTATTGCTGCCGAGCTGGTTTCCTTTTCACCTTAGTAAGGTTTCTTACTGGTCACGTACCGTGATGGTGCCTTTGTCTATTTTGTGCACAATGAAAGCATGTGCCGTTAATCCACGGCAAGTGCATATTCGTGAGTTGTTTATTGTTCCACCGGAAGAAGAAACGAATTATTTTCCAAAAGCGGAAACCCCGCTTAAGCGCATTTTTATGCTGGTGGAACGTATATTATCCCGTGTAGAACCCCGTTTACCTCAATCCATCAGGCAATATTCCATACGCCGTGCAGAAAGCTGGATTCTCGAGCGTCTGAATGGGGAATGTGGTATCGGTGCTATTTTTCCAGCCATGGTGAATGCGCATGAAGCTCTGACATTATTGGGCTATGCGTATGATCATCCCAATCGGGTGCAGTGCCGTAACGCGTTGCGCGGGCTGTTGGTCGATGAAGGAGAGCGCATTTGGTGCCAGCCATGTACCTCACCGGTCTGGGATACGGTGCTGACAAGCCTGGCGTTACAGGAGGATTCAACGACGGATCAGAAACCGGTGTTGCAAGCACTGGATTGGTTAGTGGAACAGCAGATTCTGGATGAACCCGGCGATTGGCGCGATAAACGACCGAATTTGCCGGGTGGCGGCTGGGCTTTTCAATATGCCAATCCGCATTATCCGGATTTGGATGATACCGCGGCTGTTGCTTGGGCGTTAGATCAGGGCGATGCACAGCGTTACCAGAAGACGCTGGACCGTGCAGCTAATTGGTTGTTTGGCATGCAATCGAAAAATGGCGGTTTCGCAGCTTTCGACATCGATAATACCTATCATTATCTCAATGAAATTCCCTTTGCTGATCATGGTGCATTGATTGATCCGCCCACCAGCGATGTGACAGCGCGCTGCGTTGGTTTTCTCGGGAAATATGGTAAGCAGCATCACCAGCATGCGGTGCTGCGCGGTATCAGCTTTTTGCTGCAGGAGCAAGAGTCAAGTGGTGCCTGGTTTGGACGCTGGGGTACTAATTATATTTATGGTACATGGTCTGTCCTGGAAGCATTACAGTTGGCAAAATTCGATATGCAGCATACGTCGGTGTGCCGTGCCGTAAAGTGGTTAAATTCCGTGCAAAGAGCCGATGGCGGTTGGGGGGAAACGAACGATTCCTACCTGGATGATAAGCTGGCGGGTCAGTTTTCTGAGACCAGCACTGCGTTCCAAACAGCTTGGGCGGTACTGGGTTTAATGGCGGCCGGTGAAGTTAACAGTGAATCTGTACGCAAAGGCATCAGCTACTTGCTGCGCAATCAGTCAAGTGATCACTTATGGGAAGACCCCTGGTTTACAGCTCCTGGTTTTCCGCGTGTTTTCTATCTGCGTTATCACGGTTATTCAAAATTCTTTCCACTCTGGGCGCTGGCACGTTACCGTGCACTGACCAGAACAGTAGCTGCGTGTATGTAACTGGCCTGGTGACGGCCTTGCGAGCTGAAGCCAGTTGCATCTCATCAACGCATATTCCATTTAATGAAAAGATTAAGATCAACGACCACGCGGTTTTGTGGTTAAGTGGTATGGGTGCGCAGGCAGCACGAGCAGCGGCAGAAGGGCTGTGTCAGCACGGCGTTACCGCGCTGGTGAGTTTCGGTGTCGCCGGTGCATTGGATTCCAAATTAAAACCAGGTGATCTGGTGTTGCCGGATTTTATCCATGCCGATGAACAGTTGCCGGTTGCCGTGGCATGGCGCGATCGATTGCAAAGTTTGTTACCTGCCGATATCACTATTGTTAATGGGATATTAGCAAACAGCACAATTCCATTGACAAGTACAAAAATAAAGCTGGATCTGGCGCAGGCAACGAGCGCTTGTGCGGTGGACATGGAGAGCGGTGCAATTGCTGAAGTAGCCGCCACAGCAGGCATTCCGTTTATTGCTGTACGTGTCATTATCGATCCGGTGCAATTTTCGCCGCCGGAAGCACTTCTTGGTGCGGTGTATCCGGATGGTGGTGTAAATCCAGTGCGCCTACTTACATTATTGCTGAAACGTTCAGTGCATTTGAGCACACTGATGAAGATGGGAGCCGGTATGCGCACTGCACGAAAAACACTATCACGTGTGATTCAATCGGCCGGTGCTGGATTGGGTAGTTCAGCAGCCGATCGGTCTGTGTAAAATTCAAGTTTCTACTGCGATTGCAGTTGCAGTGTAGCCAAACGCGCATACAGTGCACTCGATTGCAGCAATTCGGCATGTGTCCCCAATGCATCCAGATGGCCATGATCGAGCACGGCAATGCGGTCGGCGGATTGTACGGTCGCCAGGCGATGGGCGATAACCAATGTGGTTCGATTGTGCATCAGTCGTTGTAATGCTTGCTGCACCCAATGTTCACTTTGCGCGTCCAGTGCGCTGGTTGCTTCATCCAACAACAGAATCGGTGCGTCGGCCAACAGCGCGCGCGCAATAGTCAGTCGTTGTTTTTGTCCGCCGGACAAACCCAATCCTGAATCGCCCAGAAGCGTTTGATAACCTTGCGGCAGCTTACAGATGAAATCGTGCGCATAAGCTGCTTCGGCAGCAGCTGCCACTTCGGCGTCGGTTGCATCTGGGCGAGCATAGCGTAGATTGTCGCTAATGGTGCCAAAAAATAGCACAGGGTTTTGCGACACCAGTGCAAAGCACCGGCGTAAGGCAAAAAGATCCAAGTGTCGGATATCAATTCCTTCCAGTCTGATACAACCGGATTGACTATCAAAAAAGCGCAGCAGTAAATCAAACAGTGTTGATTTGCCGGCACCGGAAGGACCAACCAGTGCCAGCGTTTCTCCTGCCCGAATATGCAGTGTCAGATTATTGATGGCAAGTATCTCTGGGCGGGAAGAATAGGCAAAATGCAATCCATCAATCTCGATATTGCCGGATACTTTAGGCAATGGACAAGATTGCTCGGGAGATTGAATCAGATTAGGAGCCTGTAATAACTCCATCGTTCGTTCGGCAGCACCAGCGGCGCGTTGCAACTCGCCGATGACTTCCGAAATGGAAGCGACAGCCGAACCCACAATGACGCTATAGAAAATAAAAGCAGCTAGTTCACCACCGCTGATGCGACCTTCAATCACATCAATGCCACCTACCCATAGCATCAGACCTACCGCACCCAGCACCAATACGATGACAATAGTGACGAGTAGTGCGCGCTGCGTAGTGCGCTGTTTCGCAACTGCAAAAGCTTCTTCCACTTGATCGCGAAATTTGTGCTGATCGATGGATTGGTGGTTATAAGCCTGGACTGTTTTGATTTGTCCGAGCACTTCGCCCACATAAGCACCTACCGCAGCAATTTTGTCCTGACTTTGGCGCGACAGATGCCGCACCCGGCGGCCATATATCAGAATGGGCGCCACAACCAGCGGCACACAAATCATCACCAGCGCAGTCAGTTTTGCATTCGTGATGAATAACCAGATAATGCCGCCCAGCATCATAATCAAGTTGCGTAGCGCGAATGATACGGATGAGCCAATCACGGTTTGCAGTAAAGTCATATCAGCGGTCAGACGCGACTGAATTTCGAGGCTGCGGTTTTCCTCGAAAAACCCAGGATGCAGATGAATGAGATGATTGAATACCTTGCGGCGGATATCCGCAATCACCCGTTCGCCCAGCCAGGTGACCCAGTAATAACGGGTAAACGTGCCAACAGCCAGGGCAATGACCAGCAGCAAGAATATCACTACATATTGACTCAACAGGTCTTTTGATTGTGTTGCTAAGCCTTGGTCGATCAGTAAGCGGATACCTTGGCCGATTGATAAGGTGATCATTGCCGTAAACAATAACGCCAGCAAGCTGTAGATGACTTGTCGTTGATAGGGTGCGACAAACTGTGCCGCCATTTTGATGGCTTGCCAGCGAGTTCTGGGGTTAGGAAGATGATCTGTCATAATGATTAATGAATTGGGAAAGAGGCCGGTGCATTATGAGTCATGAGGCGAGGTATGACCGGTTTTGATTGTGATCGGTTTGTTGAAATGATTAAAGCCTGCCTATAATTTCTAACAGTTTAATTTATTTTCTTGTGCGCGGTGATAAAGATGGTTTTACCCAACAATTTGAAGTAGGTATGAAGATTTCTAAACTTGAGTTTTGCAGGAGATGAAACTAAAGCTATTGATCCTTACTACGAGGAGAGCGAATGGTGACTTGTATCTGTCACCGCGGATCAGGTGGAAGTGTAGTTTCTTGAGTAACCAGAGACTAATAAATATCGCTGTGAGGCGCTCGAATCAGATTTTTTGATTTGTTTCTGATTCTTGTATAGCAGAATTTTAAGCCTTTGACACTGATGTGAAAAGTGTCAAAGGTGAGCCTTAATTATTTACGCAATAACATCTAGATTTAATGAGAATGCAGCTTGTACGCCTACCAGACTGACGGAGAAGTCTGCAGCACCGATAACATCTGCAACCATGATGTTTGTAGTACTGTCGAATGATAATTGAGCAAGTGCAAATGCCTGATCTCCCGCGATAGTTTGATTTGCGTCTATGCCTGAGATGTCAATTTTGTCCCCTTCGCTCCAGGTGAAGTTGAAGATTGTATCTCTTGTAACTGCATTAGGGCTTCCGATCACTGAGTTGAACTTGAATGTATCTGCTCCCGCTCCACCTGTCAGGCTATCCTGACCTAATCCACCAAAGATGACATCATTGCCATTACCACCATTGATGGTGTCATTGGCGCCCTCACCATCGATGGTATCATTACCGTCTCCGCCGTTGATGGTATCAGTGCCGCCACCGCCAAAGATAGTGTCAGCATTTGTTCCGCCATTGATGATATTGGCAGCGCCGGTACCGGTAACGGTGTTGGGGCCATTGCCCATGTTGATATTCTCAAAATTGGTATAGCTTTCCCCGTCGAAATTGGTCAGTCCGGTTGTCATATTGATTGTATAAGGCCCATTCCAGGCTGTGTGGTCGATGGTGTCGATGCCTGTTCCGCCATCCATGGTTTCATTACCTACACCTGAGAACATCAGATCATTGCCCGCATCCCCATTATAGGTGCCGCTATCTCCGTCGGCGTGAATGGTGTCGTTGCCATCGCCGCCATTCAACGTATCAACGCCTGCGCCGCCATCAATGACGTCATTACCGCCCCCACCGCTGATGACATTGTTAGCGGCATTGCCGGTAACGGTGTCATTGCCATTGCCCATGAGTGTATTTTCGAAATTGGTGTAGATTTCCCCGAAAAAGTTGGTCAGTCCGTTTACCATATTGAAAACATAGGTTCCATTGAAGGCCCGATGGTCGATGGTATCGATGCCTGAACCTCCATCCATGGTTTCTCCACCATTAACCGACGAGAACATCTGATCATTTCCGGCATCGCCATTATAGGCTCCGCCATCGCCGTCGGAACGGATGGTGTCATTGCCACCGCCGCCGTTTAACTGATCAACACCCGCGCCGCCCGTTAGATTATCGTTGCCCGTGCCGCCGAAGATAATGTCGTTACCGCCGCCGCCATTGATGGTGTCATTGCCGCCTAAACCATTAATGGTGTCGTTGCCAGCGGTTGGAAAGCCGGAAACGCCGGCGGAAATAAAGCCCGGCGTGATCGTATTATTACCATTTGTTCCATTGATTAGTGCCATTTTGAATCTCCTTAAAATCAAATCACAAAATTAATTACCTGTTGATAGTCTTACTTCATTGTGTGCTATCAACATCGTGAAAAAATATCTATCTAATATTAGCTTATGTAATTTCAATAGATCTGAATTACAGAATCATAGTAACTACCATAAATTACAAAATCATGATAGCTGATATAAATCAATTAATATATAAAAAATATGCAAAAAATATCCTGAGAATCTTGGGGTAAGTATTCGAATCTTAGAGAATTTTAAGATCAGATTTCGTCCATAATTCGTTTATTGATATTGACCGTCAGCGAATGATGATGAAGCAAGTCACTTTTTTGCCGTCACATATGCTTTAAAATGGAACTGTCGATGGTGACTTATTGCTACCAGTATGGTAACAAAATTGCGCTTTAGCCGGGATAAGTTGCTTGTAATAATTGCAGATTTACTTCGAAAAATATTAGATTCTATTTAATTTCTATCCATTAGAGTAATTCGATTCGGCTGGTGGGGTAATTCTGGTGAATATAAAACCCAAAACTACGAAATTATAAAAATGAAATCAATTTTCTTTCTTTTTAGAAGAATTTGGCCGGTCATTGTCATGTTTCTAGTACTTGCCTTATCCTTTTATGCCTACGTTGATTCTGAGAAGCTAGTCAAGCAAATGTATAGCCAGCGTATTGATGCCATTAATTTAGCCAATGAATTACATCAGAGCTCGAATGAGTTGACCCGGATGGTTAGAACTTATGTTGTGACGAGTAATTTACGTTTTAAAGAATACTTTCAAGAGATACTGGATATTCGTGATGGGGTCAAACCGAGACCGCCACAAGGCAGCTTTATCCATTGGGATTTTGTAGTTGCGGATATCCAGCTACCGCATTCCGGAAGCGGGCAAAAGATTTCATTATTGGAGTTGATGCAACAATCAGGTTTTACTGACTTGGAGCTCGATAAAATGCAGGAATCCAAAATATTGTCAGATAATCTGGCCAGACTGGAATTGGAAGCAATGAAATTGATTGAGACAGCTGATTATTCGAATATTGAGTCCGCTCGTACCGAAGCCATTCAAATGTTGCATGATGAGAGTTACCATCAGGCCAAAGCGGCGATCTTGAAGCCGATTGATGAGTTTTATCATCTGATGGATGAGCGTACGCAGACCGCTATCATTACCGCCGACAATAACGTTTTAATATTTAAAGTATTGTTCATTGCAACAAGCTTACTGGTAGCTTTTATCATATTACGATTTTCAAAAACATTGTTCATGACATTGGGAAGTTCTGCAATGGAAATTCACATGTTGATTCAGAAAATCGGCAAAGGTAATTTTAATACAAGAATCCCAACCGAATATGGTATGAAAGGTAGCGTTCTCCATGGTTTGCTGCTGCTCCAAGATAAGTTGCAGGTTCATGAAATGGAGCAAAAAAAGAATGAAGAAAAATTACGGATTGCGGCAATTTGTTTTGAATCACACGATGGTATCCTGATCACTGATGGTAATGGCGTTATTTTAAGTGTCAATAAGGCATTTACAGATATTGCAGGCTATACGCCTGAAGAAATAGTGGGAGAAATGCCGCATATTCTTAATTCCGGTCGTCATAGTCTGGAGTTTTATCACGAGATGTGGGATTCTATCGACCGTACCGGCTATTGGCATGGAGAAATCTGGAGTCGACATAGAGATGGCGAGATCTTCGCCAAATGGCTCAATATTACTGCTGTAAAAACAAAGGATGGAATCGTTTCGCACTACATTGGCCTGTATTCTGATATTTCTGAATACAGGCAGGCACAAGATAAAATCAGAAAGCTGGCATTCTTTGATCAATTGACTGATTTACCCAATCGATTTCTTCTGAGCGAGCGTCTAAAGCAGGTTTTGCATGCTGCCAACCGCAATAAAAATCACTATGCGTTGCTCTTTATCGACCTGGATAATTTTAAATCTCTGAATGATACGCTTGGACATAGCATAGGCGATCTGCTGTTGAAGCAGGTGGCACAGCGTTTGTCCCTCTGTGTGCGCAAGGAGGATACCGTGGCGCGACTGGGTGGTGATGAATTTGTTATCTTGTTGATGAACCTGAACGAGAATACGAATGAGGCGATAGCCCAGTCGGGAACGGTATGCAAGAAGATTATTTTGACGCTTAACCAACCTTATCAACTGCATGATTCTTCATTCCGCTGCACATCCAGTATTGGTGTGACTCTGTTCAGTGATAATCAGTATCCTCTTGAAGATCTGATGAAACAGGCTGATCTTGCTATGTACAGGTCAAAAGAAGCGGGGCGTAATACCTTTCATTTCTTTAATCCGGAAATGGAATCTATTGCATTAAAACGATCCATCTTTGAAAAGGATTTTCTTGCCGGGATTGAAGAGAATCAATTTGTATTGTATTACCAGATTCAAGTGACGGATGGTGCGCAGGCAATCGGTGCTGAAGCATTATTGCGCTGGCAGCATCCTCAGCACGGCCTGATGCTCCCAGGCGATTTTATTCAGTTGGCTGAGGAGACCCAGGCGATACTGCCTTTAACACAATGGGTTATTGAAACCGCGTGCAATCAACTGGCTAAATGGAGTAGTCAGCCAGAGTTTGCGCATCTTGTTATCGCAGTCAACATCAGTCCGCAGCAGTTTCGACAGCATGATTTTGTGGATCAAGTGATTGGTGTAATTAGGAGAATTGGTATTAACCCACAGCGATTAAAATTGGAGTTAACCGAATCTTCGTTGATCCACGATATGGATCAAATGATCGATAGAATGTCTGCATTAAGGTGTGCAGGTATAGGCTTTTCTCTGGATGATTTTGGTACCGGTTTTTCTTCATTGTCTTATCTGAAACGCTTGCCGCTGGATCAGTTGAAGATTGATAAATCTTTTGTGCGCGATGTGTTAACGGATCCTAATGATGCTTCGATTGCAAAGGCTATCATCATGCTGGCCGGAAGCCTTGAACTGAGTGTTCTGGCGGAAGGAGTGGAAACTGAAGCGCAGCTTGATTTTCTTATCGAATCAGGCTGTCATGCCTATCAGGGGTATTTGTTCAGTAAACCATTGCCTATTGAAGATTTTGAAGAATTGGTGCGGAAAGAATTTTTTACTGAATAGTCTGTTGAGTCCAAGCGATACTAAGCATCAGGAAGACCAGCATCCATTGGGCAATTATCGGGTATTGTTGATTTTTTTCTTATGCCTTCGGGGGATGACAAGGGAACTTTCAACATTCCCCTGTCGGGCTTCATGAAAAGCGAGTTGCTTAATCGTTACGTTTGGTCACTTCCAGCAAATGATAACCAAACTGTGTCTTAACCGGGCCTTGTACCTCACCTACTGGTGCACTGAAAACAACCGTATCAAATTCTTTCACCATTTGTCCGCGGCCAAATTCACCTAAGTCTCCACCTTGCTTGCCGGATGGACATAGCGAATGTTGTTGCGCCAACTGACCGAATTCAGCACCATTCTCGATTTCAGCTTTCAGGTTGTTACACTGCTCTTCAGTTTTTACCAAAATGTGACGCGCACTGGCTCGTGCCATAAGATTCTCCTGTATTTTTAAAAATGAATTTCTGTTACGTGGTACATTTAAGCATAAATCGATGTGCTTGATAAAGCATCATTCCATTCTTATGCGGTTTTCCAAGCAATAGCGTTTCAAAGAATGTAGAAACTATTCCAATACTTAATGGTGTCAGTGCAAATGCTTGAGTTATGTAATGTTAATAAGGCTTACGCCGAAGGGCGCAGGGTGCTGACCGATTTAACTCATACCCTGAAAGCGGGCGAGTATGTCGCTATCATGGGGGATTCAGGTGTGGGTAAATCGACCTTGCTGAATCTGATTGCCGGTTTGGATACGCCGGATTCCGGTGAGATTCGCATTAACGGCGTTACTATTTCGTCGTTGAGTGATGATGCTGCGACGCAACTGCGGCGAGAGCAATTTGGCTTCATATTTCAGGCGTTTCATGTATTACCGCATCTGACATTGTCTCAGAATATTGCTTTACCTTTATTGTTGAATGGAACATCGATAGATCGTGTGGAACAGATGCTGACTGATGTCGGTTTGCATGATCGCGGACATCATTTTCCGCGCCAATTGTCGGGTGGTGAATTGCAGCGTGTGGCGATTGCACGGGCGTTAATCCACCGACCTAAACTGGTTTTGGCAGACGAACCGACCGGTAATCTCGATCCGGATACGGCGCACGAGATTCTTCAGTTAATGCGTGCTGAGATCAAAGCGAATGGCGCGACAGGTATTCTCGTGACGCATTCGCATGCCGCTGCTGCCACGGCGGATTTTGTGTTGTATCTGACCAAGGATGGTTTGCATCCGGTGCAGTCCGGGCATCACGCATGAATCCGGCATTGTTATCTCGCTGGTTGCTTTTCGGCGAATGGCGCGCGCATATTGTGCAAGTCATTGTGGCACTCATCGCCATTGCAATCGGTGTGGCCATGGCATTTTCAATCCATCTGATCAATACGGCGGCATTCAATGAATTTTCCGCGGCCAGTAAAAGTTTGTCCGGGCAAGCGGATTTGCAGGTGCGCGGCCGGAAAGCATTTTTTGATGAGCGGTTGTATTCGCGGCTGGCCAACACTGAAGGCGTCGCGTTAGCGAATCCGGTGTTGGAGCTGGATGTCATGGTACCGGGTAAGCAGCCAAATAGAAATGATCACAAACTGAAAATAATCGGTATCGATATGTTCCGTGCGGCGCAGATTTCACCCGATTTGCTGGGGATGCCCGTGGAAGGAAAACAGATGGATCGTCTGGCGGATGATGCTATTTTTCTATCACCCGCAGCGATGGAATGGTTGCAAATTGAACAAGGTGATTCCCTGCAATTGCATGCGGGCTTGCAAATCATCACGCTGCGCGTGGCGGGCGGTTTGGTGCGAGCACGGGCAGGGCAACGCATTGCGGTGATGGACATCGGTGCGGCGCAATGGCGTTTTCAGCAGCTTGGTTTATTGTCACGAGTCGAGTTGAAACTGAAAGATGGTGTCAATCACGCGGCGTTTAAAGCCAAGCTGGCTGGAGAGCTGGGCGAATCCTATTGGATTGCTGAAGTGACGGATCAGGAAACGAGGGTTGCCAATATGTCGCGTGCTTATCGCGTCAACTTGAATATGCTGGCGCTGGTGGCATTGTTTACCGGTGCATTTCTGGTGTTTTCCACGCAGGCATTGTCAGTCATCCGGCGGCGCCAACAGTTTGCATTGTTGCGCGTGCTGGGTTTCACACGGCAACAACTGCTGCGGCAAATTATCACGGAAGGAGGGATTCTCGGTGTGATTGGTTCAGCACTGGGGTTGGGTTTTGGCTATGCCGTTGCAGCGATGGCGATGCAGTTTTTGGGTGGTGATCTGGGTAGTAGTTTTTTTCCAGGTATCAAACCAAGTATTTATTTTGATCCACTGACTGCATTGATATTTTTTCTGGTGGGTCTAAGCGTGACGATGTTGGGAAGCATCGCGCCGGCATTGGAAGCCGTGCGCGCCAAACCTGCACTGGCATTGAAATCCGGTAGTGATGATGTGGCCATGGCAAAATTATCTTCACCTTGGTTTGCGTTGATTTGTCTATTGGTCGCTTTAGTGTTCACCCAGCTTCCTCCTATATTTGAACTGCCGGTATTTGGTTATCTGGCGATTGTATTGCTGTTGATCGGCGGTATTGCATTGATGCCGCGTTTTGCCGCATGGATTTTTTCGGTTTTGCTGGCTAAATTGCATTTTTGTCGCATGGGTGCTGTTTTTACCTTGGTGTTGGCACGTCTGGCGAATGCGCCTAACCAAGCTGCAATCGCACTAGGCGGTATTCTGGCAAGTTTCAGTCTGATGGTTGCAATGGCGATCATGGTGACGAGTTTTCGCGTATCGGTCGATGGCTGGCTGGAACGTGTTTTGCCGGCTGATTTGTACGTGCGTGCTGCTGCAATCGGTGATCAGGGTGGTTTCCAATCCGATGTGCAAAAGGTGATGTCTGAGTTGCCCGATTTTGATCGTGTGGATTTTTTTCGTACGCAGCAATTAACACTGGATGCTCATCGGCCGGAGATTACCTTGATCGCTCGTCCTATTGATCGATCAGATCCGCGTAACACGCTGCCGATGACGGATGACCTGATTGCACCGGGATTATTGTCTGAGAATGTGATGCCTATCTGGGTATCGGAAGCGATGGTTGATTTATATGGTTACCGGGTAGGGGAGAAAGTGACCTTGCCGGTTGGCGCAATATCCAACGAATTTCTGGTTGCCGGTGTATGGCGTGATTATGGTCGTCAATTTGGCGCGGTGCAGATGCAACTGAGCGATTATCAGGGAGTAACCGGGGATTTGAGTGTCAATACCGTGGCTTTGTGGCTGCGAACCGGGATAATTTTGAACGAAGCCATTGCGAACCTACGGCAATTGCCGTTTGGCGCGACGATGGAAATATCCAGATCGAGTGATATGCGTGCATTAAGCCTGGAAATTTTTGACCGGAGTTTTGCGGTGACTTATTTATTGGAACTGGTAGCGGTGGTTATCGGCCTGTTGGGCGTGGCGGCCAGTTTTTCTGCGCAAACGTTGGCGCGTGCCAAAGAGTTTGGCATGTTGCGACATATCGGTGTGATGCGCAGGCAGATTTTTACGATGCTGGCGACTGAAGGTGGTTTGTTAACTACACTTGGCATTGGATTGGGGTTTGTATTGGGATGGGGCATCAGTCTGATTCTGGTTTTTATCGTCAATCCGCAATCTTTTCACTGGACGATGCAGTTACATCTGCCGTGGGGCTGGTTGACGATGATCGCCGTAATTATGTTGGCTTCAGCGGCATTGACGGCACTGTTGGCCGGGCGGCAGGCGGTTTCGGGTCATGTCATACGTGCTGTACGGGAGGATTGGTGATGTTGCAAGGCAAAAATGTCGGCAAGTTTTATTTTTTTCGTTTCGTCAACATAATTATGTTGACGTTAAGCTTATTTGTTGCCGAGACTATCGCTGAATCTCCCCGGTTGTTGCCGGTTGTACCCGATCATCAACTGACTTTTCCGCATGATTATGGCGCGCATCAGGATTTCCGCATTGAATGGTGGTATATCACCGGCTGGTTGGAGACGGAAGATAAGAAGCCATTGGGTTTCCAGGTTACTTTTTTTCGTTATGCAACGGATCAGAACGCTGATAACCCAAGCCGTTTTGCGGCGAAATATTTAATCATTGCGCATCTGGCACTATCAGATCCCGCGGTGGGCAAGTTGATGCATACCGAGAAGACTGCACGTGAAGGTTTTGATCTGGCCTATGCCAAACAGGGTAATACCGATGTGAAATTGGATAATTGGACTTTGGTGCGTGAGGACGATGGGCGCTATCAGGTGGATATGCAGGCCAACGATTTTGGTTTGCAGCTATCGTTGACACCAACACAAATGCTGTTGTTACAAGGAGAGAACGGTTTTTCCCGCAAAGGCCCAAAACCGGAGCAGGCGAGTTATTATTATAGCGAACCGCATTTAAACGTAACCGGTACGGTTTTCCGTCATAACAAACCAGTTGCTGTCAGTGGCCGTGCCTGGCTTGATCATGAATGGTCGACCGCTTATTTGGATTCCGATGCGGATGGCTGGGACTGGGTCGGTGCCAATCTGGATGATGGTTCAGCGTTGATGGCTTTTCAAATACGCGGTAAGAATGGTGATAAAGTTTGGGCCTATGCCGCACTTCGCGATGCGGCGGGTAATGTTACATTCTTCAAACCGGAGCAGGTGGAATTTACACCGACACGTACTTGGCAATCGCCGCATACTGAGGCGGTTTATCCTGTGGCGATGCGTATTCGTACCGGTGAAATTGACTGGCAGCTTACGCCACTGCTGGATGATCAGGAACTGGATTCACGCCAATCAACCGGAGCGGTGTATTGGGAAGGCGCGGTGATGCTCACTAAAGATAATAAGCCGGCTGGCAAGGGCTATCTCGAGCTAACAGGCTATGTAAGACCGTTGGCACTGTGAATGTAATTTATCCGTCCAATTGCGGTTGAAGTTTTGTAATTTTTGTAATAAATATCGGGACATCTAATTTCAATACTTTCATTGTTGGTAAATGTGAGTTAGAATTTGTGGGCATAATAATCAGAGCGGTATATGATTATTGCGAAATAAATAGTAGACTCAGTTCCTTAGGTTGATGATTAATATAATAAATGGAACAGAGAGAGTTACATGATCACAAAAGCTTGTGATTGTGAAAGTAGGGGGGTCGATGTTATCGGCTTTAGTTAAGTAAGTAAATGTTAGTAAACGAAATCCATTAAATAAGGAGATAAGTTATGAGCGAAGTTAATAGAAGAGAAACAGACGCGCAAGTTCTGAGATTGTTCTTCATTTCAACAGCAGTATTCGTTGTTATTGGTGCAGTTGTTTACGGCGTATTCTAAACTGATTAATCTTTATTAATGTCTGTATGCGGTTTAAGTTTTGTGAATTATTAATGTATTTACTTTATCAAAACTTATTTCATCACACTAAGTGATCTGCAGAACGGAATCAGTTAAGCACGTACAAGTAGAAATATAAATGCCCATTTATTGGATTAATCCAATAAATGGGCATTTGTCATTTTGCAGTATTATTAAAAATCACTTCTGTAATTTTTAATGGAGAGATACAAGCAGCGACTCTCCAGGGTTTTCTAGAACTCCCCGTCTTTAATATAAGGCTGTGACCACAGAATAACTTGCATCAGCACAGATTTACGCCAGGCATCCTGCATACGATCGACATCATCACGTGAGTGACCGCCTTTTTCCAGGAATGGTCGAAGCGTTGTTGTAATGGGAATGAGGAGTGCAAAAATGTAGTGTAAATGGATAATGGGCACTGCTTTTACATTATCTGTACGGTTCTTCTTGGAACTATGATGACGCAACCCGATCTCGTATTGGTAGTTGAGCCAATTCTGATCGTATTCGGCTTTTGCAGTATCCAGAATCCATTGACCAAAGCGTTTACGCACTCCACCCAGATAATCCATGTTGGGCTGGCCGTCCGCTGCGTTGGTAAAATAATGTAACAGGAAAGGTGTAGAACCGACAAAGCCATACCATACATCCAGAATCTGCTCAGTTTGGTCTTTGAGTATGTCATGCGACATTTTCAGGTAGCGTACATCATCATCGCCAAACAGGCTGGCTTGTTTCAGCTTGGCAAAATCATCCAGGGACACTGGGGATTTTTTGAGTTCAGGATTGCCATAAGTGTAGCCAGGTATATTTGTAGTTGCCATAAAATTTCCTTATTGAGAAATGTTAATCATCATAGGTAACAGCATTTTTCGTTACACTATCCATTAAATATCATGCGGTTATGCAATGAATTCCGGTCAAATTATATAGGAAAATGATCCCGTTGAATATTTGCATGGCGGATTCTACAGGATTGATAATGTGTGTGAGCATACTTTTAAGTGCCGATTCAGTCTGTGCGTGCGTTCAATAGATCATCCAGCCAGTTTTTCCAGTGCTGATATTTCTCTGATAATGCGCTGTTTCTGTGTGCAATGATAATTTGCTTGGCGTGCTGGTGGTTTTTTATTTTAAGCCCACAAGCGAGTAGGGCAGCACCTTGTAGGCTTGTTTCCTTTTGTTGTAAGTGAAAAACCGGGAAGGGCACGCACTGGGCGATGCCGTGTTGCAGGCAAGGCAATTCGGATAAGCCGCCTGATAGGTAAACTTCGGTAAGCGGGGCATGGTGGTGAAAATCTTCCAGGATACGTGCAACGCGGAAAACAATGGCTTCGAGCATCAGTGCGGTGATTTGTTGTGTGCTCAAATCTGCAACCGATTGGGAGAAATAAATGCCCCAATCCTTGCGAAAATAGGGTGCGCCTAACCCGCTGGGTTCCGCTAGGCAAAAAATATCGTTATTTGCCAAGTCTTCACTGCAACAATCCTGTACCGGATAAGGCGCCAGCGCGGCAGCGATGGAATTGAGTGTGCCTTCAACGGCAAATTGCGCTTGCTGGTTGTCATTTTGATAAACCAGTGTTTGTAGATAACCATCAAGTGCGAATGCATCTTTGGCAACGGATCGGATCACAAAACCGCCTGTACCAAGATTAACCAGAGCCGTGGTTTGACTATCGGTCAGGCTGGCGATCAGGGCAGCTGATTGGTCGCCGACACTGGTTTGCAAGGTTAAGCCGATATGCGGTAATGGTACGTTCAACCCGGTCGAGGGTTTGATGTGCGCTAAAATCGAGCGCGGAATATCGAATAATTTGCATAATGTGTCTGACCATTGTTGCTGGTGAATATCCATCAATAAGGTGCGTGCGGCCATGGAAGCGTCGGTGAGAAAATGTTGACCACGCGTCCAGCGCCAGATCAGAAAAGTATCCAGCGTACCTGCCAGCCATTCGCCATGAACAAGTTTCTCGCGCCATGCCGGATTCTCTTGCAACAAAACATTGAGTTTGGGCGCAAAGTAATAGGCAGTCAGCCGCAAACCGGTCAGTTTGTGAATGGTGTCTGTCGAAGCATGCAGGCGATCGCAACAGCTTGCTCCCCGGTCATCCTGCCATGAGATTAAGGGTGTTACCGGATTGCCACTGGCTTTATCCCAGATCAGAAAGGAGGAGCGCTGACTGCACAATCCCAAAGGAGGCATGTCGCCGGTTTGTGCCGCGCATGCTGTAAGCACTTGTTCGGCAACTTCGGCATAGTCCAGTGCATTACTTTCATAGCGCCCATCGTGGCTGTCGATGGCAGGTGCAGGTTGAGTGACAATGTGCTGGAGATTTCCTTGATGGTCCATTAAAGCGGCTTTAATGGATGTGGTGCCTAGGTCGAGGGCGATGGCCGAAATCAATGTGTGATCCATTGCTTGCAGCAGTGCTCAACTTCCTGGTGCAACCGCATATCATCCCACTGCATAATATTGGCCACGCGCTGGGCGATTTGTGCTAACTGGTTTTTTGTCAGTCTGGTCAGAATGAGTAATGGCAGGCGGCGGCGCAACAAATCGTCCAGATGGATGACCATTTCGGTAGACGCACAGTGCATCAGGTCAGCATCAATGAATGGCAGCGATGGAATGATTCGTTGTGCTAGATCCGCATCCATTTCGATACTACGAAAAATGTCGTCGATGCGTGTGCCATGGCGGCGCAGCAGCCATCGCGCACTTTCTGCATCAATACCCAATTGCGCTGCCCGGCTCTGCGTACGAGCAGACCATGCCGGAAAATTTTCCTGTGGCGCCCATGGGAACAATCTACCTTGGGTCGCACAGAGTGAGGAAATGCCTAGTTGCGCACACACCGTGTCGACGATACGCGCAGCATCTTGACGCGATGAAGTTATTTTTCCACCAATTGCATAATGCGCGCCGTTGGGAGCGGATTTTAATTCCCAGTCGCGGCTGATCGCTGAGGGTGAATCAGACGAAACGGCCTGAGACTGCTGTTTAAAAACGCGCACCCCGGCAAAGCAACCGATGATGTCGTTTTTTGTCCAAGGTGTTTTCAGATAATCGTTGGCGGCTGCAAGCAAATAAGCAATATCGCTGTCATCGGCAGCGACTTGTTCCACATTGCCTGTGAAATCGGTATCCGTTGTGCCCAGCAGCGTCAAGCCATACCAGGGGATCATGAAAAATACTCGACCATCCGACCGGGCTGTCAGCAACAGCGCCTCATCGTTCAACACGGCAGGCATTACCAGATGAATTCCCTTGGCGAGACGGCACCATGCCTGGCTTTGCGTTTCTTTTGACAGCCACTGGCCGGTTGTGAAAACAATTTGTCTGGCGCTGATTTTTTGTTCGGTTTGCGTGAGCTGATCCTGAATGATTGCACCATCCGCTTTCCCATTGGTTTCCAGCAATTGAATCAGTGTGCAGTAGTTGATGCAACTCGCACCGGCATCCAGTGCCCCTGCGATCAGCTCCAATACCAGCCGCGCATCGTCGGTTTGCGCGTCGGCATACGTAAAGCCGCCTTTGAGCGCATGTGGATTGAGTAAAGAAAAGTGTTCGGTGAATTGCTGTGGATTGAAATAATGGTGGCGCATTTGCAGATCGGTATCGCCGGCCAGGAAGTCATACAATGTTAAGCCTAATTTTAGTTGCAGCCGATTCATGCGCTGTTGCGCGTAGATGGGTATTCCAAAACGTAATGGCCACACGCGGTGAGGTGCTGTGTGCAACAGCATGGTCCGCTCTTTGAGCGACTTGCTGACCAGTTTGAAATCATAGGTCTCCAAGTAACGCAAACCGCCGTGAATTAATTTGCTGGACGCGGATGATGTGGCGCTGGCCCAGTCGCTTTGCTCAATAATGGCTACTTTGAGGCCACGCAGTGCGGCATCATACGCAGTCCATGCGCCATAGATGCCGCCGCCACAAACCAGAAGATCGAAAGGTTGATTGTGTAATGCGGCGAAATCTCTTTTCATTGATCGCGCAGCATCAGCGCTTTATGGGGCAAGTCACTGATGAGAATATCAACGCTCAATTGCAGCGCTTTATGGATTTCGGTATCGCTATTGCAGGTATAAACGGCGACACACTTGCCATGATCACGCAACACATCGACAATAGTGCGATCCAGAGTCTCAATAGGTAGACAAAACCCATAAAGAAAAGCATGCGTGTTGAATAGTTGGCGTGCATCCGCGATAGTTTGGTGGGTTTCAAAGTTGTAAATCAAGGGAGATGCCGGTTTGTATTGATGTGCATATACTAGGCTGGCAAGATTGAACGAGGAAACCATGATGCGTTGCTCAGGATTCTGGCCGATCAGATCCAATGTCTGGCGGATTTTTAATTCGTGACGGGAAACCGGTTCCCAATCACGATTCTTGACTTCAATCAATAAACGACAGCGTTTGCGGTAAGCGGCCAGAAAATCCTGCAGCGTCATGATACCTTCGTTTGCGGATTCTGGATTGATCAGTGCTTGGAGCTGGTGATAATCAAAATCGTCAATGCGCTTATCATTCAATCCAATTTTATTGAGAAAGCGATCATGCCAAAGTACAGCAACTTCATCCCGGCTTAGCTGCACGTCGGTTTCAATGCCATCAATGGCATAACCCAATGCTTTATCAAAAGCATTCCAGGTATTTTCCATTGCTTCCGTATTGGCACCGCGATGCGCGAATATCAGGCAATTCTCCGATTGATGACGATTTTGTTCTGACATCTTGTCGATGATTGACTATTGCGTTGCTGTTTGCAGTACCGCAATCATGGCCGGATCCCGGGTCATTTCAACTGCGGTTTTTCCTGTTTTGCTTTTGATTTTTGAATTCGCACCTTTCGCCAGCAACATTTTCACCGCATCAACGTGATCATGTAAAGCAGCCCACATCAGTGCGGTAATACCATCATCATTTTGTAAATCAATTTGGGCATTATTTTCCAGCAATATTTCGATGACCGGTGTATGCCCGTTTTGTGCGGCCAAGATGAGCGGTGTGAAGCCATTGGCGGCTTTATGATCGATTTGGGCACCATGCTTGATTAATGCTTTGGCTACATCGGCGTTACCCATCAACGCTGCAAGCGTCAACGCGGTAGCGTCATTTTTATCTTTTAAATCGATTTTGGCGCCCTTTGCCAATAATGCATTGACAATGTCGGTATATCCACCTTGGGCAGCAATATACAATGCCGTGGTATCGTTGGCAGCCAGCAAATCAATGGGAGCATTTTTGGCTAATAATGTTTTGACGATTGCGGTGTGCCCATTGCGAGCGGCCATGTATAGTGCAGTGGTATTGTCGGAGGCCTGTACATCAATTTTTGCACCTTTTTCCAGCAATTTGTCGACTATGCTTGCTCTACCCTCTAATGCCGCAATCATTAAGGCGGTTACTTTATCTTTGGTTTGTAAGTTAATGTTGGCGCCTTTTGCCAACAGAGCATCGACTATACCTTCGTGTCCTTTTTGTATTGCCAGCATCAGCGCGGTGATACCATCGGTAGTCTGCACATCAAACTGAGCGCCTTTCGCCAATAATGCAGTGACAACATCGGCGTGACCATTTTTTGCGGCGATAATCAATGCCGTAGCGCCACCGGCATTTTTCAGATCCACATTCGCACCCTTTTCCAGTAATAGATGTACGATATCTGCGTGTCCATATTGGGAAGCGATGATCAGAGCACTAAACCCCATCTCATTTTGATAATTAATGTTGATGCCCTTTTCCAATAATTGCTTGATTGTTTCTGATTTTGTGGAAAAAGCAGCTTTGAGAAATTCGGTTTCGTCTTCGGTGGCGGCGTTGGCAACAGGGATTGATAGAATGGTCGCAATGACTGAGGAAATAAAGAAGTTGCGCGCATACTTAACCATGTTTTTTATATCATTCATCTATTACACCTATATAGTAGAGCTTGTTATTATCAATTTTCAGGATTTATTGCCAGGATTGCTGATCAATTTATTATGTATTGATGAGAATAAATTGTTGGTTCTCATTATTGATATTTTAACTCAGAAATACTTATTCTTAGGTTTTATTGGTTGGAGGGTGAGCGTATTATTTTTATCAGTCGGATGCTGCGGAATAGATAATTGATGTTTAGCTGATTGTCCTGAGAATTGATGACTAACAAATTCAATGAAGCATATTTATGAAAAGAGAGGTGGCGCCATGAAATTAGTGATGATATCGATCACAGGATTGATGTTGCTGGGGCTGTCTGCTTGTTCCAGCACAAAACCCATTTTGTATCCCAATTCACATTTCCAATCAGTGGGAAAGGAAACTGTGGAACGGGATATCGAAGCTTGCAAGCAATTGGCGGAATCATCGGGCGCTCAAGAGGGAAGTGGAAGAACAGGTAATGTAGCGACCAGTACAGCCATGGGTGCTGGCGTTGGCGCTGCGAGTGGCGCTGTCGGTGGTGCTATTTATGGCTCGGCTGGCCAGGGTTCTTTAGTTGGTGCGGCTAGCGGTGCGGTAGCGGGGTTACTTCGAGGAATCTTTTATTCGGCAAGGCCTTCGCAGCCGAATCAAGCTTACGCGAACTTTGTATCCCGATGTTTGCAAGAAAAAGGCTACGAGATTACAGGTTGGCAATAGCGTGATGACCCTGAAATCCCGCAATGTAGTATCTGATAGGTAACAGCAGGTTGTTATATCAATATATCTGTATTTCTTTCTTGATGATTCTATTCAAATTTTAGAATTATGGGGAAAAACTGTGCGTAATCCTTAGTTCTTCATTCATTTTGGCATGGTATCAATAGGCTATCTTTAAAAAAATAGAAATGGAGATTGATTGCAATGAGCAAAGAGCTTTCTTTTGATGATGAAGATGGTGTTTATCCTGTTGATGATGAAGCGTACGAAGATGATGCTCTAATGGATAGCAAAATTCCAGTAGGTCGTTTTGCAAGGATTATTGATGAATTCGAAGCAACCAAGGATGATTTTGATGATGACGATGAGAGCGATATCGACTTCGATTCACTAGGATTGCATTAGTCTTTCAGCCCTATAGCTTCTTAATTACGGGAAACTGAAGGTGAAAATTTTTTCTCCTTGTGAATGGAATAGCATGTTTGTCGTGATTAGGTTTTTTTCTTGGTTTTGTATAATTTCTCAGCTGCATTTTTAAGTTTTGTAGCTTTTTGAGGAGCTGTGCATATTCGAGTGAGGAAAGATCTTGAGTTAACTTTTAACACGTTGAAATTCTATGTTTTAAGTAAGCAAGGAGACCAGATGAAGTTCACTGTTGATGATGCGAAGGTTACTGCCCCTGTTGATGCCGATATTGAAGATGAGAGTGTTCTGGCGGACGGTATGACTCCGGATAGTCGACTTGTTAAGCTTATTGATGAGCTAGGGATTATCAGTAATGACTTTAAGAATGATGGGAATCTCAATAAAGAATGCATCCGAATATCTCTAGGGTTGTGTTGACAGCCGGATTGTCTTGCTTTATTAATTACTATCAATTGAAAGGCAAGGCGCATTTTCTCAATACGCTATGATATCGCTATTTCACTGGTAGATTGATCTGCGTGCACACAATTACGTCCTAGCTTTTTTGCATTGTAAAGTTGTTGATCTGCTAAACAAATCAATTCATCCAAAGATATTTGGATATTATCGGTGTGTGCCACACCAAAGCTTGCAGTGAATGTAAGTTTTTTTCCTTTAGTGGTTATGAATTGAATAGTAGAGATTTTTTTGCGTAACCGATTTGCGATGGTTACGGCATCTATCAATTTGGTTTCAGGTAAGAAAATAAGAAATTCTTCGCCTCCCCAGCGTGCCAGGATGTCTCCACTACGCGCTGCTTTCTGTAAGGTTTCTGCAAAGAGTACAAGAACTTGGTCTCCTAGCGCATGACCGTAATTGTCATTTAGCAATTTAAAATTATCAATGTCGATCATTATGACTGATGCATGGTTGTTGTTTCGTAAACCCAATGCCCAGATCGGCTGAACAAGTTTATAAAATGATCGGCGATTATTCAGATTGGTCAGAGAATCAATGCCAGCCATTTTTTCGGCAACCAGTTTTTCGTTCTGGTTAATGTTAAAGCGCTCGGCGAGTGCAAGCGCAAGTAAAATGGCATCGGCCATCATGCCAATTTCAGTTGCACGGTAAGTCAATAAATTAAGGGGAACGAATCCCCATATCGCATTTGCTGTAACAGCACCACCACATATCGTAGAAATCGACGCCAACAGATAATACTTCGCAAATCGATTCCCTACGTGCAGAGAAATGATACCTAATATGGCCATGAGACCGAAAGTGAGGAAGATAAAAGTAAGTGATACCAGGAGTGCTATTACATAGCTGCCGGTGAATGCTGATAGCAGTAATAATGCACTAAATCCCACACAACTCCAGATGACTATGCGATAGATCCGCGGGAAAGCGACTCTGATATTCAGGAAATCTAATGCAAATATCAATCCGCTGACGGAGCAAGCGGTGATCAGAACGGGGCTTGACCATTGCTGCCACACGGGTGATTCTGGCCACAACCATTGATATCCGTGACCTGTATAAGCAATGTTCAATATTAAAAAGAATAAGAGATAAATCGAATAAAGCAGATAGGCACTGCTCTTTAGTCCGATATAGAGCATGAAATTATAAGCGATCAGCGCTAGTATGATGCCGTATACAAAACCATAGCTATATCCTTGCAGCATTTGCCTGTCGGCTATATCTTCGCTATTCATGAAGTAAATGGGTAAAACCATTGCATCAATTGACTCGATCCGGATCAGGATAGTGGTTTCACCGTGTTCAAAATGATGGCCTGTTACAAAGAATCGGTGCTTGATGGGGCGCTGGGAGAATGCCAAGCTGTCACCCGTGTGATAGCTACTGATTAATTGGTTTTCCTGAAGAAAATAAACATCGATTTTGTCTAACCATGGAGTTTCAAACAGAAGGTTGCGATGAATTATATGGTGCTCGGAGTTTTTGACTTGCAGGGCAAGCCATATTGGTTTCGAATCAATCCCAAAATTAATGATGGCATGATTTGATGAAGAAAAATGTCCATTCCTGAAGGCTTCTAAAGCATCGTCTAGATTTAAGTGAGTATCTCCGCTCTGATGAATCTGAATATATTGCCCCATTGTTTCTTTGTATTCTTGGGAAACGTCAATTGTTTCAGCACTTGACGACGAAATCCAAAAAAACATTACGATGATGGTGATAGGCAATAGGGAGAGTTTTTTCATGCAGTACATTATTATAGTTAGATCATAGTGAGGATATGCAGCGGTTTGCAGCAAGATGACTTAAGTAGTCCGCCCTGAACAATTCTATTTTCAGGCATAAGCGCCAGCAAGACGATGATTGGTTCTGTGACCTGGAGGGTGTCCTAGATTTTGTGTAAATGGTTGTTAATGAGGGTGTCCTAGATTTTGTGTAAATGGTTGTTAATAGTGCCGAGGCATTCTTTCGTTAAATTGAATAGTAAACCTGTTTAGTGCAGGCTTCCAATCTTTAAGTGGCATAGACCATTTTTTGT